>Ga0116171_10002656_pt1 | contig 16881 bp, 13 predicted proteins | sample AD_JPNHW2_MetaG_FD_89798 | JGI IMG/M metagenome (GOLD analysis project Ga0116171, IMG submission 89798) | Active sludge microbial communities of municipal wastewater-treating anaerobic digesters from Japan - AD_JPNHW2_MetaG | ecosystem: Engineered > Bioreactor > Anaerobic > Digestate | place... | reverse complement strand
TGCCACAGGACTCGGCCTGGGTAAAATTGAGAAAAAACCTTGCTATGTCCACCATGCAGGTGGTTTCATCCATCACCACCATACCGCCGGAACCCATGATGGCACCTGTGGCAGTAACCGAATCATAATCCACGATAGTATCCGCCATGTATTCAGGAATACACCCTCCCGAAGGCCCGCCAAGCTGAACCGCTTTAAATTTTTTACCGTTAGGAATTCCTCCCCCAAGCTTGAAAATCACATCACGTATGGTAATACCCATAGGCACCTCCACCAATCCCGAGTTACAGATTTTCCCGGCCAGGGCAAAAACTTTGGTACCCTTACTTTTTTCGGTACCATATTGCGTGTAAGCCTCATATCCATGCAGAATAATCCAGGGAACATTCGCGAATGTTTCCACATTATTAATATTCGTAGGTTTTTTCCACAACCCGGCTTCCGCAGGAAAAGGCGGGCGTTTTCGCGGCATGCCGCGTTTTCCTTCCACAGAAGCTATCAGCGCAGTTTCCTCACCGCACACAAAGGCCCCGGCGCCCTCTTTTATATAAATGTCAAAATCAAAACCAGCGGTTCCAAAAATATTCCTCCCCAGGTATCCTTTGGCGCGGGCCTGTTCCAGCGCGATATTCAAACGTTTAATAGCAAGTGGATATTCCGCCCGGCAATAAATTATTCCGGAAGTTGCCTGAATACAGTAGGCTCCGATAATCATCCCTTCCAAAACAGAATGCGGGTCACCTTCCAGCAACGAACGGTCCATAAAAGCTCCCGGATCGCCTTCGTCGGCATTGCATATAATGTATTTCTGATCAGCCTTGTTGTTATATGCAAATTTCCATTTGATTCCGGTAGGAAATCCGCCGCCGCCCCGCCCCCTGAGGCCGGAATCTATCATAGTTTTTATGACATCTTCATTACTGATCTTCTCATTCAGTATCTTTTTGATAGACAGGTATCCATCACGATGTTCATAGTCTTCAATATTTTCAGGATCAATCAATCCACAATTGCGTAAGGCTATTTTTACCTGATTCTGAAAGAAATAATCATCGGGAGTATCAAAAATGTCGGAATGTACCACCAGTTCTTTCACGGGTTCGTCATTCTTTATGTGCTTCTCAACTATCTCGATAGCTTTGCTTTCATCCACATTTCCATATAGAAAGGACCCTGTTTCATCAATAACTTCAACCAGCGGTTCCCTGAAACACATACCAATGCAACTCGTTTTCTTCAGATCAAATAACAGGTTGTCAACTTTCTTTAATGATTCCAGTTTGTCAAATGTCTTTGCGGCACCGGCAGCAATTCCACAACTTCCAAGTCCGACGATTACTTTTTTGTTTGCCATGATTTATATATTTGGCTATTAATTTGATTCTTTAATTTGTATTTCTTTAATAATTCTTACAGCTTCGCTCCCTGTAAGCTTTCCAAAAGTTTCCACACCTATCATCATCACGGGAGCCAGAGAACAACATCCAAGGCAGGCGACCGATTCCAGAGTAAACAGACCATCATCGGTGGTTTCACCGTCGTTTACATTCAGTGCTTCCTCAATCGAATCGGTTATCTCATTAGCATTTTGCACATGGCAGGCAGTGCCATGGCACACCCTTATTATGTGCTTTCCAACCGGCTTCAGCCTGAATTGTGCATAAAAGGTAGCCACACCGTACATATCACTTAATTTTAAACCTGTAATTTCTGATATTTTTAGAAAAGCCTCTTTGGGAATATATCCGTAAAGTTCTTGAGTGTGTTGCAAAATCGGTATCATATTCCCTTTAACATTATGATATTTTTTAAGGACAGGCTCCAATAAAGAAAGGTCAATATCGGAATGATTTTCAGTGTTTTTACCTTTATAGATTCGTGCAATTCTCATATTACTATTTTTTAACAAATTTAATTATTTCTTAATAAAAAAAGAATTTTTTTTTAATTTTTATTCAACACTTAAAATACTTATTATGTGCTTGTTACAATTAAGAAAATGATGAGTCATTGAAATTAAATTCTTTTTTAATTTATAGTAATTTAACCCATATTTCACAAAACAAAATACGAAGAAAAAAATTTTTTAATTTTATGTTTTCTCAAATAAAATAAATTTTTTAAACAGAATTATATACATTTGCATGGTTTTTGAAATCCAAATCACTTACATTTAATTTTTTTTATCAATCCATCTAACTTACATTAAAAATGAAAACAAAATATATCGACCTTATTCAACAAACATTTGACTTTCCACAGGAAGAATTTAAAGTTGAAGAAAATGAGCTTTACTTTAACGGCATATGCATTACTGATTTGATTAAACAGTATGGCACTCCACTTCGAATCAGTTATTTACCCAAAATAACTTCGCAGATACAAAAGGCAAAGAAATTGTTTAATGTGGCATTTGCGAAAGCAGACTACCAGGGTGAATACAATTATGCCTATTGCACCAAAAGTTCTCACTTTCAGTTTATTTTGCATGAAGTACTCAAAAACGATGTGCACCTGGAAACATCCAGCGAATTTGACATCAGCATTATCGACAGCCTTTTCGAAGAGAAAAAAATCGATAAAGAAATCTACATTATTTGTAACGGCTACAAAAAAATAGGATATGTTGAAGAGATTTGCAGACTGATAAACAGTGGATTTGTCAACACCATTCCCGTTCTCGACAATAAAAAGGAATTGGATCACATCTCGGAACTGGTAAAAAAGAGATGCAAACTTGGAATCCGTATTGCTTCGGAAGAAGAGCCCCGTTTTGATTTTTATACCTCCCGTTTGGGAATTCGATACAACGATATTGTAGATTTTTATAAAGCCAACATCAGAAACAATCCCAAATTCGAGTTAAAAATGTTACATTTCTTTATTAATACGGGTATCAGGGATAATGCCTATTACTGGAGTGAGTTAGCCAAGTGTGTTAATGTGTATTGTGAACTAAAAAAAATATGTAAGGATCTCGACTCACTGAACATTGGCGGAGGATTTCCAGTCAAAAACTCGCTTGCTTTTGATTACGATTATGAATACATGGCCGAAGAAATTGTACTACAGATTAAGAATATCTGCCAGCAAAACAATGTGATCGAACCCAACATTTTCACAGAATTTGGTTCATATACTGTTGGAGAAAGCGGAGCAATCATCTATTCTATACTTGGACAAAAACAACAAAATGACCGTGAGTTATGGGATATGATTGACAGTTCGTTTATGACTACCCTGCCCGATACATGGGCTATCAACCAACGCTTTGTACTGCTTGCAGTAAATCATTGGGACAGAGAATACCAACGGGTTCATCTCGGCGGGCTGACCTGCGACAGCCACGATTTTTACAATGCCGAAGCTCATGCCAACGCCGTGTTCCTGCCAAAATACGAAGAGGCAGAACCGCTGTACATCGGGCTTTTTCATACCGGAGCTTACCAGGAATCTATCAGCGGTTACGGAGGCATACAACACTGCCTTACTCCGGCGCCAAAACACATCCTGCTCGAACGTGATGAAGACGGAGAGGTATATCCCAGGCTTTTCGCCAAAGAACAAAGCCATAAATCCATGATGAAAATACTGGGGTATATGTGATTTGCCCTGTTAATTTCTTTATTGATAACTTTTATTAACCGGCAACACGTACATTTTTTTTAACCTATACCTTTGTATAAAAATAATTGGTATTATATTTGCAAACACGTTGTAAATCTTAAAAAACCCTAACCATGAAAAAAACTATCAGTGCATTTGTTATCATCATGTCCGTAACATTTATATTCGGCATCAGCAGCTTTGCACAAAAAGCATTTAAAGGCATCATTACATACACTATTGCTTATTCAGGCAATATTGACCCGGCCACGGCTGCCCAGCAGCCAAAGACGATGATCCTGTCGATATTCGAAAACAAACAAAAAATGAACCTTCCTCTGGGCCCCATTAACATTGATATGATTACTGACGGTGACAGCAAAACCAGCACCACTCTTATCGATATGATGGGCGATAAAAAGTTTTATAAAATTACCAAAGAAGAGCTGGACAAAAAAATCGCTGAAGAGCCGAAGCCTGTTATTGCTTACAAAGACGAAACAAAAACCATAGCCGGATATACCTGTAAAAAAGCCGAATATTCCATCACAAAAGATGGCGAAACTAACACCACCATGGTTTTTTACACCGAAGAACTCGGTAACGAAAACCTGAACTATGGAGGTCAGTTTCATTCACTCAAAGGTGTTCCTCTGGAATATGTTATTACCACCCCTGATGGCATCATTACTACCTGGACAGCTACAGAAGTTAAAAAAGGAAAAGTAAAAGAAACAGATTTTCTCATCCCCGATGATTATGTTGAACTTTCTGCTGAAGAAAAAGAGCAGATGATGAAAATGTTTTCAGGAGAAGGAGAAGAATAAAAATAATGAACCTGTAAATAAAATCCTCTGTATCCAATCAGGGGATTTTATTTTTATAAGCTATTGAGAAAATGCCCCGAAGAGAACAAACTTTTTCAAAAAATACTTTCAAGGAAGAGCCTCTTGCTGACGAACCTGTTAATACTCCACCAAAAAAAGAACCTCGGAAAAAAGAAAAAAATAAGGTAGTTAAAAAAGAAAAAAAAAACTTTCAGGGGGCTACCGGCCTGGTTGAAACCGTTAAAGGCGAGAAATTTCAAAAGGTGGGTGGGCTCTTCTTTCTGTTGTTCGCCTTTTTCCTTTTGATAGCTTTTACTTCTTACTTTTTTACCTGGAAAACCGACGACAATATTTTTGATAATTCTATCTGGAGAGTGATTAGCGACAACAGCCTGCAATCAGAAAACTGGATGGGAAAGATTGGTGCAGTATTTTCGTTTCTGTTTATAAAAAACTGGTTTGGTATTGCTTCCTGCCTTTTTATTGCATGGCTTTTTGTGCTTGGCAGCAAAATGTTGTTTAATCTTCAGATTTTCCCCCTATCAAAAGCCTCTACATATACCCTTTTTGGATTATTCTGGATTTCGGTCAGCCTTGCTTTTATTTTGCCCAATGAGAAGCACCTGATTCTGAGTGGTTCTTTTGGCTATCAGATTAATATCTGGCTAAACAGCATCATTGGAAAAATAGGTACCGGGATATTACTGTTTTTTCTGATAGTCAGTTTTTTGATTATTGAATACAACCTGCATAAACTTTTTAGCAGAAAACCCAAAGAAGAAACCGAAGAAATAGCAGTGGAAGAAGAAACTTCTGAATCCGAAAAGACTTTTTCAAAAAATCAATTCAGCGAACCTGAAAATGAAACTACCGAAGAAGAAATTACCTTTGAGTTGACCAAGAAGCCTGTACCCGTCGAACAGCAACCTATAGAACTTGTCAACAATACCTCTAGTACCAACACAAAAAATCAAAAAGAATCCGATCGGGAGGACATTCCTTTTACTATTACTCCCTCCGAGGAAGTGACGGCGGATACCGAAAATATTTTCATCCCGGAAACCGAAGCAGAGGACGAAGAACATTTTACCATCGATACTCCTTATGATCCCAGGCTGGAACTTTCTTCTTACCGTTTTCCGAGCCTCGACCTGCTGAAAGAATATGATTCGGGCAACATCTCGGTACAAAACGAAGAGCTCGAAGCCAACAAAAACCGTATTCTCACTACCCTGAACAATTATTCCATCCAGATAGATAAAATCAATGCTACTATTGGACCAACAGTTACACTTTACGAAATTGTGCCCTCCCCAGGTATACGCATCTCGAAAATTAAAAACCTCGAAGACGATATCGCCCTGAGCCTGTCGGCCCTTGGTATACGTATTATTGCCCCCATGCCCGGCAAAGGTACCATTGGCATCGAAGTTCCTAATCAAAATCCGAGAATCGTATCCATGCGTTCAATACTGGCATCAGAAAAATTCCTGAACAACAACTACGATTTGCCAATAGGTCTGGGAAAAACTATTTCGAATACCAGTTATGTGGCCGACCTGGCCAAGATGCCCCACCTGCTGATGGCCGGAGCCACCGGACAGGGAAAGTCAGTTGGGCTTAATGCCATCATTGCATCTTTATTATACAAAAAACACCCTGCGGAACTCAAATTTGTTTTGGTCGACCCCAAAAAGGTGGAATTAACCCTTTTCGCCAAAATAGAACGGCATTATTTAGCCAAACTTCCCGATAGCGAAGAGGCTATCATCACTGATGTGCGTAAGGTAGTGCGCACCCTTAACTCCCTGTGCATACTGATGGAAATGCGTTATGACCTGTTGAAACTGGCCGGTGTAAGGAATATCAAGGAATATAACACCAAATTCATTGCCCGCAAGTTGCTGCCCACTGATGGTCACGATTTTATGCCTTATATTGTGGTCATCGTGGATGAATTTGCCGACCTTATAATGACAGCCGGAAAAGAAGTGGAAGCCCCCATCACACGCCTCGCCCAGCTTGCAAGAGCCATAGGCATCCATCTGATCGTTGCCACACAACGTCCTTCGGTAAATGTGATTACCGGAACCATAAAAGCCAACTTCCCTGCCCGTCTGGCCTACCGTGTGATTTCCAAAATCGACTCACGCACTATTCTGGATACCGGCGGAGCCGACCAACTTGTAGGACGGGGCGACATGCTACTGTCTACCGGAAACGAAATGGTGCGTCTGCAATGTGCTTTTATCGACTCACCTGAAGTTGAAATTCTCACCGATTATATTGGGCAGCAACGCGCCTTCCCCGACATCTTTGAATTGCCCGAATGTCCTGACGAAGAAAGCAATAATGACAAGAACCTCGACTCTTCGGAGCGCGACGAAATGTTTGATGAAGCCGCACGTGTCATCGTGGTACATCAGCACGGTTCTACATCGCTGCTGCAACGCAAACTGAAACTGGGTTACAACCGTGCAGGACGTATCATCGACCAACTCGAAGCTGCCGGTATTGTTGGGCCATTTGAAGGAAGCAAGGCCAGAGAAGTAAGGTATAAAGATATGGAAGCTTTGGAACAGTTTTTGAATACCTTAAAAAACAACTGACACCTAATGAAAAAAATCATCATCACAGCCTTACTAATCAGTATCACGGCTGCAATAAACGCACAGGACAATTCAAAAGCAAAGGCAATACTGGATGGAGTTTCTCAACAAACCAAATCCTATTCAACTATAGATATTGCTTTTAGTTTTACTGTTCAGAACACGGCAATAAAAACCAAAGACACCAAAACTGGGTTTGCCTGCATGAAAGGTGAAAAATACTGGAGCAACTTTTCCGGACAGGAAATTATGTGCGATGGGAAAACTGTTTGGACCTACCTGAAAGAAAGCAACGAGGTACAAATAAATACAAACGATCCGAAAAACGACCAGGCATTAAACCCGCTTAGCCTGCTCACCGATTACTCTAAAAGTTATACACCAAAATTCATTAAAGAGGAAACCCGCGGTTCACGCATATTTCAGATTCTTGACCTCACTCCGGTAAAAGCAAAATCATATTACAAGGTGCGCCTGGAAATTGATAAACAAGCCAAACAGATTGTCAATGCCATTATTTACGATAAGAACGGTGTCAATACTTATTCCTATACAATTACTAAGTTTGTTACCAATAAAACAATACCCGAAAGCAAATTCACTTTTAAAACTGCTGACCACCCGGGTGTGGAAGTTATTGACCTGAGGTAACCACCACCTTATTTGAACACAATCGGGGATTATTTTGTGAATAATCCGGAAATATTATCCTATTGAACAATTCTGCCTTCAATAATTTTTAACTTTTATAGCCGTCAATACATTATCTTTGTTTTATAATAGAAAATTAAAATTGTTTTTCCACTTTCAAAGTAGCCCACAACCCGGTAAAAAACAAAAAAGTGAAAAAAAACATCCTGATTATTTTAGCACTTTCGGTGTCATTTGCTTTGGGTTTTATTCTAAAAACATTTCTCACTGACCGCCAGAAAGCCGCATCTGTTCCATGCATGGCAAAAACTTCAGATAGTAGCCAGACAAAAAAAGTAAGCGGAATCGGGGGGATATTTTTCAAATGCCATAATCCCGAAAAAGTCAAAGAATGGTACAAGCTGCACCTTGGATTCAACATTGATGAGTATGGTGCACGCTTCGAATGGCTTCAAAGCGCTGACACCTCCAAAAAAGGGATAACACAATGGAGCGTTTTCAATGAAACGGAAAATTACTTTGATCCATCAACCAAAGATTTCATGATTAATTACATCGTTAATGATCTGGAAAGCCTTGTAAAACTGCTCAAAGCCGATAATGTAACCATACTTGACACCATGGAAACCTACGAATACGGCAAGTTCATCCATATTATGGATATTGAAGGCAATAAAATTGAATTGTGGGAACCGGATTACACCTACAAACCGGAAAAAAAATAAACTTCGTTAGGTTGATACGGATCAACCATGTAAATAGAATAATTCACTGTAAAACAAAAAGTTTTTTCATTACGTAAATGACCTGTACCCACAAATAATATTTTTATATTTTTAAGAAATAAAAATTTTTCTTATTTTAGATACGGTTTTTAAACAGAATTATTCCAAAAAATTAAAAAATCAGGAGGAAATAAAATGTCAGACAAAGGCACAACAAAAAAAGTTACCCGTGTGGAAAACGACGAAACCAAATCATCAGCACCGCCGGTGAACAATAAGCCTTTCGTTGTAAGCGACGAAAACAAGGCAAAAGCAAAACAATTTCGCTTTATAGCCATCGCAGCATGGGTGCTGGCTATCGGGGCTGAAATCGGGGCTATCCTTTTACTGAAAAAAGTTCCGGTACCTATGGTTTGGCTGATTGTGCTGATAGTGGTGGATATGATTTTAGCCATCATTGGATCACTGCAATGGAAAAAGGCAAACAGGTTTGACCCTGCTTCGGAAAAAGATAAGATCAGATTCTTTATTCAGAACCAGCTTGGCGCCATCATCAGCATTATAGCCTTCTTACCACTCATTATTCTCATATTTACTAACAAGAATATGACAGGAAGCAAAAAGGTATTGCCGGAGCAATAGGTATTGTAGCGCTGCTGGTAGCAGGATATTTTGGTATCGACTTCAACCCGCCTTCACAGGAACAATATCAGCAGCAGACCGAACAGGTAAAGCAGTTGAATGAAGGCCAGGACTTTGTGTACTGGACAAAATCGGGTACACGCTATCATTTGTATAAAGATTGTTCGTATATCAATACCGACAGGACAGACGAAATATTTGAAGGCACTGTTGAAACAGCAAGGCACGAAAAGAATATCACTGAATTGTGCCGTTATTGTGAAAACAGAGCCAAAAAAGAAAAAGAAGTGATGCCAGAAACCGACAGTGTTAAATAGCAACGCAGGATTTTTATCGCGACTGCCAGGCTATTGAAAATAAATGGATTTCAGTCTAAACAGCCGGAGGGTGACATGATGCAACCTCCGGCTGTTTTTGTCAGGCATGTGGCCGAACTCCGTTACAAGCGAAATAATTTTTCAAATCGGCTAGCCTGCTACATGGATAAACCCAACCTGAGCTATAAACTACACACTCCTATTACTGAATTTGGGTTAATAAATTTTTCTTTTTGATAAAGAATCCTTATTTTTGAGAATACCTTTTAATAAAGGGTAGAAACTTATAAATAACCTTATCAGGAGAACATAACAACATGAGAAAGCAACAACCTATGATTTTTCAAAAGATTATTTTTTGTAGTTTATTGTTCTACAGTATTTTTTCAGGTACTAATCTGAAAGCACAAACACCGGCAATCAAATGGTGGTACGACTTACTTGACGCATCTTTCGGGCAAACGGCGGCCGGCGACATTGACAACGACGGCAAGCTGGAACTTGTTTTTGGGTGTTACCGTAACGACAGTTGTGTTTATGCATTAAATGCCGAAGACGGTTCGCTGCTCTGGAAATACAACACACGCCCGGCGGGCGCTGAGGGATGCAATGACGTGGCCCCGGTAATTTATGATGTAGATAATGATGGTATCACCGAAGTAATTGTAGCCAGTTCCTGCAACCCAACCACTTTTTGTTTTAACGGTCCCGACGGTTCTGTGAAATGGCAGGCTCCTACACGGGGCAGTGATTCTCCGCCATCCATTGCCGACATTGATAACGACGGAAAACCGGAGATTTTGCATGGCGAATTTGAAGGATACGTGATATGCCTCAATGCCGAAAACGGTTCTGAAGCATGGGAAATTACGGTCAATACGAACTCGTGGATTCAGACAGCGCCCACCATTGTTGATCTGGATACGGACGGGCAACTTGATTTTGTGGTTGCCTCGTGGGCTTTTTCAGGCGACACCAATTATATTTATGCCTACAAAGGGAGTGATCATTCGTTTCTTTGGAAGCACGCAGCAGATGATGTTATTTACCATGGCACCGCCGTTGCAGATTTGGACAAAGACAACAAACCGGAATTAATCATTGGAGATTACAGCGGCAAATTGTTTGTCCTGAACGGAGAAAACGGAAGCGAATACTGGACTTACACTTATGCTCCGGGCTATTATATCGGGGCACCGGCTTCTGTTGCCGACCTCGATGCAGACGGTAATTGCGAAGTGGTTTTCTGCAGTTGGTATAAGATGATTGCGCTGGGGTACGACGGCACACCGCTGTGGGACTATTCTATACCCGGCTACGCCACGGCCTTCAGGGGTGCTGCTCTGGCCGATGTGGACAACGACCACAAAGCCGACGTGGTTTTTGCCACCAGCAACGGCTTAGCGATTGCTTTAAAAGGAACCAACGGAACGCCGCTATGGTCTATCAATCTGGCGGCACATTACGGCGACACCCTTGATTTTGACCATGCTCCGGTAATTGCAGATTTTGATGCCGACGACACCCTGGACTTGTTTGTGGTGGGCGGTCAGGCATTCTATCCGGATTTTCAACACAACTACGGAAGGGGGTATGCCCTGTCTATCGGCAAAGGTAATGGGCCCGCCTGGCTGATGTTTCAAAACGACATCCGCCGGCAGTCATCGCTTTGCGGAAATACACCCATTTCTGTAAACGAAAACAAATCAAATACAAAGTCGGTACTGGTTTTTCCTAATCCGGGCACCAGTTCAGTAACTATTGAAATCCCACATTCAAAAAAAGAAGACCAGCTTCTGGTGATTTATAATTCCAAAGGACAATTGATGAGGAAGATTGTCTCCGTTTCAGAAGAACGTATTTTAATTGAGACCCGTGATTGGCAAGCCGGATTGTATTTTTTTCAACTCTCAGATAAATCTGGATGCAGTGCCCAGGGAAAATTCATCGTTGAATAGTTCTCATTCCAAAACAATACAGCATCGGGCAAACAATAAGTGTGGGTATTATTTACCTGGTTTTCTATAATTTTCTAGCATAAGAATCATTTTCACTATTCTTCGCTGGCGTGTCTCGCTTTTTTTGGCTTCGTTAACCCAGTCGTTAAGTTCTTTTTTGTGAGAATATGAAAAGTTTTGATAGGTGTCCATAGCCAAGGGGCTCAGCAACAATGCCCGGTGCATATCTTCGGGAAGCTCTACTGCACGGGGCTGAAGGTCTTCCTCGAGATTGACCTCAACAAAATCTCCGGCTGTCTTATTGATTTTTTTCTGCAGAGGCTGGCTGACAAACAAAAAATGAGTGCCATCACCTTTGGGAAGCAATGAAGTTCGAAAACTTTCCGAATCTATTGTACCAGTAATCTTTATCCTTCCCTTTTTCGGAAGTTTACGGCATACCGCGGCAGGAATATCCACGTAGGTCCACCCCTGATGCAGTGAACCTTTTTTGAGTTGAGTTTCAAACCTGTGCATGATGAAAAACGGCTAGATAAAAGTATTTTAGTCCGATGATGCTAAATGAAAACGCAAATTTACTATATTTGCCCCGGAACCAAATCATTTAAAACCCAAATATATGGAAGAAATATTAAAAACGAACACAGCATCACAGGCTGCTATTGCACTTGAAGACAACTACGGTGCACATAACTATCATCCATTGCCGGTAGTTTTATGCAAAGGCGAAGGTGTTTTTGTATGGGATGTAGAAGGAAAAAAATACTTTGATTTCCTGTCGGCATATTCTGCAGTAAACCAGGGACATTGCCACCCGAAAATCATCAATGCCCTGATAGATCAGGCCCGTACACTGACATTGACTTCCCGCGCTTTTTACAACGATTGCCTGGGACCTTATGAAAAATTTGTTACTGAATATTTCGGCTACGACAAGGTGTTGCCGATGAATTCAGGTGCCGAAGCCGACGAAACAGCGCTGAAATTATGCCGTAAATGGGCTTATAAAGTTAAAGGAATCCCCGAAAATCAGGCAAAAATTATTTGCTGCGAAAACAATTTTCATGGAAGGACGATTACCATAATTTCCATGTCCACCGATCCTGATGCCACCAATGACTTTGGGCCTTTTACACCCGGTTTTATTAAAATACCTTATAACGACCTGAATGCGCTGGAAAAAGCTCTGGAAGACCCGAATGTTGCAGGATTCCTGGTTGAGCCCATACAGGGCGAAGCCGGTGTTTTTGTTCCCGACGAAGGTTATCTGGCCAAAGCTTATGCATTATGCAAGGCGAAAAATGTATTGTTCATAGCTGATGAAGTACAGACAGGTATTGCCCGTACAGGTAAAATGCTGTGCTGCGACCACGAAAATGTGAAAGCCGACATCCTGATACTCGGAAAAGCATTATCTGGCGGCACAATTCCTATTTCAGCCGTGTTAGCCAACAATGAAATCATGCTCACCATTAAACCCGGGGAACATGGTTCTACTTTCGGCGGCAACCCGCTGGCAGCCAAAATAGCCATCGCAGCCTTACAGGTGATAAAAGAAGAAAATCTTTGCGAACGCGCCGAAAAAATGGGAAAGATTTTCCGCGAAGAAATAAAAAAGATTGATTCGGATATGATAGAACAGGTACGCGGAAAGGGTTTGCTTAATGCTGTAATCATCAGACCCAAGAATGGCAAGGAAGCATGGGATGTTTGCTTAAAAATGCGCGACAATGGTTTGCTGGCCAAACCGACCCATGGACATATCATCCGTTTTGCACCGCCCTTGGTCATTTCGGAAGAACAAATCCGCGAAGCAGTGGAAATCATCAAAAAATCGATACTGTCTTTCAACTAACAAAAAAAAGCTCCTTTCGGAGCTTTTTTTATTTAAAGATGGTTAGTAAAACCGACAATTCATCGCATTTTACAGCATTTCCCACACTTTTATAAGCATCAAATAATTCATTAAGCAGGCGTTTAATGATAGCGATATTAGTGCATGGCTTGTAATACTGATCTATAGGATTGTATTTGCGGCTTTTCAGAAATTCATCGATGAGTGCAGCTCCCAACAACTCTCCCTTGTCGTAAGGATCAATATAAAAAAACACCCGTCCCGTGGCAAGATCCTTATCGGGATTGCCTGCAAGTTCTTTCATATATGCCAGAATAAAATGTTCGGGTAAATCAACGCCAAATACAGGCATTTCGGCATGGTTTGCAATTATCAGATAAAGCATCGCCAGTGACAAATGGTTGCCTTTACGTGTTTCAAGAAGATTATTCAGGTAATAATGAAGCGGATTTTTATCATCATGTTTAACAGCTTCAAAATTATTTTCGGTGTAAATAATATTATTTAAAAGATTTACCTTTTCAAAAGCCGTTAGCTCCGAATTCATTTCAAGCCAGATATCTTTTTTGATACGATCGAGTTCCTTTTTTATCTTTTGCTCGTCAAGGGCAGGATAATGAAATTTACTAACCAGCAGATATGCCATAAGTAAATTGTGGCCTCCCAGGCTGTACCAGTTGTTAAGGTCGTCGTACAAGATACCAAACTGCATCTTGTGCAATAAAATTTCGATACGTTTCTGAGCCAGTGGCTGGACATTAACCTCCCAGGCCTGCTCAAGATAAGGAACCGCTTCTTTGCCGTATAACAGAATACGTTGGCGGATTTTACGGTAAATAGTCTCATCGGGTTCATCGATTAGATTTACCAGCGCTTCCAGTTCTTTATTCTTTCCGGGTTCGGTCATTTATTGTTGTTGCTTGCGACGAGCCGCCATTATTTTAAATAAAAAAGCAAGACTGTATAATCTTGCTTTTCGGAAAAGATTTTATTTTTTTACTGATTCAGCATCACAGGCATAACCAGCATGAGGATTTCTTCTCCCTCGTTTTTAGCTACAGGGAAAATAAGGGCTGCACGGTTAGGAGCCGACATTTCGATACAAATTTCTTCTGAATCAAGATTATTGATCATTTCGAGGATGAATTTGGAATTAAATCCTATTTCGATGTCTTCACCGTTGTAGTTGCAGCTTAAACGTTCTTTAGCTTCGTTGGCCAAATCGGCATCTTCAGCAGACATAATGAGTTCCTGCCCGTTGACAGAAAAACGTATCTGGCGGGTAAGCTGGTTCGAAAAGATAGAGACACGTTTGATGGATGTAAGAATTTGCTGCCTGTTGATAACCAGCTTTTTAGTGTTATTAGCTGGAATTACTGCATCATAATTCGGGTATTTCCCATCTATCAGACGGCAAATCATAGTAATGTTTTCAAATTCAAAAAGGACGTTGGTAGAATTGTATTCAATTTTGACAGGCACATCCACCGCACTGAGGATATTTTTTATCAGATTCAAAGGTTTTTTGGGGAAAATGAATGCTGAGCTATTGCTGGCTTTAGCATCCACGCGGCGGTACCTGACAAGTTTATGGGCATCGGTGGCCACAAAGGTGATATCATTTTCAGACAACTGGCAAAAAACACCGGTCATCACAATACGCATATCATCGTTGCCGGTAGCAAACAAAGTTTTGTTAAAGGCGGTAGCCAATGTTTGCGAATCCATAGTAATGCTGGTGCTGTTATCAACCACGGGCGACTGTGGGTACACATCACCGTTAAATCCAGAAAGTTTGTACTTACCATCGCCAGCCGAAAATTCAACCTGAAATGTTTCTGTATTGACATTAAAAGTCATCGGCACATCGGGGAAGGTCTTGAGAATATCAATAAGGTAACGGGCAGGTACTGCCACAATGCCGTTGTCCTGTGATTTGGTAACGGGAATAACCACTGTCATGGTTGTTTCCAGGTCGGAGGCAGTAATGCGCAAATTATCATCAGTAAGGTCGAAAAGAAAATTATCCAGTATAGGCAGTGTGTTGCTGGTAGTGAGGACGCCGCTGATTGACTGAAGATTCTTTAAAAGTACAGATGTTGATACGATAAATTTCATATGAATATAGTTTTTCTTTATTTTTAAGTTTAGTAATTCACAAAATTATAAAAAAATATGATTGTCTTATAAATTTTAATTGATTAAAAACTCAATTTAAGGTCATTTTCCCTCGGTATAGTATTTTAATGGCTTGAATATCATATCAAACACATAAAACTGGATAATTGCCAGGTCTTTATTGTCGTTAATCAAGGCGTACAGGCGGTCGCGGTCATAAATCACGGCTTTGCCTTCCTGATCAATGGCATCAGGAGGCGCCGGCAGCAGGTATGTTGTAACCTGTTGCTTTTTGCCGTTGGTTTCTTCCACCAGGATGTCAATATATGGTTTCGAGGCGAGGATAGAATCTTTTTTCAATTTATCCAGGTCATTGACGAGTGCTTCGAATCTCACATCTTCAAAGGAGGAAAAGAGCTCCATCACTTTCAGTGTGTCATAGGCGGTAACCGGTTTGTTGTCGTTAAGACAGATTATATCGAAATCTCTCGGCGACTTTTTGACGGCTGTAAAAGAGTTTTGCCTGTCATCGCTGATACGGATGCTTACCGATTTTATCTGGTTATATTTGGTGCTAAAAATGACATGATCACGCCAATCCTTTACCAGAGTGCTGAAGCGTGACGTCAGGAAGCCATTAAATCCGAAAATATGCGTGATATAAGGTGTTTCCGACCCTTCGATAAGCATGTAGGTACCCAGGTTATTTTGTGTCGGGCAACCAACATAATAGGTCTTCGTTATCTTTTCATGAGGGAACAATCTAATTTTGCCGAACAGGTCAATACGGTAAACTTTCTGATAGATTTCCACCTTGACTGAATTGGTTGCCAGTATCCTGATTACCTCTGGTGTTCCAGCCTTGGAAACGGGTTCTTTTACTTCGATGCTCATAATGGTTTTCAGCAACATATCGATAGCATCTTTGGAGGCATTGAACTCGTCGTTTACCATCCATCTTCCGGGACATTTTTTAGTGAGGGTTACTGTCAGATTGTCCTTATCGGCCAAAAACACTTTGGTGATACTGGCAGTATCGTCAATGGCAAAATTGCTGAATTTTTCCTCGAGGGTATTGACACGGTTTTTAAAAACCAGCAAAAATAAGGTGATGACAACTAAAACTAGTAATAGAATAATTGCTGTCCGGTTTTTTTTCATAGTGGAAGTATTAGTTTTTTGTATACCGGAACTTTCTGACAATGAGTTGAATTAATCCGAACAACAGGACAAGTAAAACCGGTCCTACAGTATTTATCAATTGCATAGAAAGTTTGGTGCCTGAATTATTTATTTTTTTGGGATCGAGCAGTCTCATTTTTACTTCGCGTGACCGCACGCTTATTATTCCAGAATCATCGCAAAGGTAGTCAACACAATTCATAATAAACTCTTTGTTACCGAATGTCTCGCCTGTGTATTGGTCATATCCCAGCGGATAAGGGTTTTTGGTTTTTTTGTCCACCTGATTTTTGATAACATCGCCATCGGATACCACTATCATTTTTGTTTCGGGACTTTTTTCTTTATAGTCAAAACTCGCCACATCAGAAACCATTTCGGGCGATATGCG
>Ga0116171_10002650_pt1 | contig 16904 bp, 13 predicted proteins | sample AD_JPNHW2_MetaG_FD_89798 | JGI IMG/M metagenome (GOLD analysis project Ga0116171, IMG submission 89798) | Active sludge microbial communities of municipal wastewater-treating anaerobic digesters from Japan - AD_JPNHW2_MetaG | ecosystem: Engineered > Bioreactor > Anaerobic > Digestate | place... | reverse complement strand
GTGATGGCAACACATTCAAGGGAAAACTGATAGAGGAAAACAGTAATTTTATTTCTCTGGATACAAGCATAGGGAGGATTGACGTAAAAAAGGATAAAATAACAAAGGTAATAAAAAACAATTAATATGAGCAGGCAACTTATTACTATTGTTTTATTAGTCTTCGTATTAATGCCGCACTGTCCATTGTTTGCTGATGTAATTATTACCAGAGATGACATGATACTTAATGGAAAAATTCTTGAAGATAAAAAACCGGTCTATGTTAAATTTGCTAACTATCATGGAAATTTTACCATAAAGTATAAGCAGATAAAAGAGATTCACAGGACAGACAGTTTCAAGGAAGATATAAAAGTTCTTCAACAGCTTGGAAAAACTGTGAATGAGGATGAGATAAAAAATAATTATCAGTCCGGAGAGAGGAAGCTGAAGGAGCAGAATAAAAATTTTCCGGTTTATTCAGAAGGGGCGGAATCGTTTGTTTTAATGCTTGAAATTTTCTCCAGTAAAAATTTAGGAAAAATTAATTCTGTCCTTCCGTCATCCCGGGGATTATCATTGTCAGGCGAAATCCCTTTTGGGCAGAATAGTGTATTTAAGAAGTTTTATATTTATGGAATTGACTGCGAAGCTGATTATCTTTATTCAGAAAACGATGCAAGATTTATTAAAGGTTTTTCCGGATCAGCGGGACCTCTCTGGCGTGTGCCTGTAGACAATCATTTTAATTTTAATATAAGTGCCGCAGCTGGTGCAGGATGGTATTCCGTAAAGAATGATGCAGAAAAGGCTGAAGGTGTGAAATGGAATCTGGTATTACGTGCAGGCCCGGCGTTAGATTTTAATTCAATAATTATATCTCCTCAAATACGAATTGATTATATTTATGACGGTTATGCTCCTCTGTTAGGCGTCGGACTTAGCCTTGGCGCGGGATATAAATTTTAATTTAACAATTATGAAAACTATGTTATGTATATATCAAAATAGAATGGCCCGCAGATGCATGGCCGTATTTAAAAAACGGCTGCACTTAATCTCTCCGTCGCTTTATGCTCTGACGGTAATTCTATTTTTTTCAATTTTTGTCACCAGATGCGGTTCAGAGTTTAAAACACTTTTTGATGACACAGATGATAACTTACCTGCCGGTATTTACTGGGTTGAAAGTGAAGGGACTGTTAATTATATAAATTTTGACGGTGCCGGAAGGAAGACAATATATACTTCCGGCAGTTCGGCGCCATTTTATGTTGATGTCGATTTATATGATGATAAAGTTTATTGGACAGATCTCGGATACATAGGCCCGGTATTATATTACCAGATTAAAAGAGTCGGATTTGATGGTATCGGGAGAGAAGTAATGTACAGTTATCTGGAATCAGACGGGTTCGGGCCATTATCATTAGCGATAGATAAGTCAGAATCATCAATCCTGTGGGGTTATTTTAAAAATACATCCGTTCATCATGATATCTTTAAAGCGGAGATTTCTTCTGATCCATGGGTACCGGTTAAATGGGTACCTGCGATTAATCACTATTGCATGTACTCCATGTGTGTTGATTCTATAAATAGAAAAATTTATTATACCGCAAATACGTACTACGAAATTGCTGGATTCAATCACGGCAGCGGCAATAGCGGCAGCGTATATATTGGTCCGCTTGATGCTGCGGCGAGTAATTATGACCAAAGAATTTCGGATGTCGGACCTGCTGGAGTTTCAACGCCTTTCAGGGGGATTGCTGTTGACGGAGCCGGAGGATATGTCTATTATGTATTTATTAACTCATCATCATCCTTAAATATTATGAGAGCAGATTTAGCTCTTTCGAGTTTTGCACCATGGGTAACAGCCGGTAGTTTCAATATTGAGAAGATAGCCTTGGATCTAAAGAATAGAAAAATATACTGGACCTCAAATCACTTATCTCAATACAGAATTTACCGTGCTGACCTTGACGCTTCGAATTCCAACGTGGAACTATTTCTTACTCTTGATAATCCCCCTACCGGTATTGCAATACATTAGTAGTATAACAGTAATAAATGAAATGATACGGATATTATGAATGGAAATATTTTAATAATAATTGATCCAGAGGCAGAGGAGGGGAGAAATAATACCCCTGGAAATTATCGCAGCCCAGTTTTTTAAAAAAATCGAATTGTTCCTTTGTTTCAAAACCTTCCGCGACAACTTTCAAGCCTAGAGAATGTGCAAGTGTCATAATATGATCAGCAATCGCTTCTTTTTTCGGATCACCCGGTATAGATTGTACAAATTCCATATCTACCTTAAGTATATCAAGGGGAAGTTCCGCAAGATATGCTAATGAAGAGAATCCTTTGCCGAAATCATCTATTGCAATTTTAAATCCGTTATCTTTCAGCCTTAAAAGACTTTCCCGTCCTTTTGATAAGTTTTCGATAAGAGTATTCTCTATGACTTCAAGAATGATCTGGTCCGGTTCAATTCCCTGCTGAACGGCAAATGCCGAAAGGAAATCGCTGTAAGCATGATTGACCAGCTGTGTGGAGGAAAGGTTTATACTGATTTTAATTTGTTTTTTTATATGCATTTCCATATCGTGAAAAACTTTTCTTATGACCATATCGTCAACATCTTTCATAAGGCCGGCTTTTTCCAGCAGCGGAATAAATTCACCAGGGCCGCCGATTGACGGATCAGTGTTCGTACAGCGGAGCAGCGACTCGGCATATATTATTTTTTCATCAGCATCAACTATAGGCTGATAAAACATGGTAAACTGGTCATTAGCTATGCTTGTTCTTAAAAGATTAACGATGCTGATTTTTTTTGAAGAATAATCAACTATCTCATTTGTGAATACTTTGTATGTATTCTTTGTCTGTTTCGCATTGCGGATAACGCTGTACGCATTGTTGATAATAGTGTCAGTTTTATCCCCGTCACGCGGGACCTGAATGATTCCCATACTTGCAGTTACAAGATATGACGCTCCAAAAATCGGAAAAGGATTTCTCAGAGAAGTAATAACCCTGCTGGCAAAATTTATAGATTCGTTTTCTGAAGAAGTCTCTTTTAATATGAAAACGAAATCATCTCCCCCGATATGGTAAAGATTTCCTGTCGAAGCGAATAGATCGAGAAGCCGTGTGGTGAATAATTTTAAAATTTCATCACCTACTTTTTCTCCAAAAGATTCGTTAATGTGCTGAAAATCGTCTATATCGATGAACACCAGTGATAAATTTTTTCTGTTTTCCTTCAATTCATCAAGCTGTAATTTCAGGTCATTTATAAAGCCATTTCTGTTTGGAATTCCCAGCACTGAGTCTTCATAAAGAATCCGTTCCAGATTATTTTTAACTTTTATAATCTGTGTTGTATGATGAATAATAATATCAACTAATCCGAAAGAATTCAACAATATGAATATTGCAATTCCGATGCTGATGTGCGGATAATAATAATTAACATATCCGTTATTGCTGTTGAAAAAAAATATTGAATAAATTCCGCTCAACGCAAAGTAGATTAATACAAAAAAACCGGTCAGTATTTTATTTACCGGGTATACTAATTTTCTGTTAGTGCTCGAATATAAAAAAACAATTATTGCATAGAACAGATATACCATCAGCAGTATATTTTTAAAAAGATAAAGAGGTTCAAATTTATGTATTACAACAATCTGCCGGTAGTTGAGAGGAATATTAAATCCGGATGTACCGATTAATAGTTCCGGTTTAAAAATGGCAATCAGGATTATTGAGGCAGAGGATATTACTCCAAACCATAAAAGAAAACTATTTATTCTTTTCAGCCATTGCCTTAAGATCAAAGTCTGGCCGGCAATATATGGAACGATTATTAGAAATGGTAATGATGCAAGTTCTCTTGTGATGGTAAATAATCTTGCTGAATGATATTCAGAAGTAATGATATAATAGATCAAAGCGGTTGCATCACAGGTTGTGTAAAGAACAGCACTAACTCCGAAAAAAAGATATGGCAGAATTTTGCTGTCTCCGGTTTTGATAAATATATAGATTGATTCTGCCAGGGCAGAGATAGTAAATCCGGATAGCAGGATGGATATACATAAATATGAAAATGGGATATTATTTAAATTAATCATTATAAGAATATAAAAATACGAAGAATAATTTTTTGTCAAGGTTAATTGTTAACCCGGGATTCAGCAACTGAATCTGTAATCCGAGGTTTTAATTGTAAATGTATTTTTAAATAATAAAATATCTCTTGATTAAAGTCATCAGTGCAGATAAATATAAATTATGTGATATTATCTGCATTTTGCGGCAGTTTTATCGGTGATCAGCTATATTATTTATAGAAAGATCAAAAGAGGTTTTTTTAAAACAAAACTTATTAAATCACAAAAAACGAATTGATAGATTTCAGATGCTGCGTCCTGAAACAGAGGATGAACATCCATTCAGCGGTGAAACCGGGTGAGAATTTTCAATGATAAATATTTATTTTTCTGATGTAACGAACAGTATTAGTTTGAATCAGATAAGTAATGATTATCTGCTGCAGGCTTTTAAATTTTCAAATATATCGCAGACATCGGTAATAATTTATCGCTGAAATAATAAACGCTTTTTTAAAAGGTGAATTTAAATGAAAAAAACAATATTTAAAATCTTACTGCCTGTTTCAGGAGCAGTAATTTTATCTATTGCCCTGATTTTTTTATACAGGGAACTGGATAATTATCATCTTAGCGAGATAATACAGAAGCTCAGGGATTTTCCGAGAACTAAACTTATGGCAGCAGTTCTGGTGACTGCCGTTTCCTACTTTACAGTTACATTTTATGATCTCCTTGCTTTCCGTTATATTAAACAGAAACTATCATATCCGCGCATATTTTTTATTTCGCTTGTCTCATATATATTCGGCAATAATATCGGTATGTCAGCGCTCAGCAGCGCCATGGTGAGATTCAGATTCTATAGTGCGGCGGGCTTATCTTCAATCAATATTATAAAAATCATTACTTTTACTGCTACAACTTTCTGGATCGGAATTATAACCCTTGCCGGTATTGTTTTTATTATAGAACCGGTTTATACTCCTGAACTCCTGCATCTGCCGTTTGTTTCTTTAAAACCTGTCGGTGTGATTCTTATATGTGTTGTGGCAATTTATATTGCTCTTACTTTGTTTTATAAAAAGACATTTAATTTTAAAGATTGGGAGATTGAAATACCAGACTGGAAGACCGGTCTCGGGCAGATAGCTGTTTCTGTTGCTGACTGGTCAATCGCCGGCCTTGTGCTTTATTTTCTTCTGCCGGAATCAGTCCAGCTTTCATATACTGAATTTATTCCGTTTTTTCTGCTGGCGCAGATATCGGGCCTCATAAGTCACGTCCCGGGCGGTATTGGAGTGTTTGAAACAGTAATCATGCTTTTGCTTTCAGGGCATGGGGGAACTCCTGAAATTTTCAGTTCACTGATTCTTTACCGTTTTGTATATTATCTCTGTCCGTTTGCGGTGGGGCTTGTTTTATTCATGGCCGCTGAATTATCTGCGACAATGGGCCATGCAAAAAAAGCCGCATCGTTTGTCGTGAAATGGATTCCACTTGTTTTCCCCGGAGTACTTGCAATTCTTATATTCACAGGCGGTGCTGTGCTCCTTCTTTCCGCCGCGATGCCGAATGTCGGGGAGAGGATGAAATGGCTGAATTATATCTTTCCAATTCATGTGATCGAGGTGTCGCATTTTTTCGCAGCAATAACCGGAGCCGGGCTTCTTTTCATTTCATCAAGAATTCAGAAGAGGCTTTACAGCGCATATTACATGACTATCATTATGCTGGTGTCGGGAATAGTTTTTATAATGCTGAGCGGATTGAATTATGAAGAGGGGATAGTACTGACTGCAATACTGGCAGTTTTTTATCCATGCAGAAAATTTTTCTATAGAAAAGCTTCTCTTTTCGATCAGTCTTTTTCACCAGCCTGGGGAGCGGCAATCGTTACCGTGATTACAGTGACTATCTGGTTTGGTTTTTTTGCATATAAGCATGTACCTTATACGCATGGTCTTTGGAGCAGCTTCAGCCTTTTCAATGATACATCAAGATTCATGAGGGGTACTGCAGGAATCTTCGGTCTGTTTGCGATACTCTCTCTTATACTCCTGATCAGGCCAGTTAGGCTCAGGCCTTCGCTGCCATCAGCGGAGGATATGGAGATTATAAAATCTATAATTGACCGTTCCGGAAATTCTGACGGTAATCTGGCTCTTCTTGGTGATAAATACATTTTTTTCAACAGTGATAAAACCGCTTTTATAATGTACGGGATTCAGGGAAAAAGCTGGATTGTGCTTGGAGATCCCATAGGCAGCAGAGATGATATTCAGGAGATTATATGGGATTTCAGAGAGGAAAGTCATAAGGAGGATGCAAACCTTGTTTTTTTCGAAGTAAGCCAGGAATATCTCCCTGTTTATATAGAGACGGGTATGAATATTCTCAAGATAGGTGAAATTGCCCATGTAGATCTGCTGAATTTTAATATTCAGGGGAGTGACAACAGGGGATTAAGACATTCTTTAAATAAAACATTAAAAGAAAATTATTCATTTGAGATTATTCCGGAAGAAAAATTACCTGAAATTATTGATGAATTAAAAATTGTTTCTGACAACTGGCTTGGAGAAAAGAATACTAAAGAAAAGCAGTTTTCAATCGGATTTTTTGATGAAAAATATCTGAGGAATTTTAAGATGGCAGTTGTGAAAAAGGAAAACAGTATAATTGCTTTTGCAAACATAATGCAGACATCAGTCAAGGATGAACTGACCATTGATCTCATGCGCCATCATACATCAGCTCCCGGCGGAATTATGGATTTTCTTTTTATCAATATCATGCTGTGGGGTAAGGAAAACGGTTTTAAATATTTTAATCTGGGATCTGTGCCTCTATCAGGGCTTGTCAATAAACCTTTAGCCCCTTTGTGGAACAGGATCGGTGCCTTAATCTACGGTTATAGTGAAAAATTCTATAATTTTCAGGGCCTTAGAAGCTACAAAAATAAGTTTCATCCTGAGTGGCAGCCCCGATATCTTGTATACTCCAAACCGCTGGCATTGCCTAAAACTTTGATAGATATTGCTGTACTTGTAAGCGGGGGAATAAAAGGAGTGATTTCAAAATGAAAAAATCTGTTGTAACTATAATAATTACATTTTTTGCATTCACGATGACATCAATGGCATCCGCGTTTTCAGTGGTGGAGATTCCGGCAAAAAAAAACGGCGATACAATAGCAGTATTTTTTTCCGGAGACGGCGGCTGGCTTAAAATTGATCAGGTTATCGCAGAGAATCTGGCATCGGGCGGAATACATGTTATCGGAGTTAACTCCATGAAATACTTTCATAAAAAAAGAACTCCCGATGAAACTGCCGGTGATGTAAATTCTCTGATTGATTCCTACTCCGGGAAATTGCACAGGAAAAAAGTTATTCTGATAGGGTATTCTTTCGGTGCGGATGTAGTCCCGTTTATTGTAACCAGGTTTACGGCAGGTTTACATTCTCCTCTGGCCGGTGCTGTTATGCTTAATATTGCCCGAGATACTTCATTTGAGGCGGGAAAATATGATGAAGGTGAGAATTCCGGATGTGAGTTTAAAACTCTCCCGGAAATTTCGCGTATTGACGGTACACCTCTGCTTTTCATAGGCGGGATAGAGGATAAGGATACAATTACCCGCGACATTGATAAAAATAAATATAGTGTTGTAGTTACTGAAGGGGGTCATCATTTTACCGGTGATTATAAATATTTAGCTGGTATTATCCTGGACTGGTATAATAATAAATGACTAAGACTGCGCAGAATATTCTGTGCCGGATAAAGTATTGATGGAGAAATAATTAAATGAGAATATATATTTTAGCTTTTATTCTGCTGATGTCCATTTGCTGTGCAGCGGTAATTGCTGAAGTCAGGTCTGTAATAGAAATCCCTGCCGGAACCGGAGGTGATACTATTGCATTATTTATATCCGGTGACGGCGGATGGAGGAAGATTGATCAGGATATTTCCAATGCAATGGCTTCACAGGGAATATATGTTGTTGGAATAAATTCAATGAGTTACTTCTGGAAGAAGAGAACTCCGGAAGAGACTGCTGATGATATCAGCGGAGTTATAAATTCATATATAAATAAAACAAACAGAAAGAGAGTTATTCTTATCGGTTATTCTTTCGGCGCGGATGTAATCCCGTTTATAATAAACCGTATTCCTGCCCAAAACCGTTTAAATCTCTCTGGAGCTGTGATGCTTGGAATTTCAGAAGATGCTATATTTGAAATCAGTGCCGGAGAATGGCTGGGTAGAATAAAAGGTGAATATGCAACTCTCCCGGAAATATTAAGGATAAACAGCATGCCTCTCCTTTTTATCGAAGGAAGTAATGATGATCACGCTGTCATTAATAAACTTGATAGAAAGAAGTATGAAGTTGTTCTTATAGAAGGGGGACATCATTTTGACGGAGACTATAACAAACTGGCATGGATTATAATCAACTGGAATAAGAATAACAACATACGTAAATAATTAAGTTGAAAATCGGGATTCAATCAGTTAAACGAAATCTTCAGGATATGGAAGTGCAGGCCATAATTTACACCGGAACATATGTCAACTATCATCATCTACTCTATTATTACAAAACGTTTATCCGGAAGAAAAAACAATAAGATTTTATATTCCCAAGTTTTTTTAATGACAATATAATTGATGTAGTATTATATACTGATAAGAGATATTTATGATTAATGGTAAATTTTATGGAGCTGTAAAAATATCTGTAATATACTTCGTCGCAGGATGTATATGGATAATTTCGTCAGATAAAATACTTGAAATATTAATCCCCGGCAGGGATGAGTATGCTGACTTCCAGACATACAAGGGATGGGTATTTATACTTGCATCGGCTATCTTACTTTTTTTTCTTCTGTACAAAGAATTAAAAAAGAGGGATATCATTGAAGCCGATCTTAATAAAAATCTTCATGAAAAAAGACTGCTTCTCAATGAAGTACACCACAGGGTAAATAATAATCTCAATTCAATAATATCTTTATTATATCTTGAAAATTCAAAAACAGAATCTCCCGATTCAATCGCAATTATTGAAACATTATCCGGCAGAATATATTCAATGTCTCTTGTTCATGAACACCTTTATAAATCACAGGATTTTATGAATATCCATTTAAAGGATTACATCCCGGCTCTCGTGTCATATATTATGGGGATGTATCCTTTTAAAAAAAATAGTATTAAGTTAATTTTTAATATAGATGATACAGTTCTCGATATTACAAAGGCTATACCGTTTGGAATTCTTTTAAATGAAATAGTAAGTAATTCGTTTAAACATGCCTTTCCTGATTCTATGGAGGGAAGTATCTCTATTGATGTAAAAAATGATAATAATAAATGCAGACTCATTGTCGGTGATGACGGGATAGGTTTTCCGGATCTGGATGAGCGTTGTTCAGATAAGAGTCACGGTATTGAGCTTATCTGTCTTCTTGTTAAACAGCTTTCAGGCGAAATCAGTAGTAGCGGCACTGACGGATTAAAGTATAATATAGTTTTTCCGGCAGCAGGTTGAGAAATTAAAATGGGGAAAAGACTTATATTCATCGTGGAGGATGAGGCTGTCAATGCTTTGCTTCTTAAAAGTATTCTTCAGAAGGATCATATTATCCTCGGAATAGCTGCTAACGGAAAGGATGCTATCCGGGAGATCAATGAAAAAAAACCTGATATGATTATTATGGATATCCGTTTAGAGGGGGAGTTATCCGGAATCGATGTTATAAATGAAATTCAGAAAACTGCCATTATTGATCATATATACTGTACAGCCTATAATGATGAGCAATTGCTGGAAGATGCCAGGAAAACAGGTCCTGCAAAAATTATAACAAAACCTGTAAATATTTCTGAACTTAAAAAAATGCTTAACTGATGCCTGCCGCAATTCTTATAGTGCTGATTTCATGCCTTTAACCGGGAAAAAATTCTTTAACAATAAACAGTACTATTTCAATCCCTATAAGCCATATTATGATCCATTCAAGAAAAGCCGAGTGTTTGTGATTCTGTTCATCAGCCAGCATATTAAATAGTTCTCTTATAACAGTTAACTTTTTATTAAGTATCTCTATCCGGGGTTTCACATCAAGATATTTAACTGTCTTGTCATAGAGATATTCAACTTCCGGATACTCCCAGAAAAATTCCGGTGTATCAAGAAGCTCAAAAGTCAGGTTGATATCCATTTCAACAATGAAAAGTTTTCCTCTCATTTTTGAGAGATCTCTTCTTTTCATGTTGCTCTTACCGGTCAGGGCAATGTTATGCGGGATGTGGTTCATCGATTCGATTGTATGTTGCGCGTAAGTTTCAAGCTCGGAAAGTTTGAGAGACTGTGCTATGCCATGAGAAATAGAAAGTTTGTCGATGTTTTCGGATGACGCGAGATAAATGTGATCTTCATGTATCCTCATTGAACCCTCACCGCTGGTGAATGTAAATTCGTCAGTAAGTACAGCTTTTAACGGATCTTCCATAAATGCTTCCAGTTCTTTTAAAAGACGCTGAGTCTGGTCGTGTGATATATTCCATAATATTATTACTCCATAACTGAAGATAAAAATATCACCGCCATCTTTATCTATATGTATTGTATCTCTCTGTAAAGAAGCCCTGTAATGCTCGAATGTGAATGATTTAAGCTCGTCGAATTTAAACGTTTTTGAGCAGCAGTATGCGATGCATGTAAAAAATTTTTCCATCTGGTTGAATTCTCCATATTTATGACTGCCGATTTTTTATATCAGCCGGTAAAGGAATGTCAATTACCCTTTGTCCGCAATGTAATTATTTCGTATTAGTGTATTTTTTATATTCCGATCTTTTTATAAGATTATTGATAACGGCTCTTGAACTCCCTTCAATATCGGTAAGGTTTTCCGGATGCCACTGCACAGCAACAATATTGTTTTCCATATCTTCAATTGCCTCAATAACTCCATCTGGCGCAGAAGCGGAAATCCTGAAATTTTCAGCGGCTCTTTTCACTCCCTGATGATGCCTCGAGTTCACGGGAATAATTTTTCTGCCTGTAATGCCGCTTAGATAAGTATCAGCACTGACAGTAACTTCATGATGAAGGTCTGTACTGATAGTCAAAGTGTTGGCGTGAAAGATATTTCCTCTCCGCTGTATTTCAATATCCTGATACAGATCTCCTCCGAAAAAAACATTAAGAATCTGCATCCCTCTGCAAATGCCGAGAACAGGAATTTTATTTTTTAATGCAGCTTCAATCAGAAGAAACTCCACTTCATCTCTTGCCACGGATATGTTTTTTGACATGCCGTCATTTTTTTCGTTATACAATTCAGGAGATACATCGTTTCCTCCTGAAAAAATAATGCCATCTGTCAATTCCAGATATTCTGCAATAACATTCCTGTCGCGTAAAACAGGAATAATTACCGGGAGTCCGCCGCAGTGAATAATTGAACGGATGTAGTCATTCCCGATAAGATCATGTAACCCGGTAGAACTCTGTTCAACAGATGCTGTAATGCCTATTTTTATCATAAGATATCTCTTATATATTATAATATAATTACAGGGGCATAAAAATAAATTTTATGTAAAAAATTACAGCAGGCTATAATTATCGATATAAATTTTCAGTCTGCCGGCATAATGAATATTATCGGATAAATGAAAAAATTTTATGGTAACATGGCCGTTTCTGCTGTTCTGATAATGCGGTCATGAAAAACTATAGCTGTATCTGTGCACTCTCCGCTTTCCTGAACAGAATCCATCCTGCAGCAAAAAGAAGTACAATGCATAAGATTCCATACCTTGAGTTTCCCGAGATATCTGTTGCGGCGCCCATCATGAACGGTCCAATTATAGCAGCAAATTTCCCGAAGATATTATAAAGACCGAAAAATTCAGCGGACCTCTCGGGAGGAATTATCTTGCCGTAATAGGAACGGCTCAGCGCCTGAATCCCTCCCATTGATGACGCGACCAGAAATGATAAAATATAAAAAACCACCTTTTTGCTGTTTTCTGATTCAATAACAGGAAGAAAAAATGAAATGGCAGTGATAATAACATAAACAACTATTCCTGCCTGAATCATTCCGCCTGCGCTGAATATTTCCGATAGCTTCCCGTATAAAATAGAGAACGGAAAAGCAAGAACCTGTATCATAAGGATTGCTCCGATAAGAAGCGCAGTCCCCAGACCGATATCAATACCGTAAGCTACGGCCATGCTTATGATTGTATCAACTCCATCTATGTAAAAAAAGTACGCAAGCAGGAAGAGGTAGATCTGTTTAAATTTTTTTATTTCTTTTATTCCTGAGATCATTCTTTTGAAACTGTTTTTTACAGGGGAGAGATCATGCGGAATAAAATATTTCTGTTTAACATTTTTTATCATCGGGATTGAAAATATCAGCCACCAGAGAGCGGTGATAACAAATCCGATTTTGAAATAAGTGTATTGCTCCTGAGTATCTTTCGAATAGAGAATCAGCAGGATAACTGTTACAAATGGTATAACGCTTCCGATATAGCCCCAGCCGTAACCCCGGGACGAAATTTTATCCATACTCTTGTCATCTGCTACATCTACGAGAAAAGCATCATAAAATACAAGCGTTCCTGACCAGGATATTTTTGCTGCCATAAATATTATAAGGCATGATATCCATCCCCCATGGCCTACAGATACAAGGAGGAGTGTTGAAATGATTCCTGTGACGAAAAACGGAAGAAACATTTTCATCTTGTTTCCTTCATAATCGGCAAGTGTACCCATTATAGGTGAAGCGAGTGCAATTATCAGTGCAGCTGCCGAATTGGCATAACCCCAGAGCGCTGTTGATTCCGAACCTGTCAGTCCGGCTGCAGCGTATTCCTTGAAAAAGATCGGCATAATCATTGTAACTATTATAAGAACAAATGCGGAATTTGCCACATCATAAAGAATCCAGCTTATTTCATCTTTTTTCATTTGTCATTACCCGTAATATTTTTTAATCCTGAACTCAGGACTGATCACTGCAGAATTTTATATTGCCGCTGCCAGCTGCACTTTGTATGAGTATATATTAATAATCCGGTAAAGGTCAAGAAATAATACACTATTCTTTGTTGTGAAGTTTGACTTTTCCGTAAAATGATAATATTTTAATTGTACATTTGAAAAGAGAAAAAGAACCGGGAATTTTATGCATTTAAAAAATATCAGCACAATAGATTCTAATACACGATCATACGAAGATGAAATCAGAATTCTTAATGCAGAAATATCCCGCCTTAAAGGATATGAAAACATTGTAAACGGATTTATGGAACATGAGAACATCTGCCTGGGAGTATTTCAGAAAACTCCTCCGGCTGCAGTTTTTATAAACCGCGGACTTGAGAATCTAACCGGTTATAGTAGAGAGGAAATTTTTAATTTTACACAATCAGATTTTGAAAAAATAGTGCATTCTGATATGAAAGAGGAATTTTTTCTGAGGTATTATAAAAGACTCAAAGGTGAGGTTCTTCCCAATAATTATGAATTAAAAATTGTAAAAAAAGATGGAGCAGTTTTAACAGTACAGGCTTTTGTATATCTGATTGAATATAATAAAGAACCTACAATAGTAATTACAATTGTTGATATAACTAATATGAGAGAGACCGAAAAAGCTCTCAGAGACAGCCGGGAAAAGTACCGGTTATTATTCAACAGAACACCAGTCAGTATATTTTACTTTGATAAAAATCTCCGGATAACTCAGTTTAATGACAAATTTGTTGAACTGCTTCAATCAGCAAGAGAAAAACTTTCAGGACTCGATCTTAATACTGTAAATGACAAGTCAATTATTCCATGCCTTAAATCCGCGGTAAAAGGGAAAAATGGTTTTTACAAAGGACGCTACAGGGCTACAACAAGTGATGCCGAGATATTCGTATCAATGAAAACCGAACCTCTCTTTAACGATGCCGGAGAAGTTACTGGCGGAGTCGGAATTATTGAGGATATAAAACAGGTTTATGAAACTGAAGAAGCGCTTCTGAAAAGTGAAGAAAATTTTAAGGAGATGATAGACCGTTCTCCTCTCCCGATAACAGTCACTGATAGTAATGACAACATTGTATATTATAACAGGGAGTGTATTGATCTTTTCAAATTTTCAAAGAGGAATATTACTGATCTTAATTCATGGTGGGATAACGCTTACCCTGATCCATTATACAAACAGATTGTTGTCAATGACTGGTATTCAGGATATAAAAACTCACAGACCAGAAGGGAAATGTTCGGTCCTAAAGAGTATAAAGTCCATTGCGGCGACGGTACAATCAGGGATATAGAATTTCATGTAGTGCCGGTTGGAGACCGCAGCTTTATTATAATGAATGATATGACCCGGCATAGAAAAGCCGAGGAGGAACTTCTTAAAACAAAAAAAATTGAGTCACTTGGAATTCTGGCAGGCGGTTTAGCCCATGATTTTAATAATCTGCTCACAGCTATTATAGGTAATCTTAATCTTGCCAAAATAGACATAACGGAAGAACATAAATCATACTCATTTCTTGATAGTATTGAAAAAGCGGCATGGAGAGCCAGGGATTTGACTCAGCAGCTTCTTACTTTTTCAAGAGGAGGCGCGCCGATTAAAAAGGTTACTTCAGTAAAGCAGCTTCTTGTCGATTCAGCTTCATTTGTACTTGCCGGAACAGTTATTAAACCGGAATATAATATTGCAGATGATTTATGGGATGCGGATATTGACGAATCCCAGATAAGCCAGGTTATTCACAATCTTGTTATCAACGCAAAAGAGTCTATGCCGGATGGCGGTGTAATTAAAATTTCGGCTGAAAATTTCAAGTGTGAAGGAGACGAGTGCTTAATATTTGCCGGGGATTACATCAGAATACGGATAGAAGATTCAGGATCCGGTATAACATCTTCAATCATTACAAATATTTTTGATCCTTTTTTTACGACAAAATCCGCCGCAACAGGGCTGGGACTTTCCGTATCTTATTCTATTATAAAGAAACATGGAGGTGATATAAAGGTTTCATCGGTGGAAAGTGCCGGAACAGTATTTGAAATTTTACTCCCTGCATCAGTTGAAAAACCTCATCCATGCATAAATCAGGAGATGAAACAGCAGTCCGCAAACGGCAGAATACTGGTGATGGATGACGAGGAACTGATACTCGACATTACGAAAAAGATGTTAAATAAAATGGGTTATGCTGCTGAAGTATCAAAAAGCGGCGAGGAAACAATAGCTCTATATAAATCTGCAAAAGATAAAGGTTTGCCATATGATTGTGTAATAATGGATCTCACTATTCCGGGCGGGATGGGCGGAAAAGAAACACTCCGGATATTAAAAGAGTATGATCCCGGGATAACAGCTATTGTATCAAGCGGGTATTCAAATGATCCTGTGATGTCGGAGTATAAAGAATATGGTTTTGCCGGAGTGTCGGAAAAACCATATTCTTTCGAGGATCTCAGAAAAGAGATTGAGATGGCAGTGTCTAACAGCCGGAATACTAAATTTTAATTATTACTTCTTCCACTTTAATATTTTTGCCGCTTTTTGATACCGCTTCCTTTACAAGGGATGTCACTCCGCTGCAGCATGGGACTTCCATTCGTGCGATTGTAACAGAATCGATATCCTGTTCTTTTAGTATAACTTCAAGTTTTTCCCTGTATTCATCAATATACGGATCAAGCTTCGGGCAGAATGTAATCATTGCTTTTCCATCGAGAAAATCATCGTGGAAGTTTCCGCATGCATATGGAACGCAATCTGCCGATACAAGAAGATTTATTTTTTTATTGTTGAATACCGGAGAGTATGGACTTAACAGTTTAAGTTTTACCGGCCATTGGGCAAGTTTTGAGAACGCCCCTTTAGATTGTGATGGAGATTCCTGAACCTTGTTTAAAACACGGTTTACGCTTCCCGGACATCCCTGGTGCGGGGCATGTATTTCAGTCGCAGATTCTTTTATTTCAATTCCTTTATCTTTAAGTATATGTAATGCTTCGTTCAGATATACTGTTTCATTATGATCTTTCAGATGCTTCAGGTGTGCCCTGATTGTATCCGGTCCGTGCTTAATAATGTTTTCCATTACAAGCGCTTCATTGTATGGAGAAGCTTCCCTCTCTTCAATAGTAATTGCGTTTACCGGGCATGTCCCGATGCACGCTCCAAGGCCGTCACAATAAAGATCGCTTATCAGTCTGGCCCTTCCATTTATCATCTGAATTGCTCCTTCCGGACAATCAGGTACGCAAAGCCCGCATCCGTTACATTTGTCCGCGTCTATGTGTATAATCTGGCGTTTCATATATTAACCTCTTAATTTATTTGTTAAATAACTTCTCTTTATTAATGAGAAAGTAATTAAATTGACAGTTAAATAATAACTATATTATCTTATAATCAGCATTGACCTGAATCAAGTCCGGAGAAAAAAATGAAAATTTCTGAAGAAACATTATCTAAAAGCCTTTTTTTCGGAGGGCTCTCCACGGAGATTATTTCTGAAATTGTGAAGAGGGGAAGAACCGAGACTTTCAATAAGGATGAGATTATTTTTTTTGAAGGGGATAAGGGTGAGAAATTTTTTTTCCTGATTGAAGGACTGGTTAAAATATACAAATCCGCTGATAACGATAGAGAAATTGTACTAAGGCATATACGTCCGGGAGAGATGTTCGGAGAAGTAATTCTCTTCGAATCT
>Ga0116171_10002648_pt1 | contig 16910 bp, 16 predicted proteins | sample AD_JPNHW2_MetaG_FD_89798 | JGI IMG/M metagenome (GOLD analysis project Ga0116171, IMG submission 89798) | Active sludge microbial communities of municipal wastewater-treating anaerobic digesters from Japan - AD_JPNHW2_MetaG | ecosystem: Engineered > Bioreactor > Anaerobic > Digestate | place... | reverse complement strand
TTAGAAGAGTACTGCTTTCGTCAATTGAAGGTGCGGCCATCACAGCAATAAAAATTGAAGGTGTCCCACACGAATTCTCAACAATAAATGGTGTATATGAAGATGTTACCCGTATAATTTTAAATCTGAAAAAACTCAGGTTTAAATATGATGGAGAGATATCCAAGGTATTGCATATAGTAAAAGAAGGTGCCGGTGAGTTGAAAGGTCTTGATTTTGATATGGACCCGGATGTTCAGGTTATGAATAAAGATCTGAAAATTGCGACACTCAATGATTCGGCAAAAATAGATATGGAAGTGCAGATTGAAAGAGGAAGGGGATATGTTCCTTCCGAAGTCAATAAATTGAATACCGAGACCGTTGGCGTTATATCGATAGATTCAATATTTTCACCGGTACAGAAAGTTAATGTAAAAGTTGAGGATACCCGTGTTTCTCAGCGGACTGACTATGATAAGCTGATTCTTGAAATATGGACAGACGGGTCAATACGGCCGGATGATGCACTTGCCCAGGCTGCTAAAATTATTAAAGATCACATGACGATCTTCATTAATTTTGAAGAGGAGCAGGAAGAGGAAATTGAAGTTGTTGATGAAGGAATTGAAAAAATGAAAGTTCTTTTATCCAAGTCAATTGATGACATCGAGTTTTCAGTCAGAGCTTATAATACATTGAAAAGTCTTGATATTTCTACACTGGATGAGCTTGTTAAAAGAACAGAGGATGAAGTAAAAAAATCTAAGCATAATAGTGATATTGTACTTAAAGAGATAAAGACAAAACTTGAGGCTTATCATTTAAGTCTTGGATTAAAGGATTGATTGAGGTTTATAGATGAGACACAAAAATAAAGTAAAACAGCTCGGGAGAACACATTCACATAGAAAGGCTATGTTTGATAATATGGTGACTTCTCTATTTGAACATGAGAGAATAGTAACAACTAAACAGAAGGGAAGAGAGTTAAAGAGAATTTCTGAGAAGTTGATTACAAAAGCAAAACATAATATAGAAATACCAGAGACCGAACTGGAGAAAAAGCTTCATAATAAAAGAGAAGTTCTTAAAGTGATTAAGAACAGGGATATCGTTGCAAAACTTTTTGACGTTATTGCTCCGAGGTTCAAAGACCGTAAGGGTGGATATACCAGGATGTATCTTCTCGGGTTAAGGCAGGGGGATGCTGCAGAGATGGCTATCGTAGAGCTTGTGGACAGAGTAGTGAAGGCTGAGCCTGTTAAAGCAGATAAAAAGGATGAAAAGTCCAAGAAAGTGAAAGAAAAGAAAGTTAAATAATATTGTTAAAATATATAATAAAAAAACTTCAGGTATCTGAAGTTTTTTTATTATAATATATCGGTGTACTTGTATTTAATTCTTTGCTGTAAGTTTTTTACGTTTCTCTAATTCAACCGGATAGATCAATTTTATATTATCAATTGCATCAACTTTGTATTTTTCAGGAAGCCTGTCGTCGAAAATAGGTGTAATCTGATCTTTTTTTAAATGATATTTATCCTGTATATTCCCGGTATTAAATTCATTCTTTATCTTGTATATTTCCAGTGCCGATTGTTTGGCATTTCTGCAGAATTGTATGGCAGCAATATACTTATCAATAATATAATTCAGTTGTTCTGTTTTCTGTCTTTTCCTGGTTTTAATAAATGCAATGTGGGGATCGTTGAAAGATTTCTTTGCTTCGCTAAAATAAAAGTGACCATCTCTCAAGTAGGTTTCCACTTTTGGCGCGTCATAGAAGAAGTGATAGTCCCTGGATGTAAATTTTTCGTTGTACGGTTTAACATCAAGCTGAGGGTCGAAAGGTTTGGTGAAATATGATGCATAACCGCTATGTTTGTTATAAGTAATAAAAGTTTCAACAGTGCTGTTGTCTGCTGATGTTGAAGTTAAAATTTCCTTCGTTCTGTCAATATACATTGTGCAGACTTTTTCCAGTGCCTTAATTAGTTCAAGTTTAAGGTTAAAATATTTTGTTGATGATTCGTCGTAATTTGTGCCAAAATATTCAAGGGTCGCCTCTTCGAAATTCTTCATTAAGCTTTCCTGGATTTTTTTATTTTCGTCTGTATCAAAGTTAATCAACATCGGCTTCATCTCACGAAGAACGTAAGTAGTATAGGCATAGTCTTTGCTTGATCTGACAGCTGCAGAAATTGCAAAAGCATCGGAATATATCAAAATGATTGAAGTTATTACTAAAGTATAAATTTTAAATATTTTCATAATTTCCTCTATAACGGAATATATCTTCTCATTACAATTTCGACATTGGAAATTCATCGCTTGAATATAAAATTGTCATATTAAAATAAAAAACCGCCTTTTTCATTAAAATTGAATTTTTATTGATGCGGTTATTCTTACAGAGAAATCGGCAAATGTTAAAGCAGGTCACTTTAGTACAACTATGCTTTTTTAACTTTTGTTTATTTTTGCTTTCGGATATTTATGAGAATCATGTCCGGCCAGGAGTGATACCAGAGATATGCAGGGTTTCGGGTTATGAATGAATTTATAAAATTTTTGTTGAATAATTATAGATTATTTAATGATATTGAAGAAAGTATTAATAAAATTAACATATGCTTCATATCCAGATCCTAATATTTCGGAGTATTCAATGGAAGATACCAAAAAAATATCCTTCAGGCAGAAAAATCCTACGCAATGTCCGGTTTGCAGAAACGAATTTTACAGGGAAGAGATGTTTACTGGTAGTGGAAGGTTAATTGCTGAAAAATTAACTGATGAGCTCAGGAGACTATATAAAGAGAGTCAGAAATTCGGAAAAGTCCACCCCCTTGTTTATATGTTAAGTGTATGTCCAAACTGTTTATATACTGCTTATCCAAAAGATTTCAGCGATGTCAATGATGCAGAGATTACAAAGCTGCAGGAGACGAGATCGGCGAGAAAGAATGCAGTTGAAAAGTTTTTCGGCCAGCTGAATTTTAATGATGACCGGAATTTAATTCTCGGTGCCGCATCATTTATGCTCTCCGTTGATTGTTATAATTTTAGAAAAAAGAATGTTGCTCCTACTTTTAAAAAAGGGGTTTCGTCGATAAGGGCAGCATGGCTTTTTTCAGACCTTGCAGAAGAATATCCGGACCAGCCGTACAGGAAGTTGTCTTTGTTTTTTTATAAAAAAGCGTATGAGTATTACATCAAGATATTGGAACTTCTACAGACAGGGGCGGAACCCGCTGATGCGGCAGGCAATATGGGCCCTGACACTGATAAAAACTGGGGTTATGAAGGTATCCTTTATGTTTCCGCTATATTGACTGTAAAATACGGCGCGACGGAAAAAGACATTGAGAAAAGAATTGAGAATTTTAACATAAGCAAAAGATACTGCAGCAGACTTTTTGGCGCAGGAAAATCCTCTAAAATTACACCGACTGAACTGCTTGAAAAAACAAGAATCCTGTATGAAAAGATAAACAATATGCTTGAACAATGGGAAGGGGAAAAGGAAGTTTGAGCAGATACGCGCTTCTTGTTCAATATGACGGAACCTTATTTAATGGCTGGCAATTGCAGGATAAAGGAAGAACCATCCAGGATGAGTTCGAGAAAGCAATAGCTGTTATTTCAAGAGAGAGTGTGAGAATTACAGCTTCAGGCCGGACAGATGCCGGTGTGCACGCTCTGGGGCAGGTTATTCATTTTGATCTCAAAGATGAAATACCTTTGAAAAAAATATGCCTGAGTATTAATGGAATTCTACCGAAGGAGCTGTCTGTAAGAAATGCCTATAAAGTCGGGTATGATTTTCATTCAAGATTTTCTGCAATACAGAGAGAATATATCTATCTTATCTACAGATATCCGCTAAGAACACCATTTATGCAGAATAAAGCGATGTGGATTAATCATCCTATTGAAGCTGATTATATACGGGAAGTAACATCATACCTGGTCGGGCAAAAGGATTTCGCCTCTTTTTGTAAAAAGATTTCAAAGGAATACGGAACCGAAAGAAAAATAGAATCTATAGATGTCATTGAACATGACGACCTGATTAAAATACGTTTCAGGGCGAATGCGTTTCTTCATAATATGATAAGAATTATTGTGGGTACAACAATTCAGATGTACAGGGAAAACAGAGATCCTGTGTATATTAAGAAAATACTTGATGAAAAAGATAGAACAGCCGGAGGATTTACAGCCCCTCCCTGCGGATTATATTTGAACAAGGTCATTTATAATCCTTCGCTGAACTTTTATGAATCTGCATTTTAATTATTGACATTATTCATTCATTTTTAAGAATAACAACGCATGATATAAATAACCGGAACTGTTAATTGATGAAAAAAAGTATAATTTACATATCTGTCTTAGCTGTTCTTCTTTTGCTCGGGATTGATGCATCCCCTGAAATATCCAGGAAGAAATATTTTTCAAAACCGCAGATTGGCCTGTGGGGCGGGCCTATCACTCCAATTTTCAGTACTGGTGATCATGTGGATCCTGACCTTGGAGGAGGGGGCTTTTTCAGGTATAATCTTCCATTTGAATCGTTTAAGGTCGGAATAGATTCTTCATTTCAGTCTTACGGTTCAGAAGGTGTGGATAAGTTGCGGTTAATACCCGCTTATTTAAATCTGCTTTACCTGGTTCCATTGGACCTGCCTGTAAAGATACAGCTTAAAGGGGGCGGAGGCTTCTGCCAGGTTCATATGGACCCGGATAATGTGACTCAATGGGATCCGATGTATATGGCGGGATTTGAAGTATCTTTCCCCGCCGGTAAACTGGCAAATATCGCGTTAAGAGTAGATTATCTCTGCATGTATGAAAAGAATCTTCCTGACGCGGAAAAAAACGGTCATGTAATTAATGCCGGGATTTCATTGTATTTTAATCTTAACTTGTAAACTGGTGTTCAATAAAAATGAAATTTAAAATAATGTTATTTGTACTTGCTTCTGTTATTATAACCGGTTGTGGAGATACTCCTGTTTTTACCGAAATGAAGAATAACAGGTTGAAGATAGTAATTAAGGGAACTTTTGAATCGGAAAGTGCTTCTAATTTTGTCACTATGTCATCGCAGGGAATTAATACAGCACCGCTGCAGGATGATTCAGTTACCGAAGTTCCCGATTCGACTTTTGATGGTAGTATTACCGATGATACAAAAAAAGATGCACTGCCGACTATATTCATGCTGGATATAGCAGAAATAAGACTCAACGGTAAAAGAATAAGCAATTACAGGCAGGTCCTTTCCATACCGCTTAATGATGAAACGCAGCCTTTTTTTAACGGTACCGGTATCGAGCTTGTTACGGATGATCCGGGAGACGGGAATTACGATTCCGTTCAGCTTTACATAAGAAAGATGGCGTTTAATAACGCAAAAGTATACCAGCTCAGCGGGAATGTTTTTGCTTATGAAAAAGAGAGGGAAGTAATATTTCATGAAGAAACTGTTGCCGGTTTCGATATAAACCAGCTTATGGTTAATTCTTACTGGGATTCTCTCAGGATCGAGTATGATGAAATTATACGGGGATTTCCGATGCAGATTCCGATCATAGGCGGAATGGCATATTCCAAAAAGAATGATGAAACAATCCTGGAGATCAGGCTTCTAATAAAAAATTTTATTAAAAAATATGAATACGGCTATTATGAAGACGGTATTTATAAAATTATACATTATTATGCGCTTTCAGACTGGCTGCGTGATGTGAAAACAGGAGAATATAATACTGGAAGAAATCTCCATGCTGTTGCGTCTTCTTATGTGCCCGGTAAAACCGGATCGGTAACCGTTAATAATACATCAGGTGGTTACGTGGTCGCAATACCATCCTCTGAAGTTGCAAATCTCAGTTATTATTATATCACCGATACAGGAGCGAATTTAAGGGCCGCTGTAGGGATTTCTGATGTTCCAATTGCTCCGGTATATCCCGGTGCTTATATTGAACCTGTACTCGATTACTATCTGAAAATTGAAAAATACAGAAATGACTGGAATACTAATGCAGATGCACTTATTTCCGCTGCAGGAGCGGGAGAACCTTTCGATATTTATTCCGCCGCATGGGATACTTATGAAAGTGCGGTACACGGAGATCCAATGGGAGTGTATAATTTTGGTTTGAAGATACCTCCTTATGTCGGGTATGGAACTTCTGTTACATTCAGTAAAATGGCACCGGGGACATATAATTTTTACAGTGTTCCCCGGCCAGCGTATGGGGAGCTTTTTTTATCAGCTGATTTTACACCTTTGAACAGCGGAAATGAAGTAGTAATCGCCGAAGGTGACAACCCCGATATTTAATATTTAGAATTCATACGGGAAACATTATGAACGGAAGTAAATTAATTGTACAGAAATACGGCGGAACATCTGTTAAATCTACCGAAAGAATCAGGGCTGTAGCATCAAGAATTAAAAGTTATAAAGAAAAAGGATATTCGATGGTAGTCGTTCTCTCCGCGATGGGGAAAACTACAGATGTCCTTATAGATCTTGCGAAAGAGTTATCGGAAAATCCGTCAAAGCGTGAAATGGATATGCTGCTATCTACAGGGGAGCAGGTTTCTATTGCCCTGCTGGCGATTGCTCTCCACGAAATGGGGATTGATGCTGTTTCATTTACAGGTTCACAGATAAGAATGATGACTGATGGAAATTTCTCTAATGCGAAGATTGCTAATATTTCGACAGATAAGATTCAGAAAGCTCTCTCGGAAAACAAAGTTGTTATTGTCGCAGGTTTCCAGGGGATTGACGAAGATGAGAATATTACAACACTGGGGCGCGGAGGGTCTGATACATCTGCTGTCGCTCTCGCGGCGGTCCTGGGAACACGGGATTGCGAAATATATACAGATGTAGATGGCGTTTATACCGCAGATCCCCGTATTATTTCAAGCACTCGGAAACTGAAAGAGATAAGTTATGATGAGATGCTTGAACTTGCGAGGCTTGGAGCCGGTGTCCTGCATTCGAGATCAGTTGAGTTTGCGAAGAAATATAATATCCGGCTGCATGTCAGGTCAAGCTTCTCATTTGAAGAGGGGACTATTGTAATGCCGATGGAGGAGATGATGGAAAAATTTATAATTAGCGGGGTTACGTCTAAACAGGATGAAGCTAAAGTGACAATTAGAGAGATCCCTGATAAACCGGGAATTTCCGCGAAACTTTTCAATGAGCTTGGTAAATGCAAAATTTATGTTAATATGATAGTTCAGTCAACAGGGCATGACAATAAAGCTTCAATATCTTTTACCGTTAAAAAAGAGGATCTCGCCAGAACAATGGCTATATGTAATGAGCTGAATAAAGTGTTCGGAGGGAGTGCTGTTGAATCGAAAGAGGATATAGCGATTGTATCAGCTGTCGGTGTCGGGATGCTCTCTTCATATGGAGTCGCCGGCAGGATGTTCGGTGTTTTATCAGAACAGAATATTAACATTGAAATGATTTCCACTTCAGAGATCGGAATATCCTGTGTCATTGATTCGATCTATGCGGAACTTGCTGCAAAATTGCTTCATAAAGCGTTCATAGAAGTAAAGTGATTATGCTGAACGTTGGAGTATTGTATGGCGGCCGTTCCGGGGAGCATGATGTTTCAAGGTGTTCTGCTGCTTCAGTGATAAAATGCCTTGATAAATCCAGGTATAAAGTGACAGCAATCGGAATCGATCGTGATGGGAGATGGCATGTCCAGGAGACTCCCGAGATAATCCAGGACAAAGATTTCGGATCAGTGTTAAAGCTCAATAAGACCGGCGACTGGTATGTAAATCATTATGAACGCGAACGGAAACTTTATCTTTTCAATGCACGGACCGGCAAAGAGGTTAATGTTGATGTTGTTTTCCCGGTTGTTCACGGGACTTTCTGTGAAGATGGTACTCTCCAGGGATTGCTTGAACTTGCGATGGTCCCATATGTAGGTGCTGATGTTATCGGTTCGGCAATAGGTATGGATAAGGATGTAGCAAAGAGGTTGTTGAGAGATGCCGGTATTCCTGTTGTAGATTGGATTATGATACCAAGATATCAGTGGAACACTTCGAAGAAAAATCTGATGGATAAAATATTAAATAAAATTAATTTTCCATGTTTTATTAAACCCTGTAATGCCGGTTCATCAGTCGGGATATCTAAGGTTAAAAATCCTGAATCGCTTGAGCAGGCTATTGAAAACGCGTTTGAATGGGATAACAAGATACTTGTAGAAACAGGAATAAATGCCAGGGAAATAGAATTTTCAGTCATCGGAAACGATAGGCCAGAATCTTCAGTCCCGGGAGAAATTAGACCGAGCTATGAGTTTTATTCTTACGAAGCCAAATATATAGATTCCAAAGGCGCTGACCTTTTTATCCCTGCTGATATTGATACAGAATTAGCCGATAAAATGAAAAAAACTGCCGTGGATGGTTATTCAGCTTTATGCTGTAAGGGTATGGCGAGGGTAGATTTTTTTCTTGAGAAAGAATCCAGGCGTTATTATCTGAATGAAATAAATACGCTCCCGGGATTTACTAATATAAGTATGTATCCGAAATTATGGGGTAAAACCGGTGTTGATTATTCTGCTCTGCTTGACAGACTTATTGATCTGGCAATGGAAAGAAGTGCAGATAAAAACCGTTTAAAAACCGAATTTTAATCCGTTTGTTTAATCTTATCTATAAGGTCAGGTTCTTTAAACTTATATTTTAATTTGAAAGATTGTAATTATAAATAATAGAATTAATGGAATCAATTTCTGTTATGATCTGTATAGTATTGAGTTGGCAGTTTCAAAAGCAGGCTTGATGAATATGTTTATATTTATCTTGACAATTTATGTTTTAAACTTTTGAATTCAGACTGAAAATAATATCAAAAACCAGGATATAATATGAGTAAAAGAAAATCAATTATTCCAAGCATTTTTACAATGGGCAACATGTTGATGGGATTTGTTTCTATTCTATTCTCTGCAAAGTATGTGCCATCTTATGGAAATCATGATTATCTGGTTGTAGCAGGTTATTTAATATTCATTGGTGCAATTTTTGATGCGTGTGACGGAGCAATTGCCAGGGCTCTTGATGTTGAGAGTGAAATAGGGATGCAGCTTGATTCACTTGCAGACGCTGTTTCTTATGGGATAGCGCCCGGAGTACTTGCGTATCAGGCATATTTGCATCAATTGCCGGAAATTTACGGAATAAGTGCTGGTGTTATAGTTGCAGCTGTTTTTCCTGTATGCGCAATATACAGGCTGGCCAGGTTTAACACGGAAGAAGGCGGGCTTGGTTTTACAGGGCTGCCGTCTCCGGCTGCTGGAATAATGGTAAGTATTGTTCCTGCTTTATATAATGTTAATATTTTTTATATCGGGAATGTGTACTGTGATGTAAATATATATGCATTTTCAGTATTTTATGCAGTAATTGCTTTTCTTATGGTTACAGAAATTGATTATTCTAAAATTTTTGCAATTATATTGAAGAAAAGTAAAGTAGCAATGGTAATTACTGTTCTGACAGTTATTTTACTTGTTTATTTCTTTAAAGCGTGGTCGATTTTTGTAGTTTCGGCTTTGTACATTTTATACGGGATATTTAAATATATTTATAATTTTTTTATGAAGGAAAAGAATTAAGTGTCTGAATTTTCACATTATAGCGAAGATGGAAGAGCTGTTATGGTTGATATCAGCCCGAAAGTCCCTACTGACAGAATTGCCCGTGCATGTTCTTTTGTGAAGATGGATCCGGCAACTATCGATGCAATTGAGAATAAACTTCTTCCTAAAGGGGATATTTTTGAAGTTGCCAGGATTGCAGGGATTTTGGCGGCAAAAAAGACTTCGGATTTAATACCTATGTGCCACCCTCTTAAGCTTGATTATATTGATGTTAAAATAAAGGTGAATCGTGTAAAATCCTGTGTTGAGATTGTTTCTGAAGTTAAACTTAGCGGGAAAACCGGTGTAGAGATGGAAGCCCTTACCGCGGCTTCTGTTGCAGCACTTACTGTATACGATATGTGTAAGGCTGTTGATAAAAATATGATAATTGAAGGCTGTAAACTGATAGAAAAGAAGGGTGGAAAATCAGATTATACGGCATTATAATCTATTTTTACAGTTTTTATCGTATATGTATCTTCTTTTAAAAATTTTTAAATAATATGCTGATTTTTTAACAAATTAATCTTGAAATTAAGATGCCTATTTATATACTTGAATTGTTAGCACTCGTTAAGGTGAGTGCTAACAATTCAAAAAATACGTGAATTTAATAAAAAACCTATATTAATTTTTAAGGAGGCTAATATGGCTATAAAACCGATAGGTGACAGAGTTTTAGTACAATTAATTGAAGAGGATATCGCAAAAGTGGGTTCCTTGTATGTTCCGGACACAGCAAAGGAAAAACCTTCGCGTGGTAAAGTTATTGCTGTAGGAGAAGGAAGAATGGACGGAAAAGATCTGATTCCAATGAGAGTAAAGATCGGCGATAAAGTTCTTTTCGGAAAATACGCAGGTGTAGAATTAAAATATGAGGACAAAGATTACTTAATCCTCAACGAGCATGATATTTTAGTAGTAATAGACTAATCAGATTGAACGAAAAAAATCATAAAAGGGGATTAAAAAATGGCAAAGATATTAAAGTACAATGATGAAGCACGAAGAGCTATTCTTGAAGGGGTTATTAAACTTTCTGATGCTGTACAGGTAACCCTGGGACCTCGCGGAAGAAATGTAGCGATTGATAAAAAATTCGGTGCTCCGACAATAACAAAAGATGGTGTAACTGTTGCAAGGGAAATTGAACTTGAAGACGCTTTTGAAAACATGGGCGCCCAGATGGTAAAAGAAGTTGCTATTAAAACTAATGACATAGCAGGTGATGGAACAACAACAGCAACAATTCTATCCGCAGCTATTTACAAAGAAAGTTTAAAAAATGTAACAGCCGGTGCAAATCCGATGGATCTTAAAAGGGGGATCGATAAGGCTGTTGAATCCGCTGTAAATTATGTTGCTTCAGTTGCAAGAGAGATAAAAGACAAGAAAGAGATCGCGCAGGTTGCTTCAATATCAGCGAATAATGATATGGAAATCGGAAACCTGATAGCAGATGCGATGGACAAGGTCGGAAAAGACGGCGTAATAACAGTCGAAGAGGCAAAATCCATCGAAACAACTCTTGAGGTAGTTGAGGGGATGCAGTTTGACAGAGGTTATATCTCTCCATATATGGCAACAAATCCTGAAACAATGGTGGCAACACTTGACAATGCTTTAATTCTTATACACGATAAAAAAATATCAACAATGAAAGATCTTCTCCCTGTTCTTGAGAAAGTCGCTCAGGCAGGAAGACCGCTTCTTATAATTGCTGAAGAGGTAGAAGGCGAAGCTCTTGCTACAATAGTTGTTAATACACTCAGAAAAACTATTACCTGTGTTGCGGTAAAAGCTCCAGGTTTTGGCGACAGAAGAAAAGCAATGCTTGAAGATATCGCTATCCTTACAAGAGGCCAGGTAGTATCTGAAGATCTTGGCATGAAGCTTGAGAATACGACAATTGACATGCTTGGTAGTGCAAAGAAAATCACGGTAGATAAAGAAAATACCACAATCATCGAGGGAGCGGGAGTTCAAAAAGAAGTTCAGTCAAGAATAGTTCAGATCCAGAAACAGATTGAAGATTCATCTTCTGAATATGATATTGAGAAGCTTCAGGAAAGAAAAGCGAAACTTGCAGGCGGTGTTGCGGTTATCAATGTCGGTGCAGCGACTGAAGTTGAGCTTAAAGAGAAGAAAGCAAGAGTTGAAGACGCACTTTCTGCTACAAGATCTGCAGTTGAAGAAGGGATTGTTCCCGGGGGCGGACTGACACTGATACATGCACAGAAAGCAGTCAGAGAACTTGCAGCAAAACTTGCCGGCGATGAAAAAATCGGTGCTGAAATTATTGCAAGGGCCATAGAAGCTCCTATGAAACAGATTGCTTCCAACGCAGGACTTGAAGGTTCTGTAATAGTAGAAAAAGCAAAAGCGGAAAAACCTGGTATAGGCTTTAACGCATATACATTAGAATGGGTAAATATGATTGAGGCTGGTGTAATAGATCCGGCTAAAGTAGTTCGTTCTGCTCTTCAGAACGCTGCGTCAGTAGCAGGAATGCTCTGTACTACCGAAGTTCTCATTTCTGAAAAAGAAGAAGAGAAAGGTGGTATGCCTGGCGGAATGGGCGGCGGAATGGGCGGAATGGGCGGAATGGGCGGCGGAATGTATTAGAAAAAAAGCCGGAATATTCTGTTCTAAAAAAAGAGAGGGTGACGAAAAATCATCCTCTCTTTTTTATGTTTATAAGTTTAATAACAACAGTTTTACCCGGGATACGGGGACTTATGCAGAATATTACCTGCTGCGTATTGTAGTTTTATAGATCTGTTCTGAAGTGTTCATGTTTTCAAAATTATCAATCATGTTGCTGCCATAATAAAAATCGGATAACATCAAGGTTGAATAGCCTGTGTTCATTTTAAACCAGAGTGTTTCATTATTCATGAAACACTGGAATGAAGTAGATGAAACAGTTGAAAATTTGCTGTTCTGCAGAACATTAGCTATTGTATCCGGACCTCCGGAGAGAGGAAGATCTTCAGTTTTGAAAAAAAGTGAAAAGAAGTACAATTTTTCGGATGGAGCTTTGAATCTCGATTTGTTTATCAATCCCCATTTCCAGTTTTCCATCAAAGGTCCCTCTTCCCTGTTCAGAAACCGCATGGAATTTAAAAAAGACACATCATAAATCATTTCCATGCTTTCAATGTTAACTGTATCAGTTCTGTCAAAAATGGGTGAGACTTTTTTCTGACATTGTGCAAAAAATTCAGGATAAAGAAGATAAGAACTGCTGAGGTTGAAATCCGCATCTTTTCCAAAATCATCTTTATATGTTTCACTGATAAAAAATGATAGATTAGTGAAAAAAATTGATGGAGCTTGAAGTCCGTTTTTAGCGGTATAGTCCCAGTCACTGAAATATATCCTGGCCAGTTTTGAGGATGTGAGCGGATTATTAGAAAGCATAGTATTGAAAAGTGGAATAAATTTCAGTGCTGCTACCGACAGGTTATCAGTGATTATATCTTTTATACGGTCAGTATCATACAGTTTTTTATTTAAAAGCAGCGAATTAAATCTTTCAATTTTAAAATCATTGCTTATAATATTCTTCAAATTGCCGGGCATCTCTTTTTTTGAAATTAAATCACTTCCGGAGTAATCAAAACCGGTAATCTGTTTGCTTATTATAATTTTTGAAGCGGGCTGTTTTGAGATTTTATTTCCATCTAAAAAAATACGGTTATTGTTATCAGGACGGTTTATCAGACCTGAATATATTTTATAAGCCTTCTTCTTGTCAGAAATTATGAAACATTTTAACGAGGAATCATTTAATGAGACTGCTTTACTGACATTTTCAATTTCATTTTCGAAAGGCAGTTTTAACATCATGCTGATATACCCGGCACCGGGCTGGATTGAGTCTATTACCATGATTCGCGAGTCAATTTTGTTTGAACTTATCAGGTCGCTGATAACAGGACCTTTTTCTGTGACCCATTTGATCTCTGAAGAGATTTCGCCTTTTGTATAAACCGGAATACGTAAAGGTTTATACTCTTTCCAGGATCCGGCTGATTTATAAAGTTGTATATTATTTTTATTTTCAGTATCAAACAGATAAAAGTTCTGAGTGTCTGCATTGATATTTACCTGGGTCAGCGAGATTGAATCATTTTTAAAGGATAATATAAAGGGGAGCCCATTATAGGTAATAGCAAAAGTTTTCTTCCCTTTTATTGTCAGTTTAACCGGAAACCATCCGGGATAAATGCTGGTATAATCGTCATAGCTGAGTGTTGTAAAAGATTCAAAACCGGAAGCTGAGTCTTCGGGGGAGATATAAATGGAATTGCCCCGGGCGAATGTGCATATATATTTCTCTACAAGTTCCTTAATTCTTCTTAATGTATATAAATATTTAAGATCATCATCATTGTAAAAGTATAAATATCTATTGTCGTTAAACAGATTTTTTTTTGTGTTCAACACTGTTTCCTGAAGATTAAAAATCAGTTCATTATTGTTCAGATATGAATTTGACCATTCTTTCATCGATATTATCGCAAGAATGTCTTCCGGTTTCCATTCTCTGTTTACTAAATTACTTACACGGTTTTTCTTTTTAACATGGTTAATTCCATTTACATAGCTTTTAAGGGCCATGATATCTTCTTCTTTGAGTTTTTCTGAGATTTCTTCGGCATTTTTTGTAAAGCCTATGGTGGAGCTGAGACTTTTGAGCAGATTGGTATCATAGCCGGCATACTTATCTGAATTTCCGGTAGCGATAGACCTGAGATATTCTATTTCATTAAGTCTGTCTTTTGCATGTAAATATCCGAGGGCAAAATAGAAATCGTTAACGGATTCTGTTTCGATTGAGGGAATTCCCCTGCTGTCCCGTGTAATGGTAATTTGTGATTCTACCAGGTCATACTCGGCGGTGTTATAAGAAATTTTAATAATATTAAAGACAATCAGAAGTATAACTGCGGAGACCAGTATAACAGCCGTTATGGAAATTAAAGCAACCTGTAATTTTTTTTTTATTAACATATCTTATTCTTTATTAATTGTAATTTCTGAATTTGTGATTTCAATTTTTGTATAGTAATTATCAAGCATGGAAAAATATCTATTAAATTTTCCTTTTACATTTATAATTGTCTGCCCTTTTTTCAGCTGGGATATTCTTCTGATATTTTTTGTATAAATATAGCATTCAATCAGACCTTTATCTGATTGAACATCTGCAAGAACACAGAAGTCGTAATCCACATTTGTTGAATTTACTATATCTTTTACTGTCAGATCTTTCAGTTTTAGTACTTTTTTTGACAGTTTATTTTTCAGAAGCAGCGCTTCTGCCGGATTTTGTGAATTATCAATACTCTCTTTTGCAGTTAAAAGTTCATTGATTGTTATCTGATCTGAAATAAGATCAGATAATGATATTTCATCCTGGATTTGTGATATGGTATTACAGGAAATGAAAGAAAAAGATAAAATTATTGAAAAAAGAATGGTTGATTTCATTAAATTAAAACTCCTGGCTGATAAATCATTTTCCCGGTTATCTATAAATTTATTCCAGTCTATAAGATAGCTGTACTGTTATATTAACATATTCGAAAAGATAATACGGACAATTCCGACATTATTATGATCTGTATCTTCTGTAAAATAATTTATTAATAAAATCTGTCAACTTAATATAATAATCGTTTATTATAAAATAAACAGATTATATCGGTTTGTGAAAATAATTCAGTAATTATTCCTTAACTTTTTGTAATAAAAATGTTCTCTCCTCCCCGCCGCCGTTGACGGCGTAGAGTTATATTTTTAATTACAGACAGTATGAAAAGTATAGAACAACATATTGATAAATATCCTGTTTCCGGTATATAATTTATATGGGCAGGAGATTAAAACAGCGCATGATGTTATCGGTGATTCGTGTCCGATTATAAAAATCAGGTAAAAAATGTGCTTGAAATCAATTCAATCATGTGAATTATGTCGGATATATAATCAGACGAGATATGGCAATGGTAAAATTAAACAGAATTGATGAAGATAATATTGTAAACAGCATCATAGGAACCGGTTCTGAATTTAAAGGTGAATTTAAAATCAATGGTCTTCTCAGGATAGACGGCAAATTCCAGGGAACAATTGATACTCACGGAAAGGTGCTTATTGGGCAGACCGGGGATGCTACTACTGATATTAAGGCGAAGCTGGTCGTAGTCGGGGGAAAAGTATCCGGTAACATTTATGCTACTGAGAGAGTTATCCTTTTATCAACAGGCGACATTAAAGGTAATATTATAACTCCGAGCCTTGTTATGGAAGAGGGGGTTAAATTTGACGGCAATTGTGTCATAAACAAGAGGGCTGAAGAATAACATGGTAGAAATTCCCAGGACAGATTCGAGACGACAGACACGCGAGGGAGTTAAGTCCAGGACAAGGGCTTCTTCAGGGGGGTCTAAAATCTCAACGTTTTCAGCTGAGCTTGATAATAGGATCTCTTACGAGTTTAACGGAACTATAGAAGAGCTGATGACTGATCTGCAGGATCAGGAAAAGAAATTCCTCGACGCACAGTCTCTTTATGAGCTTGAAAAGTATAAAGCCCTGGTAAAAAAAATATTAAAAATGATTCTTGAAAACAGTTTTGTATCCCGTAAGCTTGATCTCTCCAGCCGTGAAAAACGAATGGGCCGGGCTGAGAAGACTGTTGTTGACAAGATTGATGAAAATCTTATTAAACTCTCACAAATGATAACGCAATCGAGCGATGCATTCAGCCTGCTTAAAACTATTGAAGAGATTAGGGGTCTTATCTTTGACCTGGTTTATTGAAGTTTAATCTCTTGATAATAATAAAGAAATATACATGAATCAGAATGGAATTATCGGACATGACCGGGAATTAAAAAATCTTTTATCATTGAAGAATGGTCAGGGGATGCCCCATTCTGTTCTATTTACCGGCCAGAGAGGTATCGGGAAAAGGCTTATTGCCGAAAGATTTATAAGTTCATTTTTATGCGGTGATGCCGATTCACCGTGCGGCGAGTGCAGTATATGCAGGCAGGTTTTGTTCGGAGTTTTCCCGGATCTTATTATTCTTGAAAGAGATGAAAAAGGTAAAATACCGGTCGGGAATAAAGATAAATTAATGCCGGGATCAGTCCGATGGCTTATTGACAGGCTCTGCAGGGCTTCATCCAC
>Ga0116171_10002645_pt1 | contig 16916 bp, 6 predicted proteins | sample AD_JPNHW2_MetaG_FD_89798 | JGI IMG/M metagenome (GOLD analysis project Ga0116171, IMG submission 89798) | Active sludge microbial communities of municipal wastewater-treating anaerobic digesters from Japan - AD_JPNHW2_MetaG | ecosystem: Engineered > Bioreactor > Anaerobic > Digestate | place... | reverse complement strand
GCCGGACCAGCCGCTGAAGGTCGAGCCGGTGGTCGCGGAGGCGGTGAGCGTGACCACGGTGCCGTGGTCGAAGTCGGCGGCGCAGGTCTCGCCGCAGTCGATGGCGGCGGGATCGGAGGTGACGCGGCCGGAGCCGGTGCCTGCGGCTGCGACGGTCAGGGTGTGGCGGTCGAGGACGAAGGTGGCCGAGACCGACCTGGCCGCGTCCATGGAGACCACACAGGCGGCGGTGCCGGTGCACCCGGCGCCGGACCAGCCGCTGAAGGTCGAGCCGGTGGTCGCGGAGGCGGTGAGCGTGACCACGGTGCCGTGGTCGAAGTCGGCGGCGCAGGTCTCGCCGCAGTCGATGCCGGCGGGATCGGAGGTGACACGGCCGGAGCCGGTGCCGGTCCTGCTCACGGACAATGTGGGGGTTCCGACGGCAAAGGTGGCCGTCACCATGTGGGCTCCGGCAATCTCGACAGCGCACGTGCCGGAGCCGGAACAGGCGCCGCTCCACCCGACGAACTCCTGTCCAGCCGCAGGCGCCGCGTAAAGGGTTACCGTGGTGCCGTACTGGAACATCTTCGCGCAAGTGCTGCCGCAGTTGATGCCCGCGGGTGAAGAGGTGACGGTTCCGAGGCCTTGGCGGTCCACGATCATGCCGTCAAGGGTGAAGGAGATGGTGGCGCCGGCCGCCGTGACTCCCGAGAGAGAAAGGCCTCCCGGGCTGCCGCTTTGCAGGAAGCCAGAAGGGTTGGTGCTGTTGTTGATCCTCGTGCGCCCCACATCGGCGGAGTAGTGGGCGGATCCCGGCGATCCGTTCACAGTGGGGGTCCCGTTGGGGCGATAGACGTAGACCTCCTCGGGCGGACCGTCAGCGTTGCCTTCATAGCGGGAGTCGATCCGATAGACCAGAAGACCGGTTCCGGGTATCCCGCTCTCGAAGCCAGCGGCGGCCTTCTGCCTGTATTCGAGCACGTAGTACTGGTTGGCGTCGGTAGAGTTGACGCGGAAGACGTTCCCCGTGGGCGAGGTGAGGGGATTCAGGGTGTAGGTGCCAGGCGAGCTGATCACCGGGGCCGCCGGTAACCAGCCGCCATAGCGGATCTTCATGTGAGCGCCCATGTGCTGGGGGGGGCTGGTCGTGGAGTCCATGATGTCCCACTTCCAGACCGGCTGAAGGTACTGATAGTCCGAGTCGTAGTGGTAGAGATCGGGCGCTCCCAGGGTGTGGAACATCTCGTGGGCGAGCACGCTCACTTCGATCCAGCTCTGCAAGTTGAGGTTGTAATCCCACACTTGCTTGCCGTTGATTCTGACGTCATAGCTCCAGAGAACCCAGCGGTGGGGCCAGAGGAGCTCGGCCCAGCCGTCGGGGGCGCCCCGGACGATGAAGCACGCGTTGTCCACCAGGCCATCCTTGTTGGTGTCGAGATCCAGATCGGGTGGCACCTGCTTGGCGATGGCGTCGACCGCACTGCGCAGCAGGGTGTGCTCGCGGGTGCGCCTCTCGGTGCCATCGGGACCGCCCGCATAGCCAATGGGGTTGGTTGTGGCGTGGTACGGGCGGTAATAGTCCCGTGGCTGGCTGTCCTGATACGAGACCACCGTGGTGGAGGGCGGCGGGAAGAAATACGTGTCGATGGCGAGTGAGTCGTACGCAACCGCTTGAAAGTAGCTCTTCATCGAGATGGCACCGGCGGATGTATTGTTGAAGCGTTCCTCATACGACGAAATCGCATCACCGAACTCCGTCTCATCGGAAAATCTTATAAACACCACGAGGTTATTGAGTTGACTGAATGAGGAAGGAACCTCCCGTTGCACGCCGGGAGGGTCCGGGGACTCGTCCTGCCAGCGTCTCCGTTCCTGCAGCTCCCGGCTCCCCGGCATGATCCCCGGTGTCAGGCCAGCCTCGGCGGGGTCCTTTTCGCCCACCCTGAACGCCGTTGGGAGCACGCGCCCATCCACTCGCTGTGCCCAGACCCACCAGCCCTCCTCGTCGAGGACCATGACGAAGCCGCGCTCGTCGTGGATCCAGCTATAGAACTCGTCGCCGCTGGCCAGTGCGCTGATGGCCTGGCCGTCCGGCTGTACGAGATGCTGGGGCACGTTCTCCAGGGGCGCTGCCGAGACGGATCGTTGCGAGACCGCCGCGAGAGCTGCCACACCCAAGAGAAAGAACGTCGTCCACGTCCGAGGTGAACGTCGATTCGTCATCCCCCTCCTCCTTTCGCCAGCCCCGAGGGTGCCGGGCCCATCCAGACTCCTTGCGTCGCCTCGTCAGTCCCAGGGCCCAGGCTTGCCCGTGCACAGCATCCACACCTGACAGCCCGGCTGTCGACGAGTGGGCGTCGCGAGCGGAAACCCATCACTGCCCAGGGATTGTAGACCTCTCGGCAAGCACACCCAAGCTCGTGCGAGGGCGAGAGCCGGGCCGTGAAGGCCGCTCCTGCAGCCTCCACGACCAGGGAGCGCGCGGACCGCCTCGTCCCGTAACCCGACCCAGGGCATCGCGGTCCGGCGGTCGAGGGAGCTCTCCCCCGTCCTGCTTGCGGGTTCCAGGGTGGGGGAGGGGATCAGTACCGGCGGAGGAGGCGCACCCCCGGCCCGTCGGTGACGACCTGGAAGAGGGCGGCGAGGGCGGGGCGGTAGGGGCTCCCCGCAGCCGGCTCGCCGTTGATGGTCTCGACGGTGATCGCCCGCAGCGGGCGCACCTGGCGGCCGAGGGAGAGCTTGAGGGCTGCGAGGTAGTCCCGCAGCCGGGGGTGGTCGGGCTCGACGTGCACGGTCAGCGCCGCGCCCCGGCGCTCGACGGTCAGGACCAGGCGCGTGCCGTGCCACACGGTCTGATTGCCGGGAACCCGCCGGGGGAGCGGGGGCAGGCCCTCGAGCCCGAGCCCGCACGGCGAGGCCGGGTCCAGGGCGCCCAGGGCGACGACGCGGTCCTCGGCGATGCCGCGCTCCAGGCGGCGCACCGCCATCGGCGTGGCGAGCTGCAGCCCGGGGATCCCCTCGAAGAGCTGCCCGCCGACGATCTCGCCGCCCAGCTCCATGAGCCTGAGGGTGCGGGCGAGGCGCGACCACGCGAAGTCCGGCAGCTCCCGCGCCAGCAGCTCCCGGAAGACGACGCCGTACCGCTGCAGCACGAGGCGGGCGCGCTCACGCAACAGCTCCTCCTCGGCCAGGGGGTCGTCCTCGGCCGCTGGCGGCGGTGTCGGGTACCAGCTCCCGGCGAACGGTCGCGTGCCCTGCCACTGGGCGAAGCGCAGGCGCCGGCGCGGCGGGCCGCCGGGGTCGGTGCGCTCGGGAGAGGCGGGCTTGAAGTCCGACTCGATGCCGCGCCGTACCGCGGCGAAGCCGTCGTTGGCCACCAGGCCGGCCCAGGCGAGGCGCCACAGCACACGCGTCAGCTCCGCGGACCCGAGGCCGGAGTGGGCGGCCAAGTCAGCCAGGGTGAAGCGACCGGCGGCGTGGGGGAAGAGACGGTGCATCTCCTCCAACGTGGTGGCCAGCTCGGGCTTGTCGGTGGCCGGCAGCACGAGCTCGCGGTCGGCCGGCAGCAGGAAGACCAGCCGCTCGCTGCCGCACCCGGCCCACTGCAGCTCCGTCTCGGCGAAGAGCGCATCGAGCCAGGCGGGCTGGTAGCCGTCCAGGCGCGCCGGCAGGATCTCCTCCTCCCAGGCGGCGGCGGGCGCCGGGTATCCCCAGAGCCGCTCCAGCGCCTGCCGCAGGCCGTCGACGCCGGGCGGGGTCGATCCAATTCCCTGCCAGTCGGCGAGGAACGCCGGGAGCGCCGCCAGGGGCAGCGGCTCGATTTGGGGGCGCGCCGCGGCGCGCTGGAGGCGGAGCAGGCGCTCGAGGTTGCCGGCGTCACAGACCTCCACGCCGTCGTGGCCGGCGGTGAGCTGGTCGAGGATCATGTCGCCGGCGTCGCGCAGGCTCTCGAGGGCGGGCAGGAGCCGCTCGTCGTCGAACCCGAGGGTGGCGGCGAGGGTGTCCACCGGCACGGGGCCGTGGGAGCGCAGGAGATCGGCGAGCAGGGCCTCGAGCGTCTCGTTGCCGTCGGGCTCGTGGTCGAGCAACCCATGCAGTGCCGCGAGCGCCGTGTCCGGGGCGGGCGATGCCAGGTCCGGCGCTTGCAGCTCCAGGTCGCCGGTGCCCAGGCCAAGCGCGCGCAGCACCCGAGGCAGCTCCTGGACGGCCGCCACGATGCCCTCCGGCGCGCCGCTCCAGCGCACGCCGAGCAGGCGCCCCTCCAGCTCAGCCAGCAGCTCCTCGGCGGGCCGGCCGGTGTCGCGGGTCACGGCGTCCCGCAGCTCCCGCCACGCCGCGGGGGCGAGCAGCACGCGCTCCTCCACGAGGTCGTGCAGCTCCGCTGCGGTGCGCGGGGCGTAGCCCGGGAAGACCCGCTGCAGCTTGCGGCGGAAGGTGTCGACGAGGCCGGGCGCGAGGCGGGGGCGCAGGTGGGACGCCCCCAGCAGCTCGGCCAGCAGATCGCGGCGTGCCCGCGAGCCGCCCTCGGCGGCCGCGGCGTCGTCCTCGTACATGAGCTGGTTGGTGCGCCGCCACAGCACCTGGGAGGCGAAGGGCGAGGGGTGGTCGGTACGCGCCTCGCGCACGGCGATCAGCCCGTCTCCGAGCTCGCCGAGCAGCCGGCGCAGCGCCTGGAGGTCCATGTCGTCCTCGAGGCAGCTCCGCCACGCCTCAAGAACGATCGGGAAGTCGGCGTGCTGGCGAACCGCGGTCAGCAGCTCCTTGGCGCGCTGGCGGGTCAGCCAGAGCGGCGTGCGGCGCCCGAAACCCGAGCGCGGCAGCAGCAGGGCGGTGCCGGCCGCGGCGCGGAAGCGGGCGCCGAAGAAGCCGGTGTCCTCGAGCCGCGCGCGCAGCAGCTCTTCCAGCGCCTCGGGCCGCACCAGGCCCAGCAGCTCCTCACCGTCCACCTCGCCCGGCGGGGAGAGGATCAGACAGTCGTCGTCGTGGACAACCTCGAGCTGGCCACCGTGGCGCTCGGCCCACGCCGCCTGCAGCGCCAGGGCGAACGGCCGGTTGACCTTGCCGCCCCACAGGGTGTGCACGACCACCTGCCCGGCGGGTCCGGGGTGTTGGGGATCGGCGACGTGCTCGACGACCACCCGGTGGCGGTGCGGGAGCGTGCCGGTGGCCGCTTGCTGGCCGAGCAGTACCCGCTGCAGCGCCCGTGCCGCGCCGGGGGTAAGGAAAAGCTCGCCCGCCAGGCGATCGGGGAGGTCGGCGTCGCCCAGGCGCGGCTCCACCTCCTCGAGGAATGCCGCGACCTTCTCGGCGCGCTCGAACGGGCGGTCGCGCTCGTCGGCGCGCCAGAACGGAGCCAGGCCGGCCGGCCCCGAGGCCGGGCGCACCAGCACGTCGGCGTCGGTGATCTGGGCGATGCGGTAGGTGCGCACCCCGAAGCAGAACGAGTCGCCCACCGAGCGCTCCCAGACGAACTCCTCGTCGAGCTCACCGAGCAGCGCCCGGGTGTCCGCGAGGCGCAGGCGGAAGTAGCCGCGGTCGGGGATCGTGCCGCCGGCCGCGAAGACGCGCCGCGCCGCCCCGGGCCGCCCGCGCACCGTGCCGGCGACACGGTCCACGCTCACCACCGGGTCCAGCTCGCGGATGCGCGCCGCGGCGAAGCGCCCGGCCAGCATGTCGAGCACGAGGTCGAAGTGCTGGCGCGGCAGGTGGTGGAACGGGTAGGCGCGGCGCAGGGTGGCGAAAAGCTCGTCCGCCGGCCAGCTTTCCGAGGCGACGGCCGAGACCATGACCTGGGCGAGCACGTCGAGCGCTCCCGTCACCGGCCGGAGAGGCTCGATTTCTCCGGCTGCGACCGCTTTGGCGACCACCGCCGCGTCCAGGAGGTCGCGCGCGAACAGCGGCAGGAAGCGCGCCCGCGCCATGCCGCCCACCGTGTGACCGGCGCGCCCGATGCGTTGCGCCGCCGAGGCCAGGGAGTGGGGTGTCTGCACGAGCACCACCTCGTCGAGCGCGCCGACGTCGATGCCCAGCTCAAGAGACGAGGTGGCGACGATGCCCTTGAGCTGGCCACCCTTGAGCCGCTCCTCCACGACCTGGCGGATCTCCCGCGCCAGCGAGCCGTGGTGGGAGTAGACGAGCTCGCCGCCGGCTGCGTCGTTGAGGAAGCGGGTGAGCTTCTCGACCACCCGGCGCGAGTTGCCGAACACCAGCGTCGAGCGATTGGCGCGCACCCGGCACAGCACCTCGTCCACGAGCGCCGGCCAGCGCTCGCTCGCCTCCTCGTCGGCGACCTCGTCCGCTACGGCGGCGGGATAGCTGACCTTGAGGTCATAGCGCTTGGCCTCGCCGCTCTGCAGCACCCGCACCGGGCGCGGCTGCAGCACGCCGAGGGGGTCGTCGCCGAGTGGCAGCGCCCCGCCCACCCAGCGCGCCACCTCGTCGAGGGGCCGCACGGTGGCCGAGAGCGCCACCCGCTGCACCTCCCCGGCCAGGCGCACGAGTCGCTCGACCGCCGAAATCAGGTGCACGCCGCGTTTGGACTCCACCACGGCGTGCACCTCGTCGAGGATCAGGCACTGGACGCTTGCCAAGACGGCCCGCCCGCCCGCCGAGGTGAGGAGGATGTTGAGGCTCTCCGGGGTGGTGATGAGGATCTCCGGCGGGCGGCGGGTCATGCGCCGCCGTTCCTCCACCGGGGTGTCCCCGGAGCGGGTGAGCACCCGCACTGCCGGCGCCGCCACCCCCGCCGCCTCGAAGCGCTCGCCCAGCTCGGCGAGGGGGCCCAGAAGGTTCCGCCGCACGTCGGTGTTGAGAGCGCGCAGCGGCGAGACGTAGAGCACCCGCGTCGCCTCGCCGGGCCACGCCCCGGTGAGAAGGCGGTCGACGGCCCACAGGAACGCCGCCAGCGTCTTGCCCGAGCCGGTGGGGGCGGCGAGCAGGATGTGCTCCCCGGCGGCGATCGCCGGCCACGCCAGACGCTGCGCCTCGGTTGGCTCACCCAGGCGCTCGGCGAACCACTGCCGGGTGATCGGGTGGAAGAGCCGCAGCGCGTCGCCGATGCCGTCCATGCTGCCGCCCAGGGTAGAAGCGGCCGGCGGGCCGGTCAAACTCCCGGGTGGAGCTGTGGTCAGGAAGATGGCAGACAGGAGTGCCTGCCTCCCGGGAGGCTGGGGGGGACAGCAAGGGCCGGCCGGCCCATAATGGACACATGTTGCCCCGGGTAGCTCGTTGGTTGCCTTGGACCGTGCCGGCGCTACTGGCGGCTGTCACCGTGACGGCCCAGTGGACGCCGTCCCGGCGGTTTGGGGTGCGCGAGGGGCTCGCCCAGTCCCAGGTGACGGCCCTGGTGCTGGACGCCACGGGCTACCTCTGGGTGGGCACCCAGGCCGGGCTTTCGCGCTTCGACGGGCGGCGATTCGTCACCTTGACCGCGGTCGACGGCCTGCCCGACGACATCGTCAGCGCGCTGGCCGCCGATGTCGACGGCAACGTCTGGCTGGGCACCGACTCGGGGGCGCTGGCGCGCTGGGACCGCCACCGGGTGACGGCGCTCGCCGGGGTTGTGCCGTGGCACGGTCCGGTCACGGGGTTGTACGTGCTGGCCTCCGGGTCGCTGCTGGTGGGGACCGCGAACGGGTTGTATCTCGGGGCGCCTGGTGCCTGGCAGCAAGTGGTACCGGGGGCGGTGACGGCGCTGACCGGAAGTGCCGGAGGCGTGGCGGCGGTGGTCGAGGGGACCCTCCAGGCCGTCGGTGGAGATGGCATCAGCCGGCGACTTGCCCTGCCGGCGGGGCTGACGCCGGTGGCGGTCGCCGCCTCCGGGTCGGAGCTCTGGGTGGGCACCGCCCAGGGCAAGGTCGTGAGACTGCCCGCCGGGGCAGTGGAGGACGGCCTCGACCCGGCAACAGACACCATCCGCTCGCTCCTGCCGTCCCGGGACGGCGGGCTGTGGCTCGGAGGGCAGAAGCGCCTGTGGTTCCGCAGCCAGGACGGTGGGCTCCAGGCCCGCCTGCTCCATCCCAGCGAGCAGCTCGTGAGCGTGAACGCATTGCTGGAGGACCGCGAGGGCAGCCTCTGGGTCGGCACCTGGGGACAGGGCCTCTTCCAGCAAACGCCGGGCTCCATGACTCTCTTCACCACCGAGTCGGGCTTGCCGTCCTCCACCGTGTGGACCATGGCCGAAGGGCCTGACGGCTGTGTCTGGATGGGCACCGAGCATGCCGGCGTCGTGACCTGGTGCCAGGGCGGCTGGCACCCCAAGCCGGAGCTCAACCGTGCCCTGCCGACGCAACGCGCTCTCTCCGTGGCCTGGGGACCCGATGGCACCTTCTGGGTGGGCACGGAGCATGGGCTGCTGGCCTGGAAGGAGGGGGCTCGGTTTCGGCTGATGACGCGTCGGGACGGCCTGCCCCACGACTTCGTGCGCAGCCTGGTGCCAGCCTCCGACGGCGGCATGTGGATCGCCACCCAGTCCGGCCTGGCACACTGGGACGGGGCCCTCATGCGGAGCTGGACGGCCCGCGACGGGCTTCCCGAGGGTCCGCTGCGCGGCCTTGCAGTCGAGTCCGGAGGGGCGCTGTGGATGGCCACTCACTCCGGCGGGGTGCGCCGGTTCGACGGGCGGAGCTTCACGGCGTTCACGACCCGCGAGGGTTTGCCTCACAACCGCGTCTGGTCGGTGGCGGTGGATGCCAGGGACCGCGTCTGGGCCGGCACCGATGCCGGCCTGTGGATCCACCCGACCGCCGGGGGGCCGGACCAGGTCCTGGGAGTCGGCTCGGGGCTTCCGAGCCTCAACGTGCTGTTCCTGCTCGAGGACGCGGACGGCTTCATGTGGGTGGGCACGACGCGCGGCGTGTCGCGGGTGAGCCCCGAGGGCAAGGTGGTGCGGACGTTCACGGCCCAGGACGGCTTCTCGGACAGCGAGGCGGCCGAGAACGCCGTGCTGCGGGACCGCGCGGGATTGCTCTGGTTCGGCATGGCCTCCGGTGTGACCCGCGTCGACCCGCGCCGTCTGTTGCGCAACGCGGTCCCTCCGGCCCTGGTCATGCAGTCCGTGCTGGTCAACGGCGCCCCGTGGACCGGAGGTACGCTGCCGGCCAGCGGCATCCCTCGCGAGCGGCCGGCCGAGGTGGTGCTCGGGCCGGGCACCGGCGAGGTCCGCTTCGAGTTCGCGGCGCTCTCCTTCCTGTCGCCTGACCAGGTGCGGTTCCGCTTCATGCTGGACGGGTTCGACCCCGCCTGGAGCGCCCCCACCGACGACGATCACGCCACCTACCGGCGGCTGCCGCCGGGGGCGTACCGCTTCCTGCTCTCGGCTTCCAACAACGAGGGCGTCTGGGCGCCGCAGCCGGTGAGCATGCGACTGCGCATCCTCCCGGCGTGGTACCAGACCCGCACCTTCCGCCTGGGCTCTGGCCTGCTGGGGCTAGTCGCCCTGGCCAGTGCCTTCGGAGCTCGGGTCGTGGCCCACCGACGGCGGCAGCGCGAGCTCGAGGCCGAGGTCGCGGCGCGCACCGCCGACCTGCAGGAGGCCAACACGCGCATCACCGAGCAGAACCGGCTGCTCGAGGAGCTCTCGCGCACCGACCCCTTGACTGGTCTCGCGAACCGGCGGGTGCTCGGGGAGCAACTGCCCCTCGAGATGGCGCTGCTGCGCCGGGAGCTGCTGCGCGACGACACCGCGGACCTGGCGAGTCACCACGGGGTCGGCCTGCTCATGCTCGACATCGACCACTTCAAGGCGGTCAACGACCGATGGGGTCACGATGCAGGCGACCGCGTGCTGCAGGCGGTGGCGGCGGGGCTGGCCGGGGCGCTGCGCGAGGTCGACCTGGCGGTGCGCCACGGCGGCGAGGAGTTCGTGGTGCTGGCGCGCGGCGTCGACCGCGCGGGTCTCTCAAGCCTCGCCCTGAGACTCGGGGAGACGGTGGCCGCGCTGGCGGTCGCGGTCGGCCCGGACGAGGTAGTGCGTCCCTCGGTGTCGATCGGTTTCGTGCCCTACCCCCTCGGGCGGAGCGACCACCTGCCCACGGGCGACTGGTCGCGCCTCCTTGACGCGGCGGACAAGCTGCTCTATCTCGCGAAGATGCACGGCCGCAGCCGGGCCTGCGGCCGCCTCTGGCGCCCCGGCGTCCGCCCGCCGGCGAGCGAGGAGGAGACCATCGAGACCTTGCTGCGGTACCCCCAGGACGACCATCCGGGTCTCGAGCTGGTCGAGATGACCTGGTTGCCGTCACCCCGGTAGCGACGCGGAGCGGCCGCCCGGCCCGTCGTGACCCTGGCAATCCCCGACTGGACGTGGCCTTGGTTTCCGCCTGGTCTCGGTTGTGGAGGCCGCGCCCGGGATGCGACGGCGCCCGACGGTTCTCCTGGGCCTGGGTTCGTGACAGAATGCGAGGCCGTGGCGCCGGAACCGATGCGATGGAGCCCATGGTGGCTCGGTGAGCAACCCGGCGGTGTGAGGATGGGTGGCGAGCAGACGCGCTCAAGGACAGGAAGAGGGAGTCGAAGGATGAACGGTGGAACATCTCGTGTGGGGGCTCTGATTGCCTTGTGCGTGCTGCTGACGGGAGCGACGGCGCTGGCGGCCGACACGGTCACGATCGGCACCGTGGCGACCACGACTGGGACTGGGACGGTCGTCGTGCCGATCTACGTCCGGGACGCGAGCGGGACGCCTCTCGGCCGCGATCAGGCAGCCGGCCACCGGATCTCCGGCCTCTTCGTGGACGTGGTCTACGGCCCACAGGCCTGCGTCACCGGCAGCGTCGTGCTGAGCGATCCTGCCAACGGCCTCTTCGGCTCGTTCAAGGGTGCTGCCACCTGCGGTTCGATCTTTGAGTACCAGCCCAGGGTCACCGGGACCAATCAGGCCTACTCCTTCGCCGCGCCCGAGCAGGGTGGCTCCGATCCCTGCGGCGTCCTGCCCTTTGCCCTGGACGCCCCGGCCCCGGGGGACCGGGTCGCGGAGCTCAGGTTCACCCTCGACCAGTGCCCGGCGGACCTGACGATCCCCCTTCACGTCCTCACCTCCGGACCCACCCTGGCGGCTCTCATGTCGGATGCCGGCGTGCTGGAGACGGTCGAGAACGGCGACCTCACCGTCCTGGACGGGTCGATCCAGATCGTCGCGCACCCGGTTGTCATCGCACCCGACGCCGCCACGATCTTCGTCGGTGGGCCGGCGCAGGTGATGACCCTGACAGCCTGGGCGACCCAGGCCGGCGACACCGTGGTGACCTTGACCTCGTCGGCGCCTGGGATCGCCTCGGTCCCCGCCACGGCCACGATCGCCGCCGGAGCCGTCTCCACCACGTTCGATGTGACGCCGGTCAGCCCGGGCGGCCCGGTGACGATCACCGCGACGCTTCCCGCCGGCCTCGGGGGTGGTCAGGCCACCGCGACGATTACCGTCAAGAGCCCCATTCCCGTCGGCGAGCGCTCAGCCCTGGTCGACCTGTACAACAGCACCAACGGCCCGGGCTGGATCAACAGCACGGGCTGGCTTGGCCCCGTGGGAACCGAGTGCACCTGGTTCGGGGTGACGTGCAACCCCGGGGCCACGCACGTGACCGACCTCAGCCTGGCAACGAACAATCTTGTCGGGACGATCCCGGCCAGCCTTGCCAGCCTGGCGAGCTTGCAGAACCTGCGGCTGTCCACCAACCAGCTCACAGGTGTGATCCCGCCCGAGCTGGGCGGCCTCGCGAACCTGCGCTACTGGTACCTGGATTCCAACCAGCTCACAGGTACGATCCCGCCCGGGCTTGGCAACCTCGCGAGCTTGCAGGACTTGTCCCTGAGCGCAAACCAGCTCACGGGTACGATCCCGCCCGAGCTTGGCAATCTTGCGAACCTGCAGTCTCTCCGCCTGGATTCCAACCAACTCGCCGGGACGATCCCGCCCGAGCTCGGCAGCCTCACGAACCTGCAGTACCTGTTGCTGTCCTCCAACCAGCTCGGAGGCCCGGTTCCGCCCCAGCTTGGCATCCTCACGAACCTGCAGTACCTGGCCCTGTCTTTTAACCTGCTCACCGGCCCGATCCCACCCGCGCTTGGCGGCCTCACGAGCCTGCGCTCCTTGTCTCTGTCCTCCAACCAGCTCACGGGCTCGATCCCGCCCGAGCTTGGCGGCCTCACGGACCTGAGGGACGTGAACCTGTCCTCCAACCAGATGACGGGCGAGATTCCGGCCGAGATTCAGAACCTCACCTCGCTTGTCAACGACCACAGCGACCTCCGCTGGAACGCCCTGCACTCGACCAACGCGGCGCTCGTCGCGTTCCTGAACTCGAAGCAGCAGGGCGGCGACTGGCAGAGCACCCAGACCATCGCGCCGGCCGGCCTCGCCACCGGCTCGCTGACCACCACCAGTGTGGCCGTGAGCTGGACCCCGATCGCCTACACCGGTGACACCGGCGGCTACCAGGTGCTCTACTCCCAGATCCCCGGAGGGCCGTACACGCCGTTCGGAACCCTGACCCCCGACAAGACCGCCAGCTCCCTCACCGTGACCGGGTTGCAGCCGGGGACGCCGTACGTCTTCGTCGTCCGGACCCGGACCAACTCCCACGTGCACAACTCCAACCTGGTGGTCAGCGAGCTGTCCGCCGAGGTGCCCGCCACGACGGCCGTCTTGCCGACCCTCACCGTGAGCCGAATCGGCACCGGCGGCGGCACCGTCACCTCGACCCCGGATGGGATCAACTGCGGCACTGCCTGTGTGGCCGCCTTCCCCGAGAGCACTGTCGTCATCCTCGACCAGAGCGCCGCCGCTGACAGCACCTTCATCGGCTGGGCCGGGGCCTGCACCGGGACCGGCGCCTGCAGCGTCACCCTGGACGCCGCGAAGGCGGTCACCGCGACCTTCGACCTCACGCCGGCGCCCGCCATCACCAGTGCGGACCACGCGACCTTCACGGTCGGCGCCTCTGGCAGCTTCACCGTCACCGCCACCGGGTACCCGGTCCCGGGGCTCGCCGCGACCGGCCTGCTGCCGGGCGGCCTGACCTTCGTCGACAACGGCGAAGGCACCGCGACCCTCGGCGGCACTCCGGGTGCCGGCACAGGCGGCACCTACCCGCTGACCTTCACCGCGCACAACGGGGCGGGAGCCGATGCCGTGCAGGCCTTCACCCTGACGGTTAACCAGCCCGCGGTGATCACGAGTGCCGACGCCGCGACCTTCACCGTTGGCACCCCCGGCAGCTTCACGGTCACCGCCACCGGCTACCCGATCCCTGAGCTCGCCTCGACCGGCGCTCTGCCGGGTGGCGTCACCTTCGTCGCCCACGGCAACGGCACCGCTACGCTCGCTGGCACGCCCGAGGCCGGGACGGGCGGCGACTACACGCTCACGATCACGGCCCACAACGACACTGGCGTGGATGCTACCCAGGCCTTCACGCTGACCGTGGAGTCCTTCGGGACCGGCGATGTCAACGGCGACGGGCAGGTCGACGTCCAGGACGTCTTCTACCTCATCAACTTCCTCTTTGCGGGTGGCCCCGACCCGATCGGCCCTGCCGACGTCGACGGCGACACGCAGGTCAACGTGCAGGACGTCTTCTATCTGATCAACTACCTCTTCGCGGGAGGACCGGCACCGGTGTGAGCAGCAGGCTGCTCGACCTCGTGAAGGTCACAGCCGTGCACCCATTGGCAACTGCGGGCGCTGTGAGGATGCCGCCGTGCGCCTGCGCCTGCTCGCCAAGCTCCTGCTCGAGGCACGTTCGCGCTCCACGTCGGGGCTGCGTTCAGCCGTCGTTGAGCAGTCGGTCAAGCTCCTCAGGCATGAGGGAGATATCCCTCGGAGTCTCGTGCAGAAGCCCACGGCCGATGTCCTGGCCAGGGTGAGAGGGAGCCGTGGTCCGGCGGCCGTCAGGATGTGCATAGCGACGGCGGCTGGTGACGCCGAGTGGACGTTCACGGACACCCAGGCACTCCAGCAGGGGTCATCAGCTTGCGTGGTTTCAGAACTAGGGAACTTGGGGACGAGGCACCTTTCTCGTCCCAAACCAGGCACCTGGGGCGAGGCGGTGGGCGCGCGCAAGGTGAGGGGCAGCCTCGGCAGCACGGCCAGCCGCGCGCAGGGCGTCGCCGAGCACCCGCTCGGCGAGCGGGACCCACGCGAAGATTTCGAAGACGCGCACCAGGCCGGGGTGCTGGAGGGCGCGGCCGAGCCTGACCTCGCGGCGCAGCCGCTCGCGGGCGGCAGGGCTGAGGTCGGCGCTGAAGACCTTGACCGCAACGGGCTCGCCGAGCTCGAGGTCCTCGGCCAGCCAGACCTCCGCCTGCCCGCCCTCGCCGAGCTGGCGGACCGGCGCCCAGCGAGCCGGCAGGTCTGGCATCGCGCCGTCCGGGCGCGGCACGGTTCCTCCCCAGGTCTGGGTCGCCTGGTGACCGGACTCCGATGGGGTGTCGGCCATCGGTCGGGAGTATAGGCGGGCTCGATGCCGAGGCGGGTCGTCACGCGGCCCGGCGCGGATGTCCGCGCCCACCTGTCGGAAGGAGACAGGTGGAGGGGTAGGCCCGGAAGTCGGGTCGAGAGCAGATTCGCCTGGTTCCTGTGGGTTGCGACGGGTCCCTGGCCGGCCCCCCTTGACAAGGCACTCGGCGTGACCTAGTGTATTACAGCAGTGATACACCTCTCGTGACCGCTGAGCGGGAGGAGGAGAGGAGAGCCGAGCCGATGTCGTCCATGATCGAGATCGATCCAACCGACGCTGCTCCCATCTGGCGGCAGATCGAGGAGCGGGTGCGGCGGCTGGTCTTCGCCGGCACGCTGGCGCCAGGCACGTCAGTGCCCTCGGTACGGGAGCTGGCGAGGACGTTGCGCATCAACCCGGCGACCGTGGCCAAGGCCTATCAGCGGCTCACCGACTCCGGAGTGCTACAGGTGCGCCGTGGGGAGGGGACGTTCGTGGTCGATGCGCCGCCGCCGCTCGCTGCCGCCGAGCGCGAGCGCGCGCTGCGGGACGGCGCGCACCGGTACGCGGCCACCGCCCTCGCCATCGGCGTCAGCCCCACGGAGGCCACGGAGGAGCTGCACGCCGCCTGGGCCTCGCTGACGTCCGTCCAGGAGGTGAACCCATGAACAACCAAGCTTCGGCCTCGCCCGTCGTGGCGGGTTTCGACCGTGTCACGGTCCGCTACGGCAAGCTGGTGGCCGCCGACGCGGTGACGCTTTCTGTCTCGCGGGGGTGCGTGTACGCCCTGCTCGGGCGCAACGGTGCGGGGAAGTCCTCGCTCGTGCGCTGCCTGCTGGGCCAGCAGAAGCCCACCGCTGGCAGGGCACTGCTGTTCGGACATGACGCGTGGCGAACTCGCCGGAGCGCCATGCAGCGCGTGGGCGTGGTGCCCGAGGAGCCAGACATGCCCCCCGCCATGACCGCGGCGCAGGTGGTGGCGTTCTGTAGCCGCCTGTACGAGCGCTGGGACGGGAAGGCGGTCGCCGAGCGGCTCCGTCGCTTTGACATCCCGATGCAGGTGCCGGTCGAGCGGCTTTCCAAGGGCCAGAAAGGCCAGCTCACCCTGGCGCTGGCGCTCGGTCCCGAGCCCGATCTCCTGGTCCTCGACGACCCGACACTCGGGCTCGACGTGGTGGCCCGCAAGGAGTTCTACGAGGAGCTGGTGGGCGACCTGGCGGACCGCGGCACGACGGTCTTCATCACCACCCACGATCTGGCGGGGGTGGAAGGGATCGCCGAACGGGTGGGGATGCTGAGGCAGGGCAAGCTGGTGCTGGACGAGGAGATGGAGACGCTCAAGGCGCGCTTTCGCCGCATCCGCTTCGGACGTCGCCCGGCGGCGCAGCCAGCCGCAGAGGATGCGCTGGGCGCCATGGGCGCGCTTCGAGTCGCGGGCGGTGAGTGGGGGTTCGTGGCGGTGGTGGAGCGGTTCGGCGACGAGGGGTATGGCCGGTTCGCGTCCGAGAGCGGCGTGGTGGAGCCCGAGGCCAGGGCGATGAGCCTCGAGGAGATCTTCATCGCGGTTTGTGGCGAGGAGCGGGGAGGTGAGTCATGAGAGGGTTTCTGGCGGTTGCCCAGCGCGAGATTGTCGACCGGCGCATGTGGCTCGTGGCCGCAGTTGCGGCCGGTCTGATCCCGCTGGTGGCGCCTCTTCTTCCGTGGGTCAGCCCGCAGAGCGCGGCGGAAGCCCGCAACACGTTGGCTTCGGTCCTGGCCTCGGCGCTGGTCACCGCGGGAGCGCTCGTGCTCGGCATCTCGATGATCGGCAGCGAGCTCGGCGAGCGCCGGTTGGGCTTCTACTTCGCGAGGCCGCTCGGTGCGGCGGCGATCTGGTGGGGGAAGCTCGTGGCGTCGTTCCTGATCGTCGTGCTGGTCGGTGTGCTGGTCGTGCTGCCCACGGTGCTGCTCGGCGGCGAGCTTGCGGTCCGCGAGCTGTTTGAGCTGACCGGTGGCGGCGCCTGGCTGCCGGGCGCTGGCGCTGCCCTCGTGCTGCTGGTCCTGCTGCTCGCCCATGCCATGAGTGTCGCGGGGCGGTCCCGCTCACTCCTGCTCGTTCTCGACCTGGTGGCCGCTGTCGCGGTCGGCGCCGTCATCTGGCTCGTTTGTGTGCGGTTCCTGTTCACTGCCCTCGGGCTGCTCGTGTGGTTGCTGGCCGCCAGCACCATGGCCCTGCTGGCCGGGCTCGGGGCAGCCGGCTGGGTGCAGGTGGCGGTGGGGCGTACCGACCCGCGGCGTGGCCACCGCGCGCTTTCCGCCACGCTATGGGGAACGTTCGGATCGTTTGCACTGCTCCTCGCCGGCTACGCCACCTGGGTCGTCTCGGCCACCCCCTCGTCAATCGGGCGCTTGTGGCGCGTGGAGCCGGCCCCGGGTGACTCCTGGACGGTAGTGTCGGGGTTCTCCGCGGGGCGTGGCGACTATGCACCGATCTTCCTACTCGACACCGAGAACGGGCGGTGGTTACGG
>Ga0116171_10002644_pt1 | contig 16919 bp, 11 predicted proteins | sample AD_JPNHW2_MetaG_FD_89798 | JGI IMG/M metagenome (GOLD analysis project Ga0116171, IMG submission 89798) | Active sludge microbial communities of municipal wastewater-treating anaerobic digesters from Japan - AD_JPNHW2_MetaG | ecosystem: Engineered > Bioreactor > Anaerobic > Digestate | place... | reverse complement strand
TCGGGCGGCGGATTTGGCGGCGGCGGCGGCTCGAGCTGGTAAAACATAGTAAAAAGTCTACAATTCGATCCGCCGCGGCGGACTCAGTGCAAGAAGCAAAAATGGAAAGCCTGCAGCAGCGGAAAGTTCGTAGACCGTGAACATATTTTAAGCCAAATTATCATAATATCCTAATAATGAGATAGTTTTGGATTATCTGAAAACTATATATTGGACATTTGCTTTTCTTAATTTATTGTTGTAATTTTGGTATTTAATTAATATTTTAATTATTTATCATTAAAAATAATTCTGATAAACTAACTATGATACAATTCTTTAAAAACTGCGGCAAAACGACAACAGATAGGTTAGTTAAATTAATTCCGAGTGTTTTTTTCCTGTTTTTATTTACACAGGCAGGTGCTCAACAGGCAACGGTAACCGCCGGTGGCAACGCTTCAGGAATTGGAGGCACCGCCAGTTATTCAGTTGGCCAGATAGTATATACAACAAATACAGGCACCAATGGTTCAGTAGCACAAGGAGTGCAGCAACCTTTTGAAATATCCATTGTTACCGGAATAGAACAAGCTGAAGATATTCATCTTTTATGCGCTGCTTATCCCAACCCGGCCACTGAGATATTAATATTATCAGTTGAAAATTATAACAATAAAAAGTTGTTTTACCAACTTTATGATATTTATGGAAAATTATTGGAAAACAAGACCGTATCAGGCAGTAAAACTCCTATTTCGTTGGAAAACTTAGCCCCCGCATCATATATTCTGAAATTAACCGATGATAATAAAGAAATAAAAGTATTTAAAATCATAAAAACTCAATGATACCCGGCAACCAGGCGTATATCAGACAAGCAAACTGACCAAAATAAAATTAAAAAAATTAACAATGAAAAAACTGTTTACCATTCTGGCAGCATTATTATTTACAGCCACATTAAGGGCACAAAGTCCTGATGAAATGAGTTATCAGGCAGTAATCCGCAATAATAGCAACCAACTTGTAACCAATACGCTGGTTGGCATAAAGATTAGCATTATGCAGGGGCTGCCACCATCGTATACGGCAGTTTATTGGGAAACACAGACCCCGACCACCAATGCAAATGGCTTAGTTTCGTTGACTATAGGTGGCACTCATACAGGCTTTGACACGATCCACTGGGACAATGGCCCCTATTTCATAAAAACCGAAACCGACCCTAACGGCGGAGTAAATTACACTATTACGGGAGAAAGCCAGTTGCTTAGCGTTCCTTATGCCCTGCATGCCAACACGGCAGACAGTGTAACAGGAATCCTGCATGAAACCGATCCTGTTTATGGCGCTTCGCCTGCCGCAAATATCACCGGAGCGGATATCACCAACTGGAATAACAGCTTGCTGCCTTTGGGGGCGTATGGAGAAACACTTTTTCACAATGGAACAGGATGGAATAATTCGTCTAACCTATACAACGATGGGTTTCATGTTGATATTACCCGTCTTTCCGTTTTGAATGAATTTACCTCACTTACGCCAATTTTAATTTCGGTTCCACTGGGAATGAAACCTTTGTTAATTACATCATCTGTAAAAGTTGACAGTTTGAACGCTGATTACCTGGATGGGATGCACGCATCAGGTTTTGCAACGGCCGGACATAATCATGGTTCGGGTACGGTGAATTATTTATCAAAATGGACAAGCAGCACCGGCCTGGGAAATAGCATCATATATGATGGCGGTAGCAGCATTGGTATTGGCACAACCTCCACAACATCCAAACTTGAAGTACAAAGCTCTTATGGTGTGGTTGCCAGGTTTATCGGGGAGGCTGCAATGGCATCGTCGGGAACCTATGTTGGCATCAGAGACCAGACGGGGGGAGTGGACTGGTACCTTAGTGAATTTGACAATGGTGACTTTGCCATAAATCAGAATGGGGGGTATAACCGGCTGATCATTGACCATAATACCGGTAATATTGCTATTGGATCCGGCCCGACAACAGACAGACTGACTGTAAATGGCGTGATTGCTGCAACAGGGGGAAATTCAACACAATGGAATTCGGCTTACAGTTGGGGAAATCACGCCACTGCTGGTTATTTGACCTCTTATACTGAAACCGATCCAATTTTTGGCATTTCACCGGCGGCAGGAATTACAGGTACAAACATTACTAACTGGAACAATAATATGTTGCCCTCAGGTTTAAACGGACAAACCCTGATGCATAACGGTACCGGCTGGATTGCCAGTAGCAGCCTGTTTAACAATGGCATGAGCGTGGGTATAGGAACAACATCTCCCGCGCAAAAGCTGGATGTCAATGGGAACATCAATGCTGCAGGAACCATAACAATTACCGGTATTAATACCAGCGGCCAGTTAAATTCCACCATAGCTACCGGAACCGCCCCGATCATTGTGTCTTCAACGACCAAAGCCACCAACCTGAATGCTGATATGGTTGACGGATATCATCTTACAGGAACGCCCGTACAGGTCCGAACCAGCGGCACCGTCACCAGCGGCAATTACGTTGATATTGATATCCCTTCATATTACCCCTTTGAATTGCAATTATCGTCCGGACACCCGTATGGCTTTGACGCTATCAGAGGCGGGCAAGCTACCATACAGGGCTTTGTGAACGACAGCAGGGTCGGATTATTAATAACATACAGTAACGGTGCAAGCTATACCGGCGCACCGGGTACCGGCACAGTTTCCTCTACCTATAAAACCTGCGATCTCGGCAGTGTTGTGGATCTCTTCACTTTTGGAGGCACTTCGGGCAATATCTACACCGTAAGCTCTATGGGCACATCCTTAAAGCTACGTATAAGAACGAACACTGGTGCTGTTGAAGTCTATTATAAATTGACCTATTGATACCGGAATAAAATTTTTCAGATTCCATTATCAATGGCTTTTCATGTGATAATTCAGGATATTTTCCGGATTCCTTTGACTATTTTTTTCCCTTGAGTTCTTCCAGTTCTTTTTCCAGCTTATTAAGCTTGTCTATGAGTTTCGGCAGGTTCTTAAAATGCACATACGAACGCAGGTAATCTTTAATATTGAAAGCCGGGGCGCCCTGAACTATGGCTCCCTCGTCCTTTATGCTTGACGCAATGCCCGACTGCGCCTGTATCATCACCCGGTCGGCAATGGCAATATGTCCAACAATGCCTACCTGCCCACCTATCGTCACATGTTTTCCGATCTTTGTTGAACCGGCAATTCCTGTCTGCGAAACGATTACCGTGTTTTCCCCCACTTCAACATTATGAGCAATCATCACGAGGTTATCAATTTTACAGCCCTTATGTATGATTGTCGATCCAAGTGTTGCCCTGTCAATGGTAGTGTTGGCACCAATCTCCACATCATCTTCAATAACTACATTGCCTGTCTGCGTTACTTTTTTGTAAGAACCGTCAGGCTGAGGAGCAAAACCAAAGCCATCGGCGCCGATTACCACCCCGGAATGAAGAATACAATTTTTGCCAATACAATTTTCCGAATATACCGTTACCGAAGCAAAAAGCGTGGAGTTATCTTTTATCACCACATTATCGCCCACGTAACAAAGCGGGTAAACTTTCACGTTATCGCCTATCACGGCATTATCGCCAATGAAGGCCTGGGCGCCTATATACACATTCTTGCCAATTTTAGCCGATTCGGAAATGAAGGCTTTATCCGAAATGCCTGTTTTATTGAGTTTTATCTGGTTGTACATCTCCAGCAAGGTCGAAAAAGCGGTATATGCATTATCAACCCTGACTAATGTGGAATTTACTTTATGTTCGGGAACAAAATCGTTGTTTACGATGACTACGGCCGCCGCAGTGGTGTAAATAAAATGGGTATAGGCAGGATTGGCTAAAAAAGTCAATGATTCCGCATCGCCCTCTTCTATCTTCGACAGTTTTGTAAAGTATGCTTCAGGGTTGCCTTCTACGGTGCCGTGCAACACTTCTGCCAGTTGTTGTGCAGTATATTTCATAATATTGGATTTTACTTGATAAAACAAAATTATAAAATCTTAGGTACGCAAAGCGTATTATTATAATTTTATCCAATAGGATTGCCTGAAAACATGCCTGTAAAGCTTATTGTCCTGCCGCTGAGCCGCACAAAAGCCCATGTTCCAACTTTGCGCCTTCGCATCTTTGCGAGAGAAAAACAACGAAAATTTAGCGCAGTGCGGCAGAACCGCTGAGAAACCCATGTTCTAACTTTGCGTTTTCGCGTAAAACGTTGTGTTATTGCAGTTTATTTTTAACCCACTTACATCGCCCATTAATTGCTGACTTCAACATTACAATATTTGAAACCAATCATAATCCCTCATTTTTTATTTCCGACCTTACAAAAGCCCGGTTCTCATAAGGGTTTTATTGTCCTGAAATTTTTTCAATATATTGAACAGTAATTTCAACTCCGTTCATATTCCTGACCTTTAGGGCCAGTTCTTCAGCATTTTTCCGGTATTTATCATTGGTGATGCATTCAGTTATAGCTGATGAAATTTCTTTGGCAGAAATCTTTCTGAAATCACAGGTATCAGGCCCTAACCCAAGTTTTAGAATTTGCTTGCGGTTATCAAACTGATCACCCATAAAAGGAAAAGCTGCCTGCGGGATACCTGCCCTTGCAATTGCAGACAGAGTCCCCGTTCCCCCATGATGGATGGCCGCTGCCAACCTGGGGAACAACAAGTCAAAGGGTAATTCATCAACGTATAAAATATCCCGGGCGTTATTTGCCGGGAACTCTGCCCATCCTTTTGAAATTATCAGTCTTTGGTTAGTAGTTTCACGGACTTGCCTGAACATGGATATGTATTTTTCGATATTCGTTATCGGGTTACTTCCAAACCCTATATAAACCGGCGGTTTCCCGGAGTTCAGGAAATCTTCAACCATTTGCGGCAACCCGGTTTTTGACGGCAGCAGCATGAAACCGGTTTGGGTGAAAGCAAATGCAGAGTCCTCGCGCGCCGCGTTAATTTCCTTATCACAAGCCATGATTACATTTTCACCTAACCAGTGAGACCATATATCTATAATTGGTGGCAGGCCGTGTTTTGCCCGTGCTTTGTTCATATAACCTTTCATCATCAGGTTCATCATTTTCCTGCCAAAGCCGAACATCATCCGGTTTTTCAATGGATCGTCTTTTGTAGTGCCCAACAAGATTGGATAGTAAGCAACAAGCCGGTATGGAACCTTTAAAATTTCTGCCGCTGTATGCACTCCCACTACAATACCGGCCCCCAATATCAAATCAACGCCTTGGATTATTCCGGGTAAAAGGTTTATCTGATCAAGGACAAATTTTTTTCCCTGGCTTGGTGAAATTTTTACAGCTACACCACCTTTTTGCTTCTCGGGATTTTCTTTCATGGATTTTTTAATCTCAGGGCCGAATGGCACAAACCTGCAATTATACTTTTGCGCAAGTTCTTCATTTTCTGACGGCGCACAAATAGTAACTTCATGCCCTTTTGCCATTAAGCCTGCTGCCAATGCAATCATGGGCTGGACATCGCCCCTTGTTCCGAGTATAACACATGCAATTTTCATAGCTCAAATTTTTATTTACTGAATTGAAATTGCTTGATTTAATTATATTTATATAATGCTGTTACCATTTCTGATTTCATCTGTACTTTTTATTAAAACATGTTATAAAATTACTAATATCAATCCCATAAAACAAATATTTAATGATTTTTTATAACTCTAAAATAATATACATCCACCCTTAGAAACTGTTTTGGTATATAAGAATATGTTGCTGCCACTTGTCTCAGCCAACCTTGAAAATTTTAAGTCACACTGAGCATCACAACATTAAAGTCGGGATTGTGCCTGTCTGCTTGGCGCAGCCTTGCAGGCAGGCACTGCTGTTTCAGCAGTTCCGGCCCGGCCTGACCAGAATAATTAATTTTTATTAACTAAGAAAAATTTAAAAAGTAGATTTTCAACTAATGCAATATTTGAGACAGCCTCCTGGGCTAAAACAAAAAAGGTCCGCACTTGTGTACGAACCTTTTTTATTTCAGAGTTCAGAAGTCAGAATTCTGAATTCTTCATTCTGCCTTCTGACTTCACAATTCTGACTTACTTAGTTTCGGGCAGCCAATATCCTTTAAAAACATTCATCTTGCTGTAAAACTTACGTGCTGTTTCCTCTAACTGGGCAGGTGTAATCTTGTTCAAACGTTCTTCCACGGTAAGGATACGTTCAGGGTCAGTGCCGGTCAGGTAAGAAGATTGCAGGTTGCTTAACCAAAAATTATTTTTCTTGATATTAACCTTGTAAGTTTCGATAGCCGGCTCACGCACCCGTTTCCAGTCGTTTTCAGTGATATCTCCCGGAATCCGGGTTTCATCCACAAGCCGCATATAAGCTTCGTCAACTTTTTTGATATTTTCGGGGCTGCATGGAAAATACGATTGCACAAGAAGTTCTTCTTTGGGATACTTCTTTATCGAGCCATAGCATCCGCCGCCATAAATTGCCCCCATCTTTTCTCTAATGGTATCGGTGATCCTGTTGTTGATAATACCGTTTAACTGGGTCAGCATAAAATTATCATCAGCATTAAATTTCATATCTGCCGAAAAATAATGAAGCAGCATGGCCTTTTGCTCTTTTCCCTTATTCAGGGTAAAAGTGTTGTTACCTGGCTTGATATTCATGCCAAGACTCTTGTATTCAGCTTTTGACTTGCCTGCCGGAATTCCGCCAATATATTTTTCAATAAGCGGTTTTATTTGTTCTTCGGTAAAGGTTCCAACGAATGTATAATACATCCCGGCGGGATTGCCTATCCTGTCTTTATAAAAGGCAATGGCATTATCCACATTGATCATGTCATAATCTTTGGGACTGTCAATACGGTGTGCCCTTGGATTTCCCTGATACAAGGTATTGTACACTGTATCTGCAAAAAGGTTTTCGGGGTTTTGTTTCAGCAGTTGGAGCTGTTGTTTCGATCGGGTGACGAAAGAGGTAAAGGCTTCCATATCCTTGCGTGGTTCGGTGCATTTCAGATAAATCAACTGGAACATAGTCTCCATATCTTTCACACTGCTGCTGCCCGAAACATATTCGGTGTAATCATCCACCACCGGTGTTACATTAACCACTTTACCGGATAAAAACTTCTCCAAATCGGTTTTTGAGAATTCGCCATATCCCATTTCTTCGGTAACATTGTTGCAATACTGGGCGCTCTGGTAATCCTTTCCTGTATAAGCGCTGTATCCCCCGAATTTAGAACCCTTGAAAAGAATTTCATCGTTCTTGAAATCGGTGGGCTTCAGGCAAACAACTGCGCCGTTGCTTAATTTGTATGTTGTGGTACCTAATTTTTCATTCTTTTCGGTACTGATGACCTTACCGGCAACAGGTTCTTTTTTCAACAAGGAGGAAGCTATTTGTTTTTCCTGGTAAGGAGCAATGTTACTATGGATGGCTTCGTCAATCCATTTTTTCAGTTGCTCATTGGTAGGCAGTTTATCCGAAGTTTTCGTGGTAACATAGCTGAAATATTTATCATCGATATTTATCTTGCCTCGTACGGCATCAAAATCTTTTAGTTTGATGTCATCAATATGTTTTTTCACAAAATCAAATTCCCATTCTATACCGGGGATGGGTTCCTGTTCGAGATAATTATTAACATATTCCCATACCAGCCTTCCCGACTCGGTTTTATCACGTTCGTTATATTGTTTTTCGTATTGTGACAAGGTGGAAGCTTTAGCTCTGGCAAGTTCCTGTTCGGTGAACCCATATTTTTTTGCGCGCAGGCATTCAACCACCAGCGCCTGGATAGCGTTTTTAATTCCGTCGGGGCTACACATAGCGCCTGCAGTAAAATTCTTATACCCTCTTGCCCATCCGCCTAAGTATGTATATGCGTAAATAAACGGCGGATTTGCAGAACTTACCAGTTCATCCAGACGTGAGGAAATCATGGTGGACAGAAGCTGCTCTATTACGTCGTTCAGATAATCGGCTTCGGTTACCGAGGGTTTATCTTCCGTGGAACTACCTAATATACTAACGTAGGTCATGTCTGCTTCAGCATCGCTGACAACCAGCGCCTGGCTTTCAGTAAACGGTTTCACTTCAAACAACTCCTGGCGTTTACGTGTCGGAACAGGGTTTTTCAGTCCTCCGAACTTCTCAATGATTTGCTTTTCGGCTTCTTCCACCGGCATATCGCCTACAACAATCACTGCTTGTAAATCAGGACGGTACCAGTCGGTATAAAAACGACGCAAAACACTATAATCGAATTTTTCGATGATGGAATCTTTCCCAATGGGCAGGCGGTTACCATACTTTGAACCGTTGAGCATTTTAGGCAGCCATATCTTCATCATACGGTCATCGGCGCCTTTACCAAGGCGGCTTTCGGACAGGATGACACCGCGTTCCTTGTCAATTTCTTCATTAGTCAGCAATGATCCCTGCGCCCAGTCGGCAAGTACCGTAAAGGATTTATCCACTTTCTCGGGGTCATCGCTTGGAAAAGGCAGCATATACACTGTTTGGTCAAATCCTGTATAGGCATTCAGGTCGTTGCCAAACCCTACCCCAATGCTTTGTAAATAATGCACCAGTTCGTTGCCGGGAAAATGTTTTAATCCGTTGAAATTCATGTGTTCCATAAAATGCGCCAGACCTTGCTGATCATCGTCTTCCAGTATAGCGCCGGCATTCACGGCCAGCCGCAGTTCCACTTTGTGCTCGGGCTTCGCATTATATTTAATGTAGTATTTCAGCCCGTTGGGCAAGGTACCGATTTTAACTTTTCCGGAAACCGGAATTTTTGCCGTGAGATTCTGGGCATTTACCTGAAAACCCACTAACAGTAACATACTTAGAAATAAGAACCAAAGTTTTTTCATTTTTTTTAATTTATTGATTACTAATTTTTAATGAAACATGCAAATTTACGCAAGATAACTTAAAGACATGCCGATTTATTGTTTGTTACATTTATCCAAATAAAAATATTTTTGCTAAACCTTCAATTTGTTCTGCAAAGTTAACACACTGACTGCTATTAGACAAACGTCTGCTTCTCCTATAAATTCCGGTACAATATTTTGGTTGAGAAGTAAAAACCAGAAATAAAGCTAAAAAAACTTATTCTTCCACCAATTTGATTACAATGGATGACATTTGTCTGACCGTTCCGTCGGTCCCTTTTACATTAATATCTTCGATAAATATTTTGCTGCCGGCAGGCGACTTTTCAACCGCAGTAATCATATTTTGGTTAAACCTGTTGCCATTGGCCGCATAACTTACCAGGTCTTTATTCTCTCCGGAATTTACAAAATGAGACAGGGTAAATGAAATCACATCAAACTTCATTTCAAAAGGAAGTTCCGAGTTCATGGTGAGTTGAGGATTTTCCAGCAATTCTTTTTTGCTTGCATAGATGATAGCGCCCGCACAAGGCGTGTTGCCAAGATACATGGTTGGAACAGGGATCCTTTTTATCCTGAAAGCCGTGCTGCCCAACTTTGTGATCTCGCCGGGTTTTGTTTCGGCCGAAACTTCAATAGTGGCCTCTGTCCCATTCTGAACTTTTACAATATAGCTACCGTTGACGCCGGTAATAGTTCCATTGGTAATTGAAACCTTCAGCTTATTACTTGAAATACCGGGCACGGCAACAGAAACCGGATTATCAATCCCGACATAAAGTACATTCATTTTATTCGCTGACACTACAGGAGTATTTTCTGTCTGAGCAAATAGCTGCACATTGAAAATCAGCGCGGACAGCAGCGCCAAAAATTTTGAAAATGTTTTCATGATTTAGGTTTTAATGTGTATTTCAGATAGTTTTCTAAAAAATTCAAAACCAATACCGGGTTAACAGCTATTCTCCCCAAAAACACATGCCGTTTTCCCTAAAGCAGCTATAAAAATATAAAAATTATCAAAGTACAAACATGTAAATATTAATTTCTTTAAAAATTTTCATTGTGTACAGCATGATAACGCCATGAGAACAGTTTTCTTATCCGTATAATCGCAAAATTTTTCTGCCTGCACGTAGTTTTTGGGCAAAACTTTTTCCAACAGTATATTATTATTAATAACTGATTACAGGCCTTTGGGATAGCATAAAAAGTATTTCCGGACCGTTTTGGTCAGAAGATTAATGTTTAACTGGTCAGAGCTTTCGGTTATATCCAGCACCCGGTTATCTTTGTACAACACGTGAATCTTGTCAAAATAAGGATTGTATGCATTGTTGGCCACTTCTTCCGAAAACACAAAATAGTCAGCCTCTTCGGCAGTGATATCAAAGACTTGCTGCACTTTTTGTTTCAGGCTATATACATAATCTTCATCAAATGGCGTATCGCTTATTTCTATCCTGAGTAGTTTACGTTCCACCAGCTTTTTGCTGAGCAGGGCCAGCACCTTATCATCACTGTGTGCCCACATTTTCACCGACATAAACACGTCATAGTCGTCCATTTCGGCAAAACTGTCAAGAAGTTGAGGATTTTTATCAAAATCGGCAATTGTAAAACGGTTTTTTAAAAATAACTGCAGGGCAGGTGGAGCAAAAATCAATTTTCCGCGTTCGCAAAGATATTTGGCGCGTTTTAATATATGTATCAACAGGTGTTCGGCCGATAGCACGGTTTTGTGCAGATATACCTGCCAATACATCAGGCGGCGGGCTACAATAAAGTTTTCGATGGAATACACTCCTTTGACATCGACCACCAATTCGTCATTGTAAACATTCAGCATTTTAATGATGCGGTCCGTACTGATAACTCCTTCGGACACGCCAGTAAAAAAACTGTCGCGCATCAGGTAATCGAGACGATCCACATCCAGTTGGCCCGAAACCAGTTGGTGCAGAAATCTTTTTGGGTATTGGTCCGAAAATATCTGTATTGCCATATCCAATTTTCCGCTAAAAGTTTCGTTCAGCCTGTGGAAAAACAGCAGCGACAATGTTTCGTGGCTCACTTCTTCTACCAGGGTGTGTTCCAAAGCATGGGAAAAAGGCCCGTGGCCAATATCGTGCAACAGTATGGCCAGATAAAGTCCCTGAATTTCCTCGTCGGTAATAGCTATCTCTTTAATTTTCAGCATCTCCACAGCCTGAGTCATCAGGTGTAACGCACCTACCGCGTGCTGAAAACGCGTATGTATGGCTCCGGGAAAAACAAGGCAGGTTAGACCCAGTTGCTTGATATGGCGCAGCCGCTGAAAATAGGGATTTTCAATAATATCAAACACCAGTTCGCTGGGGATGGTAATAAAACCATGCACCGGATCGTTTATTATTTTTCTTTTGTTGTGGGTCAATTTTTTTATTCTTTATTATTCGTATTTTTGTAAATGATAATCCGTGTCAATATTACAATTTTTTTTCTTACACCACAAAACACTGTAAAATTATGACTAAAGTTAAGATATTATGGGTAGATGACGAAATAGATTTATTAAAACCACATATTTTGTTTTTACAGGAAAAAGGCTATGCCGTGCATACTTCCAACAACGGCGATGAAGCCCTGGATCAGATTCGCGACGGCGACTTCGACATCATTTTTCTGGATGAAAACATGCCCGGGCTCACCGGACTTGAAACCCTTGCACAAATCCGTAACGATTATCCCAACCTGCCCGTGGTAATGATTACCCGCAACGAGCAGGAACATACTATGGAAGATGCCATAGGTTCGAACATTTCCGATTACCTCATCAAGCCAGTAAACCCCAACCAGATACTGCTGTGTCTGAAAAAAAACCTCGAAAACAAACGCCTCATCAGCGAAAAAACCACCCAGGCCTATCAGCAGCAATTCCGCCACATTGGCATGGAAATTTCAAACCGCCTGTCGCACAGCGAATGGGTGGAAGTATATAAAAAAATGGTGTTTTGGGAGCTGGAACTCGAAAAGTCCAACGACGAATCGATGAATGAAGTGTTAGCCCTCCAAAAATCAGAAGCCAACACCATGTTTTCAAAATTTTATGAAAACAATTATATCGCCTGGCTGAGCGGAAAAGTTGCCGATACTCCCGTGATGTCCCACAACCTGTTCAAAGAAAAAGTGTTTCCCGCGCTGAACCAGCCCGAAAATCTTTTCGTTATTGTGATTGACAACCTCCGCTATGACCAGTGGAAAGTTATTCAACCCGTTCTCGAAGAATTTTTCAGGGTTCAGAACGACGAAATGTATTACAGCATCCTGCCTTCGGCAACACAATATGCCAGAAATGCACTTTTTGCCGGCCTGTTGCCTACCGAAATTGAACGAAAATACCCAAAATACTGGATTTACGAAGAAGACGAAGGCACAAAAAATCAATATGAAAACGAACTGCTGGGCGAGTTGTTGCGCCGCTACGGCAAAGATATTCGCTACAATTATTCAAAAATATTGAATATCAATGCCGGAAAAAAATACGTCGAAAACCTGCCCAACCTCATGAACAACAAGCTTAACATATTGGTTTACAACTTTGTGGATATGCTCTCGCACGCCCGCACCGATATGGAAATTATACGCGAACTTGCCAGCGACGAAGCCGCCTACCGTTCCATCACCCTGTCGTGGCTGAAACACTCACCCCTGCTCGACGTAATAAAATATTTATCGGAGCAAAATGTCAACCTGTTGATTACCACCGACCATGGCAGCGTAAAAGTGGGCAATCCTGTAAAAATTGTAGGTGATAAAAACACCAACACCAACCTCAGGTACAAGTACGGCAAAGCCCTTAATTACGAAAAAAAGCAAGTTTTTGAAGTAAAAAACCCGCAGGACATATTTCTTCCCAGAATCAATGTCAGCACCGCCTATGTTTTTTGCAGGGAAAATGACTTTTTTGCTTACCCTAACAACTACCATTATTTTGTCAACTATTACAGCAATACATTCCAGCACGGCGGCATATCCATGGAAGAGATTTTGATACCCGTCATCTTTCTTAATCACAAATAAATGAATCAGCAGATTATTTGTAACCATCTGAGCGAGCTCCCCACGATAGCAAAAAAAATCCTGGCGGCTTTTCCCGCCATCCGGATTTTTACCTTTACAGGTGATCTGGGGGCCGGAAAAACCACCCTGATAAAAGAAATGTGCAAGGTGCTGCATGTAACAGGACTTACCAACAGCCCCTCCTTTGCTTTAGTTAACGAGTATCCGGCTTCCTCCGGCACCATGGTTTACCATTTTGATTTTTACCGGATAAAAAGTATTGACGAGATATACGATATAGGCTATGAAGAATATTTTTACAGCGGACATTATTGTTTTATAGAATGGCCCGAAATCGCCAGGCAACTGTTACCATCTGATTACGTGGAAATTACCATTGAAACTACCGATGACAAAACAACCCGCCTGATTACTTTTTTGCAAAAAAAACAGCAGTGATATTTATTTTTTGTATCTTTATACAACCATAAAATTTTCTTATGACTTCCAAAAAAGATTTTGTTCAGTTTTCGCGTTCCGAACAAATGATGCCGCAGCCCGAGATGCTCGAAATAAAAAAACACAGGAAACAACTTAGTATTGGAATTCCTAAAGAAATAGCCTATCAGGAAAACCGCATCGGCCTGATACCCGAAGATGTCAGTGTTATTGTCAATAACGGCCACCGCGTTATTATGGAATCCAACGCCGGAAAAGCGGCTCATTTTCCCGACAATGAGTATATGGAAGCGGGCGCAGAGATTGTTTATTCTTCGAGAGAAGTGTTTCAGAGCGACATTATTATAAAAGTAGCACCGCCGGTAAATGACGAAATAGAACAAATAAAAGCCAGAGCAAGCCTGTTTTCGGCCCTGAACCTGCCCGGACAAAATGAAGAATATTTTAAGCAGCTCACCGCAAAAAAAATCACTGCCATTTCGTACGAACACATCAAAGACAAAACTAATTCGTACCCCGTTATCCGTTCGATGAGCGAAATAGTGGGCAACACCTCCGTGTTTATTGCCGGTGAATACCTTTGCAGTCAGGAATATGGCAAAGGCAAGAGTTTAGGTGGTTTTCCGGGTATCGCTCCGGCCGAAGTGGTGATTATCGGGGCAGGAACCGTTGGAGAATTTGCTGCCCGTGCTGCCTTGGGTATGGGTGCGCTGGTGAAAATATTTGACGATTCAATATATAAATTAAGAAGCATACAGAACAAACTGGGCGAACGCCTGTACACCTCGGTGATACAACAAAAAGTGCTTTCCAAAGCCCTGCGAACCGCCGATGTGGTTATCGGGGCGCTCAACCCTGTGAATGGCCGCACTCCCTGTATCATCAGCGAAGATATGGTAAGAGAAATGCCCTATGGGTCGGTAATCATCGACGTAAGTATCGATAACGGAGGGTGTTCCGAAACTTCGCATGCCACAAACCATACCCAGCCGGTATTTAAAAAATTCGGCATCACACACTTTTGCGTACCCAACATCCCTTCAAAAGTTCCTCATACGGCATCTACCGCCCTAAGCAATTTTTTCGCCCCCGTAATACTTCAAATTGCCGACGAAGGCGGAATCGAAAATTTCTTACGTAATGAAAAAAGTCTCCGCATGGGTACTTATATGTTTAATGGTATACTTACCAGCAAGTATATCAGCGACTTATTCCATATTCCCTTCCAGGAAATCGACCTGCTCATGCTTCCATTTCATTGATTACCTGATATATACCATATTTCGGTAATTCATCTTGTTAATAACATCGTTTAAAACAGCAATTTTTTTATTTGTCTTTAAAAAGGATTTTACTAATTTTGCCGGTCAATATGGCAAAGCAAAGAACTGTAGCATCACCTGTAAGTCTTACCGGTAAAGGGCTTCATACGGGAAATAATGTTATCATCACATTTTATCCGGCTCCCGAAAACCACGGAGTAGTATTTAAACGCGTTGATCTGGAAAACCAGCCCTTGGTCCATGCCGTACTGGGCAATGTTAAAGACACCTCAAGAGGCACCAGCATCGAAGAAAACGGAGTTTGTATCTATACCATTGAACATACCATGGCCGCCCTTTCAGGATTAGCCATTGACAATGTGCTTATAGAAATCAACAGCTCCGAAACCCCCATTTTGGATGGCAGCGCAATAAAATATGTGGAACTGCTCAAAACCGCAGGCATCATAGAACAAGACGCCATGAAAAAAGTGTTGGTACTCGACACCAACGTTCTTTACAAAGATGAAAAAAATAAAGTAGAGATCCTGGCCATTCCTTGCGACACATTCAAAATCACAACTTTGATTGATTATGATTCCGATATACCCGGAAAGCAGTTTGCCATGCTCGACAACATCGACGATTTTGAAAAAGAAATAGCCCCCTGCCGCACTTTTGTGTTTTTGCACGAACTGGAATTTTTGCTAAAAAACAACCTCATCAAAGGAGGCGACCTCGATAATGCCATCATTTTTGTCAACCAGATCATTTCACAGGAAGAACTCGACCGGCTGGCCACACTTTTTAACAAACCCAAAGTAAGCGTTCTGAAAGAAGGCATACTCAACAACGTAGAATTACATTTTCAGAATGAGCCGGCACGCCACAAACTTCTCGACCTGGTAGGCGACCTTTCGTTGCTTGGCGGCACCCTCCATGCACACATCATCGCAAAACGCCCCGGACACTTTTCAAATATTGAATTTGCTAAAAAAATAGCAAACGCTTTGGGAATTAGCAACAAACCTGGCCAGAAAGCCGCCGTTAAATTACCCAGCCTGACCAAACCTCCATTATACGACAACATTCAGATTCAGAGCATATTGCCGCACCGTCCACCCTTTTTACTCATCGACAGGATTCTGGAAATGGACGATAAAATGGTGATCGGCATTAAAAATGTAACCATAAACGAAGGTTTTTTTACCGGACATTTTCCGGGAAAACCGGTAATGCCGGGAGTACTGCAGATAGAAGCCATGGCACAGTGCGGCGGTATTTTTGCGCTCAACACCGTTCCCGACCCTGAAAATTATCTGACCTATTTCCTGAAAATCGACAACGCCCGTTTCAAAAAAATGGTGATCCCGGGCGACACCCTGGTATTTAAACTCGAACTCCTTGACCCAATGCGAAGAGGTATTTGCCATATGCAAGGCACCGCCTATGTTAACGACCAGTTGGTGATGGAAGCAGAACTTCTTGCGCAAATCGTCAAAACAACAAAACCATGAACCAACCTTTAGCATTTGTCCATCCGCAAGCCAAAATTGCCAAAAATGTAGTTATAGAACCTTTTGTTACCATTGACAAAAACGTTGAAATCGGCGAAGGCACGTGGATAGGACCCAATGCTACCATTATGGAAGGTGCACGCATAGGCAAAAACTGCAGAATATTTCCGGGAGCTGTTATTTCGGCAATACCACAAGATATGAAGTACGCCGGTGAAGACACTACCGTGAAAATTGGCGACAATGTTACCATCCGTGAGTTTGCAACTATAAACAAAGGTACCAAAGCCAACTTTGAAACTGTGATAGGCGATAACACGCTTATCATGGCTTATGTTCATGTAGCCCACGACTGTATTGTGGGCAACAACGTTATTATTGCCAATTCGGCAGGTTTGGCCGGCCATATCAAAATCGACGACTGGGCTATCATTGGCGGCATGGTGGCCATACATCAGTTTGTCAGCATTGGCGCACATTCGCTCATTTCGGGCGGATCGCTGGTGGGAAAAGATGTGCCGCCTTATTGCAAAGCCGCCCGCGACCCCCTGGCCTATTCCGGTATTAATTCTATAGGACTGCGCCGCAGAGGATTTTCTTCCGAAAAAATCAAAGAAATCCAGGACATCTACCGCATCATCTTTGTCAATAAATTCAATGTATCCCAGGCGTTAAACTTC
>Ga0116171_10002643_pt1 | contig 16924 bp, 14 predicted proteins | sample AD_JPNHW2_MetaG_FD_89798 | JGI IMG/M metagenome (GOLD analysis project Ga0116171, IMG submission 89798) | Active sludge microbial communities of municipal wastewater-treating anaerobic digesters from Japan - AD_JPNHW2_MetaG | ecosystem: Engineered > Bioreactor > Anaerobic > Digestate | place... | reverse complement strand
GTTGGAGAAACAAAAACTCATGGATTTAATTTTTGGCTGGATTTACCAGAGACTTATTTTAACCCCGGTAATATCCAAGCCTACAGAATATATGAAAAACTGGTATTAATAAGGATCAACTAAGTACTGCCACTTCCTGTCCTGTAGCCAGTTCCCTGAAAGTGATTATTGTATTTGTGTATGCAGGTTTTCTCATCACACCCACGTTGAAACCGGGTTCCGTGAACACAGTATGTATGTTTATTTCATATTTGGCATCGGTTGCTGTTCTGGAAACAGTCATACCGGTTTTTTCGCCATACTTGTTGAACAGTTCCTCAAATTTCGGCTCATAGCGGGTAGCCCTGTCACCTCTCCATGAATCGGCCCATTTGTCGCCTTTGCCGGCTTCCTTTTTATTGTATTCGGCGCTCTTTTCGGCAATATAATCGTCTTCCTTGTCGAACTTTCCGACCGCCATGCCGCTGTAATCAAAGGTGGCAAGCATCTTCTGTCCTTTCACCACGCCAACCTTGCCGCTTTGGACGCTGATCTTCTGACCATTAAGAATTAATCCGGATGCAAGCATCGGGATCAATAGTACAATTAGTAATTTTTTCATAGGCAATTGTTTTAATTTCATAACGAAATTAGTAAACATGTGCTTTAATTCAAAATTTTTTACTTGCGATTAAACAGAGAGGATATAACTTTGTAATAATGCCCCTGAAACAGTCGATAAACGCCTTAAAGAAATCATTGCCAGCAATGCTGATACCATTCTGCCTGCCTGTTGTACTGGCAGCACAGACCGTGGTAAAGGGACGTGTAACCGATTCTGAAACATTTGAACCTGTTGTATTTGCAAATGTTATTTTAAAGGGCACAGCCATAGGCGATAAAACAGATTTTGACGGCAGATTCAACATAAGCACATCATCATCAGGCGACTCCATTGTTGTTTCATTTATCGGCTACGACAATAAAACTATTGGCATAAAACACGGAATACCGCAGGAGCTTGATATCCAGCTTCACCCTGCTCTCTATTCACTGAACGAGGTACTTGTCAGGCCCGGCGGGAATCCGGCACACGTTCTTCTCAGAAAGGTCTGGAAGAACAGCGATGTAAACAACATTGAAAAGCTTGCCTCATACAATTACACAAATTATTCCCGCTCGACGGTTTACATCAGGAAATTTGGTGATAAGAGCGACGATGAACGGAGGTTAAGGATTTATGCCAGCGAGTACGATAAGTATTCAATAAGTACGGGAGACGAAGGTATACCGGCCCTTCCATCCTTTATGACTGAAACGCTGAGCGATCATTACTTTCTGAAAAACCCGGAAAGAAAGTATAACTATATCCGTGCAACTACATCCGACGGGATTGCCTTTGAGAACAGCGACCTGGTGGCACAGCTGGTAAACAGGCAGGAAGATTTTTATTTTCCACAGAACACCGTGAAGATCATCGACAAGAACTTCATCTCACCGTTATCCCGTTTCGGCATAGCCTGGTATAATTATACTATTGTCGATACAGTGTTGATAGATAGTAAGTATTACTGTTTCGAGATCAGGTTTACTCCCAGGAGGCAGGAGGATCCGGTTTTTCATGGTTCGTTCTGGATCAATGACACGACCTATGCACTTAAGAGGATATCTGTGGAAGTATCGGGTAAGGCTGAGCTGAATTTCATACAGCGAATTAAGATACAACAGGATTATCTGCCGGAAAGCGGGGGGGCCTGGTTTGCTGTGAGGACAAGGTTTTTGGCTGATGCGATAAATATCTTCATCACAAATTATTCTGAGAAAACAGACATAAGGAGTGACCAGCCTCCTGATCCGGTCTTTTTCGGCTCGGAGCTGAAGATCGATCCCGGCGCACGTAACGATGATCCCGGTTACTGGATGAATATGAGAAGCGGATCGCTCGACCATATCGACAGCCTGGCAAGCCGGAACATAAAAGCTCTTAAGCAGCAACCAAAAATAAGAGTGTCGGCAAAACTTGTCGAATCATCAGTGAAAGGATATTATAATTTCGGCCGTTTCGAGGCAGGACCATGGATAATGCTTTACAGGAATAACCCTGTCGAGGGTAACCGCTTCAGGGCTGGAGGGAGGACAAACAATAAGTTCAGCAGCAACGTTTTCGTCGAAGGATATATGGCTTACGGCACAGCTGACAAAAAGCTTAAAGGATCGTTGCAGGGTGAACTTATCCTTTCGAAAGAACGATGGACCAGGGCAGGGCTTCAGTACCGAGACGATGTTGAAAATACAGGTGCAGCAGATGGATTCTTTTCAGGAAACAGCTTTCTGACAGTTGCCTCCTCGTTTGGCGGATCGGAAGTGATGAACAGGTCGGTGGTAATGAGAGGATGGCTCGAGACAGATATCTTTAAAGGACTGACAGGCAAGCTGGTCTTTACGCGAAGGCTCTTCGAACCTGCCGGAGACTCCATTCAGGCTTCATGGTTTACAGATCCCTCGAAGACGACAATATCTGATTCCTTTACCACAAGCGAGGTCGGCTTGCTGTTACGTTACCAGCCCAAGGCTGTATATGTGACAGACGGCATCAGGCGGTTTCCTGTCAACTTCAACAACAGCCCTGAGTTTACACTTCAATATTTCAGGGGCTATGAAGGCATCTTCGGAGGCGATTATGATTATGAGAAGTTTTCAGCCTCACTCTCCCAGGAATTTAATGCCGGTGGAATGGGGAGGATGGAATATGAATTAAAATTTACAAAAGTTTACGGACAGCTTCCTTTCCCGCTGCTGGTTACACTTTCTGGAAATAGTTCGGTATTCTGGTCGTCGCGGACATATAATCTCATGCGGCCAGGTGAATTTGTTGCCGATGAAGCCCTGGAACTATACGGATCATATCATATGAACGGGCTGCTTCTGAACAGGATTCCCCTTATTAAGAAGCTTCAGTGGAGAAGCGTCATTTCCGCACATGCTGCTTTCGGAGCGCTGAACGACAAGAATAATTTTTATGATCCTATTAATAACCGTGACGGTATCCTGAGCAGGGAAGGAGGCGCTGTGACTGCTTCACAATTCAAGACACTCAGCTATGACAAGCCTTATATAGAGATCTCATATGGGATCGAGAATATTTTCAGGATCTTGCGTGTTGACCTTGTACAACGGCTTTCCTGGCTCGATCAAACAACGGTAAAGCCCCTGGGTGTCAGGATAAGCGGTGTATTCAGGTTTTAGCTCTCATGATGAAGAGCCTTTTATCTTTAATGATTTATTTATGTCGAGTCAAAGATGTTTGCCGAAGTCTTCTGGCTGAATGATGCACTGTTAAGATATGCACACCCTGAGAACTTGTGATTTTATAAATGATCCTGTAATTACCGAAAATGATCTCCCTTATTTTATCATTCTTTCCAACTTCTGGAACCATCCTTCCTATTCGAGGATTTTTTTCTAAATATTTTGTTATGTCCAGAATCCTTTGGAGAGTCAGCGAAGCGTATTTTATTGAGTCCTTAGAGATATAATCTACAATTGATTTTAAGTCAGTTAAGGATCGCTGAGTCCAGATTATTTTAACCATGCTTTAAGTTCTTGTTTTACCTGCTCAGTAGTAAAAACACGTCCTTCCTCAATATCTTTAAGACCCTCTTCAATCTTATTCAAAACTACAAGCTCCTCAATTACCTGGTCAACTGTAAAACTATCAGGTAGTCTCTCAATAGTCTTTTTTACTTTTTCTTTCGTTAACATGACAAATTATTTATGCAAATATAATAAAAAGAAGGATCTAACAGGAACTGTTCTAATGTGCAGGTAGTCATAGTATTGAAACTAACCCGACAATAGCACATGTTCAAAGTTTAATATAGCGGGAATAGTTCTAAGGCAGTAAAAAATATCAACAAAACGGTAATATTTTCAGGATCTTGTGTGTTGACCTTGTACAACGGCTTTCCTGGCTCGACCAAACAACGGTAAAGCCCCTGGGTGTCAGGATAAGCGGTGTATTCAGGTTTTAGCTCTCAGGATGAAGAGCCTGTTTGATGTCACCCTGGAACTGTCGTAGGCTTCGACGGACATCCCTTCCTTTTCTGCAAAATCAGTGATCCTGCTTCCTGAGAAGAAGAAGAGTTTCTTATCAACCGACTTATTGTATCCAAACCTGGTGGAAAAGAATTCCGTGTATTGTGTCCAGAAATGTTTCTTTTCCAGGTCCTTGTCTGCATCGCGGATGATAATTGTCCCTCCGGGGTTCAGGTTTGAAGCACATGTCTTCAGCAGGTTTTCCTGTTTTTCGGAAGGAAGATAGTGCAGCACATCGCTCAACAGAAAAACATCGGCCCTGGGGTATTCATAGGTCACTGCGTCGCCAGCTACAAACCTTATCATGTCGTTTCGCGAGATGCAGTTGGAGGCAAGCTCGATCTTGTCGTTGTCGTAGTCGATACCCAGTATACGACGGTTGCCGGAGGTGAAACTGAGCATATATGAAACAGCGCCATAGCCGCAGCCTATGTCAACAACTGAAGCATCACGCGGCACAAGGTCGTTGATATATTTATAATTGTCCTCAAGGGAAAGCTTGATCCTTGTGTACCATTCGAGTACGGGTCCTTTATATATATAGTTGCGTACAAGTTTCCTGCGGAAGTAATCCGGAGTCTCAAGCTCCTCCTTCATCTTACTGTATTCCTCACGGCAGAATCGCAGGAGAACTTTTGTCTTTTCGTGGTAATCGGCCCCTGTTGCTGCATCGCCTGCCCTGAACCGCGGGAAGATCTTGATCGTCACGCTCCCTCTTTTAATGTGGTTCTCGCCCTTGTTCATGCAGTCGCCGGTGCCATGGAGCAGAACCGGAACTATATCGAGATTAAGCTTTTCAGCCAGGAGAAAGGCGCCTTTGTGGAACCTGTGTATCTTATGATCTGTCGATCGTGTCCCTTCAGGGAAGATAAGTATTGAGAAGCCTTCATCGACTTTCTTCCTTAGCTTCCCGATAAGTGGCTCATAGCCGTGGGTAACAGGGTAGAAGCCCAGGTACCTGATATAGAGCAGATAGGCAGGATTGTTCCAGACCCATTTAGTTGTGAGTATAATGATCTTCGGGCTAAGCATCATCATCAGCGGAAGATCGATGTGTGACTGATGATTGGCAATTATTACTGCCGGTTTGCTGAAATTCTCTTTGCCCGGGTTGATGGTCTTCTTTGTAATGGTCATCATCAGGAACCCGGATAATTTCATTGAATAGCAGAGAACATGGTGAAGGAACCTCTTTTTAGTCAGGCCTTTAAGAGGAAGAGGATAAACGACGAAAAGGATCAGGTTCAATATAACAGCCAGCAGCAGTGCACTTGTCAGCACAAGAATGGTAACTGCAAAATCGGTTATTGTCACCGGCAGGGCCCTTGGTTTTCCCTTTTTGCTTACCAGCCAGTTGAAAAGCACAGGTTCGAAAGTGTAGGAGAGGAGCACGACGGAGAGCAGTCCGATTATCGATATCAGCGCTATCGAGTTGAGGGCAGGATGTTTTGCAAGAATCAAAACACCTGTACCGGAGATCGATATCATTACAGATATAAGGATACAGGTTTTATAAGAAAGAAGGTTTTTATTGTCGCTCTTATAGCCCTGCACGAGGCCCTGCATGATATAGATGCTGTAATCGATGCCCAGCCCGGTGATAAATGATGAGATGATAATATTGAAGATGTTGAATTTGATGCCTGTTAAGCCCATTATCCCGAGCGTCCATATCCAGCTCAGGAGTATTGGTACGAAAGTTATGAATCCCAGCTCGATGCGTCCGAAGGCAATGATAAGGATCACCAATATCAGTGAAAGGCTGACGTTTGCAATGAAGTTGAAGTCTTTGCCCAGGGTGTCGACCATACCTGACAGCAGCGACTTCCTGTCCATCACGGTAACGCCGCTGATGCTGCTTATTTCGTTTTCAACAGGTTCCTTGTTAATGTTATCGACTTTTATTTCGGAAGCGATGGCTGTAAATCCAGGACGCGATGTAATGTTGTTCGAATAGAAATAGTCCCTGAGCGTGCCGAAAGCTGATGAGTCGATAGTAGAGTATTTCCGGGTGATCATATTACTGAAGCCGGTAAATGAGCCGGGTTTAAATCCGGCGGCAGAAGCTGCTTTTTCAAAATCGGACAGGAATGTTCTTTTTCTTTCTTCTGACCAGAAGCGGTTCCACCGGTCGATCCTCGACAGTTGCAGAGAGTCGGAGTAGAGCAGCGCACCCGGCGAGCTGAAGCTGCTGATCCTGTTTTCGGCGAGCAGCCTGTTGCCGGCAGCCATAAGTTTTTCGTTGTTCTTAAGCGCTTCCTGGAGATCTTCTCCTTCAGAGATAATATAAACGGAGTTCAGCTTGTAATTATTTATCCTGTTCAGGTTCTCCTCAGCCTGTGCAAGCTCAGGAGATAAATAATTCATCTTCATCATATCGCTTTCAAAGCCGACCTTCCTAACAAAAAAGAGAGTCACCACAGTAAATATCACCATGAAAAGGAGGAGAAGCTTTTTCTTATGGAAATCGTAACCCGTTATCCTGTCGAGAACACGTTCAAGATAATTTTTTTCTTCGGTTTCATCTTTTTCCGACCTCGTGATATCGAGGATGTGGGGCATGACCACCATGGTGAAGAAAGATGCTGTTATAACGCTTATTGCAGCAAGAATGCCCAGTTCGTGAAGCGACTCGGACGATACAAAGACCAGGCTGAGGAACTCGAAGGCTGTTGCAAAACCGCAGACGATAATGGGGAATGAGACATCCTTGATGGTTGTTATGATATTGTGCCTGTGCTTGTAATGTGTTGTGATGTGGAGTGCATAATCGACAGTAATAGCCAGTATTACAGTGCCGATGCTCAGGGAAATGATCGAAATCTTTGCCTGAAGAAGATATATAACTGCAAGCGCTACCAGCCCTCCGAAGATTGCCGGGAGGAATATGAACGGAAAGAGTTTTTTCTTCTTTATCGAGAAAGTGATGATAAGAGCCAGGAGAATAATTGTGATCGACAGTGTAAGCCTGATATCTTTTTTCAGACGCTCAGCATTTCCTACAGCCACCACCGGTGATCCAAAATATTCTATCATGACTTTATTACCGCCGGCCGATTCAATGTTACTCACGGCCTCATCGAGCATTTTCACGAGTTTCGTATTTTCCGATGTTGAGCCTGATGGAAAGGCCGTGGTGATAAACATTAAAAGATGTTTCTTATCACCTGAAAAGACAGCTCCGTCAATCACGAGGTATGTGCCGTCGTTCTGGAATGCAGCAAATTTGCGTGTTGCTATTGATGAAACTCCTGCCGGATCGCTGATGATCATTTTCTTCATGGCGAAGCTGGCAGGTGATATCAGGGTGCTGTAGCTGGAAGCCAGCGACTCTTCAAGGTGTTCCGGGGTGATACTCTCTTCGAGAGCGGCATAATCTTCTTCTTCGAGGAAGACAGGAAGGTTTCCTGTTACGATGCTGAAAATATCATCCATAACATTTCCTGAAACCCTGAAGGTTATGTTGCTCAGGTACTTTCCAAATAATGGGGAGGTGAGAGTATCGTGAAGCGCTTCACCGGCAGCAATCAGCCGTTCAGGATCAGCTGCCTCAGACGTGTCGGAGAGAGAGATGTTGATGATGATCCGGTCGAGGATCTTCGATTGTTCGATAATCCTGGTTATCTCTGCCTGCTTATCGGCACCGGAGATCATCTTAGTAATGTCTTCCTCGAAACGCAGACGCGACACCAGGAAGCCTGCCGCCAGGAGAATTATTACAATGATGGAAAAGAATAAAAACCTCTTATTCCTGAAGAAATCATAAAGAAGAAGAAAGAATCCCTCCATAAGTTATTGTTTTGCCACCCTCTTTTTCCTGAAGATCTTTAACACCACAAACGTAATTATTCCAAAGGCAATTCCAAGCACCACGGAAAGGACAATACTGCCGATAATATACTGTATAAGGTTGGTTTCGAATGATTTAACTGTAAGATTAGTACTGAATTTTATACTGCTTCCGGTACCCATGACGATTCCCCCGGTAATATAACTGAGATAAAGAAGTATGGGAATGTTGGGTGGTATGCTGATGTTGGCTGCCACTGCCGTAATGAATTTACTTAGCCTGAAGAGATGGGCCAGCCCGATGGCGAGCACAAGCTGAAAACCCCATATCGGCAATATGCCCGTGAATATACCAAGGGCTACAGCAAGCGAAATCTGCATGTTGGTATCGCTCGTAAGGAGGATGTGCCTGTTGATGAAATCCTTAACGTTCTCTTTTGTCAGGTACCTGAGGAAAGAGAATGGCTTTACATACAGAAGTGCAATGAATACAAATATGGTGTTCAGGATGCTTATCCTTGCAAAATCCCTGAAAGGTCTGAAGTGACTTATTCTCTCCTGTACCGGAGGGTAGTAAACTTTTATCGGGGCGCTGGTGACGTTGATGCGGCGCCAGGCTGCACGTACCAGTATTTCGAGCTCAAATTCATACTTGCGCGTATAGAATTTCATATCCTTTATCTGGCTGAGCGGGTAGAGCCTGAAACCTGTCTGGGTGTCGGTAAGTTTAACACCTGTGAGGAACCGATACCAGAAATTTGAGAAGTTATTTGCAAAGCTGCTTCCTTTCGACATTCTTGATGGGTCGAGGGTACGGGCTCCAACGATCAGTGAGCCGGGGATCTCTGCAGCCGTCTTAACAAAAGTCTCAATGTCGGACGGATAGTGCTGTCCGTCGGAGTCTATGGTGATAGCATAATCATATCCTGAGCCGATGGCAGCTTTGAAGCCCTGTCTTATAGCATATCCCTTGCCCCTGTTAGGAGTATATGAAATTATTTTCAGGTTGCTGAAGCGTGATAAGATTTCAGCAGTACCGTCGGTAGAGCCGTCGTTGACAATTATTATATCGTGAGTATAAGCAAACACACCGGAGATAACAGACTCCAGTGTTTTTTCATTATTATATGTGGGGATAATGACACAGTATTTCATTCCCTGCAACCCTTCTTGAAATTATATGTACCCAGAAATACCGGATCTTTCCTTCAGTATCAGAACCTCCTGTGCGACACAGGTTTATGGAACGACATATTCACGCCTATCTGTCCTCCCGTATAATCCATTTCGAGGAGCGATCCTGTAGCGGTTGTACCCAGGTCTTTTATTACGTTAAAGGCAAGCACAGGCTGAAGATTGAAACTGCCGAACTGCAGGTCATAACCAATCTGAAATCTTAATCCAAGGTCATTCCCGGTATAGGGATTCATATCGCTTCCTGAAAGCTTCAGGGCATGATACTGAAAGCCGCCGCCAATGAAGAAAGCTGTTTTACCAGACATTCCTGTCGGGATAAAGAAATTGGCCAGCACTCCGGGCGATACGCGGGTGAAATAAAAATCTTCAGCACCGATAACGATTTTTGGTGATATTCCGTAATCGAGAACGGGTGTGATATCGACCCATCTGGTTTTAAAATTCAGAAACAGGCCCACCTCTTCGTAGATGACAAGGTCGGTACTGCCGAAGACTATCGAATATGAGGATAGTTCATTTGCAATAAAATGATTAACGGCTTCGGGATTAAACGCGCCGATATTAATACGTATACCCGGGCCTACAGCAAATTTTTTGAAATCCTGGGCATAGATCCCCGACATGGTTATGCTGAGAGCCAGCATGACAAGTAAGGATCTTACAAAACTCTTTTGCCTTAACAGAGGCACTGTTGTTGATGTTTTCATAGCAGGTTTGATTTATGGAATTCAAAATTAATTAAAAAACCGAAGCAAAAAACAGATGTAATTTAAACACTTATGATAAAGTTAATTTGAATTTTGTTTAATTTGCACGGATTTTTCAATAAAAATTCCGGATTAAATAATAAAGTTATAATATAATGCTTACAGTTGGTGAAAGAGCTTTAACTCTTGATGATTTCAGGCAGATAGTATTAAACGGAGAGAAAATATCTGTTTCCGCAAAGGCAAAAAGCAGGGTGAAAAAGAGTTACAGCTTCCTGGAATCTTTTTTCAAAGACAAGATCATCTACGGAATAAATACAGGGCTCGGTCCTATGGCACAATACAGGATCGACGATACCGACAGGATAAATCTTCAGTACAATGCGATCAGAAGCCATGCTTCCGGCAGCGGAGAACCTGTTGAGCCGGTTTATGTAAGGTCAGCAATGCTTGTTCTTCTTAACAATTTTCTTCAGGGTCATTCCGGAATACATCCTGAAGTACCTGAGCTGATAGCCTCGATGCTTAACTGCGGGATAACTCCTGTTGTCCCGGAACATGGTGGCGTGGGCGCCAGCGGCGACCTGGTGCAGCTTGCCCATATTGCCCTGGCTCTGATAGGTGAAGGAGAAGTGATATTTAAGGGAAAGCGGATGCCGGCTTCGAAGGCTCTGAAGGAAAACAGCCTCAGACCGGTAAGTGTACATATACGCGAAGGCCTGTCGCTGATAAACGGCACATGCTTTATGACAGGCACAGGTATTGTAAACCTGATGAATGCAAAGAACCTCCTGGCATGGTCGCTGATGGCCAGCACCGTAATTAATGAACTGGTAAATTCATTCGATGACAGTTTCTCAAAGGAGCTGAACCAGGTGAAGATGCACAAGGGACAGAATAAAATAGCAGAAGCTGTACGAAAAGTGCTTTCCGACAGTAAGCTTGTGAGGAAGAGAGAAGAACACCTTTATAATAACAACCACGAAAAAACACAAAAAATACAGGATAAAGTACAGGAGTACTATTCCCTGAGATGCATCCCGCAGATCCTCGGTCCCGTGCTCGAAACAATGGAACATGCCGGGAAGGTGCTTCTCAATGAAGCAAATTCTTCGTGCGATAACCCTGTCATCGACTATGAGAACAGGAATATCTTCCATGGCGGAAACTTCCATGGCGATTATGTTTCGTTCGAAATGGACAAGCTGAAGATAAGCGTCACCAAGGTCTCCATGCTGATAGACAGGCAGATCAACTTCCTTATGAACGATAAGCTCAACAATATCCTGCCTCCGTTTGTTAACCTGGGTAAACTTGGAGTCAACTTCGGAATGCAGGGTGCACAGTTTACAGCCACATCGACGACTGCGGAAAGCCAGTCACTCTCATTTCCAAACTACATACACTCAATACCAAATAATAACGACAACCAGGATATTGTAAGCATGGGAACCAATTCAGCGCTGCTGGCAAGAAGGGTCATCGAGAACACATACCAGGTTATGGCTATTGAGATACTTAGTCTCGCACAGGCGATCGATTACCTTAAGATCAGGAACAAGCTTTCGTCGCGCAATAAGGAGATCTACGACAATATAAGGGGTGTAGTTCCATGCTTCAGGGAGGATACCTTAAAATACGTGGAAATAAAGAAAATTAAAGATTACCTTTGCACCCGGTTTGTTGATATTTTAGACTGAGCATCGCTGATAATCATGAAATACGCATTAGTAACAGGAGGTTCGAGAGGCATAGGAAGAGCCATTTCAGTTAAGCTCGTCGGGCTCGGGTATCATGTTATCGTTAACTATAAGACGAATGAGCAGGAAGCCCTCAGGACTCTTGAGCTGATTGCAGAGGCTGGCGGAACCGGAGAGATAATGCCATTCGATGTGTCAGATAACCAGATGGTTGAAGCTGCCATTAATAAATGGACAGCAGAGCATAAGGATGAATATATTGAGGTGCTTGTCAATAATGCCGGCATCAGGAAAGATATTCTGCTGATGTGGATGGAAAACAATCACTGGAGAGACGTCATCGACACAAATCTTGACGGTTTCTTCTATGTGACCAGGGCCCTGCTGAAGAATATGCTCGTAAACAGGTATGGCAGGATCGTGAATATTGTTTCATTATCAGGGCTGAAGGGTCTTCCGGGCCAGGTAAACTATTCGGCCGCAAAGGCTGCAGTGATTGGAGCCACCAAGGCGCTTGCACAGGAGATAGGCAAGAAGAATGTAACTGTTAATGCCGTTGCACCCGGATTCATCAAAACTGATATGACCAAAGATCTCAATGAGAGTGACCTCAAGGGTATGATCCCGATGAACCGTTTCGGTACTGCCGACGAAGTTGCCGAGGTTGCATGTTTTCTTGCTTCTGAAAGATCATCATACGTGACCGGCGAGGTAATTTCAGTAAACGGCGGACTATATACATAATTCAGGAATGTTTATCTTATGAACAGGGTTGTAATAACAGGAACCGGAATTTATTCAACGATAGGCAGGAACCTCGATGAGGTTAAAGAGTCGCTCTTTAACGGTAAGTCGGGTGTTGTGCTCGATCCGGAAAGAAAAAGCTATGGTTACCAGTCAGGACTGACAGGCAAACTCGACAGGCCACAGCTGAAGGGCATCCTCGACCGCAGGGCTCGTGTATGTATGCCCGAGCATGCTGAATATGCATATATGTCGACAGCGGAAGCCCTGAGGATGGCCGGAATCTCTCCAGATTATCTTAAGAACAATGAGGCAGGAATCCTTTTCGGCAACGACAGCTCGACACCTGCTGTAATAGAGTGTGTAGATATTGTCCGTGCGAGAAGAGATACGACCATGGTGGGATCTGGCTCTGTTTTCCAGTCGATGAACTCATCGGTAACTATGAACCTGTCGGTAATCTTTCAGCTCAGAGGTGTTAACTTTACAGTCAGCGGAGCCTGTGCCAGCGGATCACATGCCATAGGAATGGGATACCTGATGATCAGGCACGGATATCAGAAAATGATAATCTGCGGCGGTGCCCAGGAAGTAAACCTGTTTTGTGTAGGAAGCTTCGACGCCCTCGGCGCATTTTCAAAAAGAGAGTCGGAACCGCAGAAAGCATCGCGGCCCTTCGATAAATCGCGCGACGGACTTGTGCCCAGCGGAGGCGCTGCAACTGTGATCCTCGAAGACCTTGAGTCGGCGCTTAAAAGAGGAGCACCTATCATCGCAGAAGTTATAGGGTACGGATTCTCCTCCGACGGAGTACATATTTCTGTTCCCGATGTCGACGGACCTGTACGAGCCATTTCAATGGCATTGAAAGATGCAGCAATAGGTCCTGAAAAAATAGACTATATAAACGCACATGCCACATCGACACCTATCGGCGACCAGAACGAGGCTAAAGCCATCGACATACTTTTTGGAAAGCACAAGCCCCTGATATCGTCTACAAAATCGATGACCGGACATGAGATGTGGATGGCCGGGGCCAGCGAAATAGTCTATTCGATAATCATGATGCAGAACTCGTTCGTGGCGCCCAATATTAACTTCACCGAACCTGATGAGTTCACATCAAAACTCAACATAACACCTGTCATAAAGGAGAAAAATATAGATACTTTCCTTTCAAATTCATTCGGGTTCGGAGGAACAAACTCTTGTTTAATTGTAAAAAAGTTTAATTAACTTAGCGCGCTTTAAATTATACATATGACCAGGGAAGATATCGTAAAAACTATTAACGGATTACTTATTGAAGAGTTTGAGATTGATGAGAATGCAATCAAGCCTGATGCACATCTGAAAAATGACCTTGGCCTCGAAAGTCTCGATTTTGTAGATATCGCTGTTATAGTACAGAAAGAATTCGGTCTCACTCTCAAGGGTGAGGAAATGACCTCAATAAGAACCCTTCAGAACCTTTACGACTATATCTTTAACTGCATCCAAAAGAAATAATTTAATGTGGCAACCTGGAAAGGCAAAACAAGGGGTGGTTTAACAGGTTATAAAATATTCATCACTGTCCTGAAATATTCAGGACTTCCGGCAGCATATTTCCTTCTCAGGTTCGTAGCCTTTTATTTTTTTCTCTTCAATCCGCGCTCCTTTTCAGCTATATATGAATTTTACCGCAGGCGACTGGGCTTCAAGCGCTTAAGATCGGTAATACAGGTATATAGAAACTACTACGTCTTCGGACAGGTCCTTCTTGATAAGATAGCTCTGACAGCCGGGTTCAAGGCAAAGTTCACCTTCAGATTCGACGGCGAGGAACACCTCAGGAAAATGGTCGGAGAGAATACCGGGGGACTTCTGATAAGTGCGCATACCGGTAATTTTGAAATGGCCGGATATATGCTGGAGCGGCTTCAGACCACAGTGAATATAATTATGTTCGATGCCGAACATGAAAAAATTAAAGAGTATCTCTCAACGATTACAAACAGAAACTACAGGGTCATCGTAATCAAAGATGATAACTCCCATATCTATGAAATTAACAATGCCCTCAGGGATAAGCAGATAGTGTGCATTCATGGAGACAGGTTCCTTCCCGGAAGCAAAAAGATGAAGGCAGAATTCCTTGGCAGTGAGGCCTTCTTCCCAACAGGTCCCTTCTATATGGCAATGAAATTCAATGTTCCGGTTTCTTTCGTTTTTGCAATGAAGGAGGGCAGCAAAGGCTATCATTTCTATGCCTCTCCTCCCCAGTATTTTCAGCAGGAAGGGCTTCAGGAAAAAAGAGATCAGACAATCCACTCTATCATTAAAAGCTATATTTGTGAAGTGGAGAAGACAGTAAGGAAATATCCGGAACAATGGTTCAACTATTATAATTTCTGGGAAACAGATGGGAAGTAAAAGACTTTTGCTTGTTTCTGCCAACCGGCATTCCGAACCATATCCGGTATATCCTCTGGCGATCTCGTACCTGAGCTCATACATGGCGCGCGAAATGCCTGACCTCAACGTATATGTTGTCGATCTTATGACCTCCTCGTATGATGATCTGGCACACAGGCTCAAAGAGCTTAAGCCTCACTATACCGGAGTCTCGCTGAGGAATATCGATGATGTAAATATTTATAAGAAAGAGAGCTTTATAAACCACTACAGGAAAATTGTTGAGATAATCCGCGAAAACTCTGAATCAGTTGTAATTATCGGAGGATCAGGCTTTTCGATTTATCCAAAGCTGCTCTTTGAAACTCTTGGTCCTGATTTCGGCATATATGGCGAAGGAGAGCAGAGTCTTCACGAACTGATCACCGCCCTCGATGAAGAAAAGGATTTCAGGGATATAGAAGGCCTTGTGTACAGGGATGATGCCGGAGTGGTTGCCAACAGGAGAGGGACACATTTTAAAACACCTGTACTCGATTTCGAAGAGGAGCTTGCAGATTTTTACTGGCAGAACAGCGGGATGCTTAACATACAGACCAAACGTGGATGTCCTTACAGCTGTGTCTATTGCACCTATCCGGTAATAGAAGGGCACAAGGTAAGGACACTCGATCCCGGGCAGATTGTGAAAACATTAACAGACCTGAAAATCAGGAAGAACATAGATTATGTGTTTTTCACTGACTCCATTTTTAACATCAGCAACAGTTTCAATAACGACCTGGCAGCAAAACTGGTAAAGGCAAATCTCAATATCCGGTGGGGTGCATATTTTAATTTCACAAATATCGACAAGGACCTGCTGGCAAGGATGAAAGAGGCCGGACTTAAGCATATCGAATTCGGTACCGATTCAATTTCTGATCCTGTCCTTGAGAAATGCAATAAGCCTTTCAGGGTTGAAGATATTCTCAGGATATCTGATTACTGTACTGAGCTGGATATAGATTATGCTCATTTTCTGATCCTTGGCGGTTATGGTGAGACGGAGGATACAGTAAATGAGACATTTGAGAATTCTAAGAAGATAACAAGGTCGGTATTTTTCCCTTTTATCGGCATGCGTATATACCCGGGGACGAAGCTGCATGAGATTGCTGTCGAAGAAAAAGTTGTTGGCAGGGATGATCTTCTGCTCGAGCCCGTATATTATGTTTCGAAGGAGGTCGATATCAGCAGGCTTAAGGAGAAGGCTGCGACTACGGGCAAAGCTTGGATCTTTCCCGACGATGATCTTGGTAATGTTATGGTTAAGATGAGGCAACGGAATAAAAAAGGACCTTTATGGGAGTACCTTGTGAAATAAGACCAAAGACAAAAGCCACTGGAAAGAATAACCTGCAAACTTGCACCCTGCACCCTGCAACCTGCAACCTGCACCCTGCAACCTTAAACCTTAAACACAAATTAACCCATGAATCCTTCAGACTATAAAATACCCGACCTTATCCCCCAGCGTCCGCCGATGGTGATGATCGACATGCTCACACGTGCTGATGAGAGATCGGCAGGGGGGAAGCTCAATATAAAGGAGGAGAATATTTTTTGTCAGAATGGTAAGTTTGCTGAGGCGGGGATGGTTGAGTTCATTGCCCAGACTGCTGCGGCGTTTACGGGATACAACCAGGTTAAATCGGGAATGGCTGTGAAGCTTGGTTTTATCGGGTCGGTGAAGAATCTGTCAGTACATTCACTGCCTGATGCTGGTACTGTGATAGAGTCGGAGATAGTCGTTGACAGCGAGGTTTTGGGATATACAATTATTACCGGGAGGGTATTTCAGGAGGGGAGGTTGCTGGCAGAGTGTGAGATGAGGATAAAGGTTGAGGGCTGAATAGGAAATAACAGCTATATTCTTCAGGAATAAAAAAATCTGGTTATATTTGCGGCTCGATAAAAGACCTCCATTACAAAAGTTCTGGTGGTCAGTACTCCTTCGCTAAAGCTTCGGAGTATAATACGGGGTGTAGCGCAGCCCGGTTAGCGCATCTGGTTTGGGACCAGAGGGTCGCAGGTTCGAATCCTGCCACCCCGACAAAAGAAAAAATCCTTCCGCGACAGCGGCAGGATTTTGTTTTTCAGAGCGTTGCAAGCCCGCTTGCAAAAGCGTATGAAAAACAAAATCCTGCAAATGAGCGCAGCGAATGAAGGATTTTTTTTTGTCGTCCACCCAACCAGGATCAAACAATAATCCTGTGTTTTATTACCTCATCCCCCGCCCCTTCTCCCAGGAGAGAAGGGGAGACATTTAGT
>Ga0116171_10002642_pt1 | contig 16926 bp, 20 predicted proteins | sample AD_JPNHW2_MetaG_FD_89798 | JGI IMG/M metagenome (GOLD analysis project Ga0116171, IMG submission 89798) | Active sludge microbial communities of municipal wastewater-treating anaerobic digesters from Japan - AD_JPNHW2_MetaG | ecosystem: Engineered > Bioreactor > Anaerobic > Digestate | place... | reverse complement strand
GAGCATGTCACTGGCCTGATCCCTAGCCGTTTGGATGAGAGCTGATGGCAGCGTAGAATACTTCTCTCGGAGGTCTTTGTATGTAGCCTTGTTAAGTCTGGTCTTATTGTAATCATGTGCCGCAAAGCCATAGTCTATGACATCCTGACAGGCAGCATTCCAAAGCCTGGCAGTCTGGACGAGTTCATTAGACCTATCGAGCTTTATCTTAATAGTGCGGTACATGTTAACAGATAGTTAATACCTTTATTAGATTTATAGTTTTTGGTTGTTTTGCAAGGGGTACGATTCATCCGCACCCTGAAGGATGCGGTCTTCTCTACCCCTTGACCCGCGAGATAAAATAGTTTTGGTTGAAAAAAGTAAAGAAAAATAAAAAAAATAAAAAATTATACTTTGTTTATACTTTAACTGGTTTTAAAATAGTATTTAATAGCACCGGATGTCTATAATTATCCGGCCACATACATGCCATAGAATCGTCTGGTCCACGTATAGCAGTTTGGTACCAAGGCAACAGCTTTTTCAAAACTTTTCCAAAAGGCACGTGATGCATGGGTTCGATCTCATTTAATTTACAAAACTTTACAAATTCGTTATAGATGGTCTGCTTTGACACGTACACATCAGCGACTTCTTCCATGTGTAGCTCAATAAAAGCTGATACTGGTTCACTGGCTTTCTTGTACCGGTCTTTTGCAGTTGTCGTGGTAAAACTATTATGGAAATAGCCACGATCCAACAACGCATCCAAATGCGGCAAAACCAAATTGAGAAGTCCTGACAATTCACCGGGACTCATTATTTTTTCTAACAAATTTTCTTTTTCACTTTCTTCTATTTCTTGCTGGGTAAAAACATGCTCAAACGGAATTATTTCTATACGTCTATAAAATCCGGTTGTGTCATCGCGAACTCTTGGCAACTTGTTGGATCCAAAAATTTGTTTCGCAAACGATATAAAATCAAATGCCCGTTCACCCTTCCGTTGTGCCCGTATTACATCTTTGTTGGAAGTTAGCATTTTAAGGATATTTACATTTGGCAATGTAGATTGTTCCATGTCACCAAATGAATTTAGTAGTTTACAATAAAGATCGGACGTTGCAAATCTGTCTTTTTCTAAATCATGCATTGATACAGAAGATATATTGTCTTCGCCAAGCATTTTGCAAACAGTATCAATAAAATGTGATTTTCCAGTACCACCGGGCCCCAACAATATAAATGCTTTCTGGATAGGATATGCCCTGTACAAACAATATCCAATGAATTCTAATGCCTTCCTAAAATCTTCTTCACGAAGAACCGTTTGGAACATCTTAATTATATTCGGACATTGTGCATCGGGATCATAATTAACGTTGATTTGAATTCTCGAATAATAAGTTGATCTATGTGGTTCCAATACACCGGTTCGCCAATTAAGATAACCATTTAGACAATTTATAATATCTAGGTTATTATCGAACTTTTTTGATTCAACATATGTTAAGCCTTGTATTATGCCGATAACTTCTTTTAAGACGTGGGCATTATAACAAGTTTGTCCGTTATCTTTTATACGCGGTCCAAGCAACTCCACTAAAATTTTATGTATAACTTCTTCGCCGTTTTCTACATAATGTCCTTTAACATAGGTCATCATTGTTTTTGTTTCTATGATTGTAGCAACCGGAACATTTTTTATGATTAATTTTGCTAAATTATGATAATTGATTGCGGTAATTCCTTTGCTTTTAGGATTACGTTCAAAACATTCTTCGAGATCTGTTTCTGTAAAATCTTGCATACTCATTGTGACACCACGAAACGTTTAAAAAATAAAATAAAAAAATTATAAATATTTGTAATCTATGCATCTAACCAGGTTTTCTTGCACGGATCTATTTTCTCATATGTCATTGTAATAAACTCCTTTTGGTTTTAGATAGTATTCTTTTTGTTTTCTTAGGTTTGTCAAGGACTTTTCGAACCTTCTTGGGTTTTGACACAAATTCAATTACTTCCTCGCCAGTAACTAATAGCCGAGTTTCGAATCGGCCTCCGTTACAGCACGTTTTTGTGTACAGCTTACCATCCTCTACAAGTTTTTGGATGGCATTTGTAACCTTTTCGCTACTTTGGAAGGATTTTCCTTCAAGTAGCATGTCGACGGTAACTAATTGCTTCTTGCATCTATTCTTTATTTTTTCTAACAACCGGTTTTCGTCCATTTTCACTCCGAACCTTCCTTACATAGTTTGTCAACTGCACCTATCATATCATTAATTAATAGACGTCCCTGAAACCGTTTCGCGTCTTCCTGGGACGCAACTATACAAATGTCCAAGTTATGTCTATTTAAAACTCCGCGAAGTTCCTCGAACATTGCGTTTATTTGTTCTTGAGTTTGTGGTTCCAGGTCGTTAAGGGCAGCCATGTCTTCCACAATCATAGTGAAGCCAGCGCCATACAACTCATTTTCGGATATCATTTTAACCTCAAAACAAAATACGGATAATAAAAATCGAAAATTCCGTTTACCCTAATCAATATACCACCACTACCATGATTTCTTGAAATAACTTCACCTTCCTTGCCAACAGCATAATCCATATTGGGATTCCAGGTGTTTTGCCAACCACTTTCGTAGTTCCTCGCTCTCCTAAAAATATGGACGCGATCGCCCATTTTTGCACCAAATAATTTCTGGGATTGCTCATAATCGGGTATATGGTTCTTTGACATAACTATGTACTTGGTGTATTGTGTTTATATACTTTTTGGTCGAGGAAAAATTTAAGAAAATATTCTTCTCGGAAATTCGTATTCTCTTCTCTGCTTTCCCCAGGATGATGTCTTCGTGAAATAGCCAACAATTCTGGTCACATGGGATATTATTTTTTTACCACAAATTGGACAAGTTTCAGAATTGCCACAAACTGTAACATGACCGTCTTCACACTCTCCAAAAGAATAATTCACGGCCATGTGGGAAACACCTTGCTTTACAGAATATTCAATGAGGTGTTTCATGGTAGCCGGATCTTCTATTCGATCCTTCACATTCAGATGAAGTATTCCACCACCGGACAATATATCCTGGAACTTTCCAGTAAGGCATATCCTTTCAGGAAGTGGGACATCCATAATTAGTGGTATATATTGATTGCTGTATAGTTTGAATGGTATTTTATCCTCACCGAAAAGCACTTTGTCTTTTTCAACTAATTTAGACGCTACGCTCTCGCCGGGAATTTCCTCAACATTAAAAGAATGTCCGGTTTCTTCACTTGTTTTGATAGCAAAATCTTCAATAAAAGTCAAAACTTCTTCTGCAAATCTGGTACCTTCTTCGGTACGTATATCAAGTCCCATAAAATAACAACATTCGTGAATACCAATAATACCTATTGTAGAAAATAGCCTTTTAAGTGTGAACCAACTAAGTGGTTTAAAAAACTGCAAAAATCCCTGATCTATCCTTCGTTGCAAAATTTCTTCGCGGTGTACTAACAACAGATCTCTACAAATTTCGAGTTGCTTAGTTAAATCAGCGAAAAACTTTTCGGTATTGTTATTTGCTTTCAACGCAACTCTGGGCAAATTAATAGTAACTACCCTATGAGAACCTAAATTCAGGCCACCGTTACCAAAGGAATCTCCTCTTGCTTCCATACGAGACTTATCATTAATGAGTCTACAACAAGAAGCTATCTTATTACCCGAATTTACATAAATATTGAATGTTCCGTTTTTAACATTAATATTTGAAACCCAATCAAGAAATTCTTGATCTAATATTTCCTTGTTTTCATTGCATGCTAAGTTTATCGTGCAGATTGGAAACCTGTACGGCATACCACTAACCGGATCTCCTTCTGCAAACCACTCAGCAAATAATTTCTGAATTCGTATTACATAATCATAATCAACGTTAGAACCATCAGGATAACTATAATGTTCAAAAAGTTTTTCTAGGTTTGGTCTATCAAATATGCTAATGTTGGTAAATGGACTTTGACCGCCAACCCTAAACTTATTACTCATTACATGAACAAAACCTTGTAACAAGTTAATTATTTGATAATCACTAAGATTTTCTTTCTTAGTATAATAACAAAGATTTATAATTAAGTCTGATATTGCAATAGCACCTGCAAAATTTTGTGACAAGTCCATTGTGGTTTCGATTATTTGTGCAATAAAAGAATGAGCACGTTTTGGTGGTAAACTATGAAGTTGACCGTATTTACGCCCTTCGTTCATTATAAACGATGTGGAATATGCCATACAATATGGTATTTGAGTTGATGATGCGTCATGAAAATAAACACTAGAATTAAAAACAGCTTTCATTAATTCATTAGCTCGTTCTAGCCCAAATCGTTTTTTGGAATATTCGTGCAGGAGATAATAAGAATTTAGTTTTGAAAGACCTTTAACAATTTCAGCAGAATAATTATTATGAGAAATTTCATCATTTGAATTTGAATTAGCATCCAAGCTAATATCAGAAACATTGTTGGTAAAATATTTTTTGCTCATTACTCCGATATCTAAAGCATTTCTGGATATGCCTTCAATGTCCAATAATGCTTTGCCTTTTTCAGTTACGTTATAATAATTATATAATTCTTCAAAGTCCGGATCAAATGTTGTTTGTACTCGCATTGTAATTCTTCCTGAAATCTTTGTGTATTATTTTGCCATTGTGCCAAATTCGCTGATTACTAGTTACTGGAAAACCGTCTGTCTTTAATTTCTGGTTATATGTGCCATCTACAATAAAATCCATAGCATTTTGAATATCTTCTGGAAGTTCTTCATATAAAAATCCTGTATATAAAATAGACGGAATATTACAATTAGTAATGATACTATTTAAAGCCTTTGGTTGTAAAACAGGCTCACCGCCTAAAAAAACAATACTATTATAAAAGTCCTTGTAATTATTTAAATGTTCCAAAACCACATCAGTATCAATAAGTTGACCTCCGTCCAACTTTTGCAAATCTGGATTCTGACACCCAGGACATCCAAACCTGCATCCTTGAAACCAAACTTCTAAAGAAATTCCAATACCATTTATGGTACCAGATTGAATACCTGCACACCTAAAAAACATATTTAATTCCGTATAACCATATCATAAAGCACATCATAAATAGAATCAGTAATCATATCAGCAAAACCATACATGGTTTCAAATTCACCAAACGTATAACCAGTTGGATAATAAATTATAGTTCTTTTTCCAATACCTTTAGCATAACCCAATTCAAGATGGGAAGACCTACCGCAGGGCATTATCATTAAAACAATATCAGCCCATTCTATTCTGTTTTTATCTTCCTGAAAAGCCTTTTGTGTACGGACATCATTAAGGAAAGTTTTTGCATTTAAATTACTTAAAATTCTAGGATCCAATTCAGTCCAACTAAAAACATAACGTCCACTAGACGGATCAGAAAAATTATCAACTTCGTGCCCATATTTTCGAAAAATTGCGGCAGTTTTGTCAACGTATTCTTTATTTTTCCACGAAGAAGCAAGATAAACTTTCAAAATGACACCCATTAACATATATTTACTTATTTTAGACCTTCACCATTATAAATTCCAGAATATGCTTCCGCAACTTGTCCAACATCCATGAACATTATTTGCATGATTCTAGCATTCTTGCAAAACCGGATTCCTTGTGGATTATAAACAACCATCATTGATTGTGACTTTCCGGTGTATCCTGGATCCCAGATGGAGGTCTCCATTGTTGCGCCACACCTTAGCATAGTGGACCGTGGTAATGCAATTCCGACTTTGTCTAAAGGAACACTAACAATCTCATTAAAACTAACTAAATATGCACCCGGATTTAAGTCACATTCGTCGTCTATAAAAGAAACTTCCGACATCCGGGGCTTGGTACGTTTTGAATTATCAAAATCAATTATGCCGGAACTCATGTAAGTTTCTATTTTTGCAACAGAAAGATCGACACCACAACTTTGTTCTTGCAATGCCGGATCAATTAAGTCAGTAACTATTCCTTGTGATAATATTTCTTTTCCTGTTAATACCATAATCAAACCTTACCTATGTTTGCTAAAATCTTTACGTTTGTAAACAAAATCGATGTCATCTTTGAGTACAAGAACATCATTTGATAATTTCAACAAACGTTTATATACGTCTTCTTGCATTTCAAACTCATCATAATTTTCGTGCATATCTTGTTTCACGTCATAAATTAAGTTGTTTAGGTCAGTTTTTGCTATAGCAACACTACATGAACTTCTACTACACAATGAATTTGATATAGCAACTAATCTATTATAAATGTCTTTTCTTTTCATAACTAATCACCTAAAAACATTTTACCACTTCTCCAAAACTTTCTTAGACTTTCCAGATAAATTTAATAACGCATCATACGGGGTAATATAAGTTTCTTTCAACTTTTTTACGGACTTAGGACCAATCCCTGGCAACTGCACAAATAATTCTGTTGCGGAACCACACTTTAGTGCAGGAGATGGTGCATCTAACTTTGGCAAGTAATTATGTATGTGTATTAATTTCCAGATGGTTTCTTCTAACGAAAGAGTCCGATACATTCGGGTTCCAAGTTCCTGTTGGTGAGTTAAAAAATTACACATTGTTTGATACTTTATTCCAGGAATCAATTCATTGTTTCTATAAAACCAAATATATCCTTGGGCAATACTATAAGTACCTTCTAACAACAAACCAGTTCTATCATATTCAAGAAGCCGCATTTCTGCGAGCCTTTCTTTTAATTCCCGGTACGAACCCGAAAAATCGCTAATGCTTTTTCTTTCAATTAAAATAGTATGACCATTATTGTCCAATAAGTAATCTGCAAGTGGCAAACACCTAAAAATAAATTCTGGAACTTCTGGTCCGATTATTGAAGTTGCTAAATAATCTTTGATTTGTGGTATAAGGTGTTCCCGAGTGTCTACCTGAATTGTCATACTTGAGACCAGTGATAAGTAACAGATATTGGAGTATGTGATGTTGTTTCAAACGAAATTGGGTAATAATCCGTGGTATCATCAATAGTATTTAGAGAATAATTATATGCCCACGTAACTTGTGGAACAAACCCACAATGTTGATGATTATCAGTACCACGCACCAAAACAAGTTCTTCTGTAATAGGATCATATTTTTTATATATACCAACACCCTTTTCTCCTGCAAATTTCAAATCGTTGCCGTACGCACCTATGAAATCACCACATCCATCACAAATAAAGTTAGAAATTTTTCCTTCGAACACTGACCATAAATTTTCGTGTCCACAATCACAAGTATAACGTAACTTCATTTATGATCACCAAGTTGAATTACAATAACTAGCGTCGACAAAATAATCGGAAGTAGAAGTACTATTAGTAGAAGGAAAACTCCCGTAATAATAACCATTACTACTACGTTCCGGAATACGTCTTACACTAAGTACACCGTTATTATAATCGTATGTGATGTCACATCTAACAAAATTAGAAAATCTAACTTCTCGCGAATTACAGGCACCTATAAATTCACCACACTTTTCGCAAATAAAGTTAGAAATTTTGTTACTAAAAATGGTCCACCTATTATCATGTCCACAATCACAAGTAAACGTCATTTCCATTACATCACCACAAACAAGACGGTATCTTGGCAGTAGCTAATACAGTATCTGGCGTCGGATCAATTACCTCATTTTGATATGTTGGGTTGTTACACGGGAAATCATGACCAGTACTATGTATTATAGCAACCTGATGCTTACCATCAGACATTTGCCGATGTTCCAATTCAACCACAATATCGGAATTGAAATCCGCACTGCTAGGATAAATTAGTGGAATCACTTCGCCTGTATCAAAATCTTTTCCGGCTCTATGAACCAACAAAACATTCGCAAAATTTTGGATGGTCGTTATTTGGCTAGACATGGCCTGAGTAATCAAACCAAATTCTTGCTGTGAGGGCCACTTTCTTTTATTCTTCGTAATGTAATGAAGTATTTCCAGTGCCCTCCACCTATATGTATCATCCAGAACTACCCAGACTTTTCCACAATTCAGTGTAGAAATGTCATCGGCATAATAAGATGCTTTTTCAATAGCGACCTGAAATTCTTCCCATGACTTAACAAAATGATATTGATTCTTGTAATCAAATCCCTCAATTTTTGGTCTCCAAATAAGGGTGCCATCTGCCTGCCTAATCGGACTAAATAAACTCCGGAAACCTTCACCAACTGTCCGCTTCAACGCAATCTGATCAATTTCCACTTTGCCAAACGATAGTTTTGCTGGCGGAAAATCAATCAGAACCGCATTAGGCATACTCGCACCAAACCAGGTTTTTCCTTTTTTTGTGCCAGCCCATAAACTACCCAGAAGCGGATATTCTACTTCCCCTTCAGGTATGCCAATTACATCTCCATTAATTACATCTGTCATATATAAACATCTCAAAAAAGAATAATACTATTTATTATTACACACTACACAATATTATTATTATAACTTATACAAATATTACCTTCCGCCATCTCGCAGATCAAACTGCAAACGTTTATTTTTAATTTCACATTGCACAATCCTAACAAGTGCTGACGTTACTGACTCTCCTTCTCGACAACACATATTTTTGAAATATTCTTCGTCTGTGTCGGAAAGATCTACACATATTCTCGACATTTCTCTAAACCCCCATAAAAACATAAAGGGTGGGAGGCAGCCCTATACTGCCTCAGAGAAATCTAGTGTCTTTCCGTCTGAAGTATATGGCACATTCTTCATGATTTCTTGCCAGGCTGCCATTGTCTCCTGGAGAGTACCAAACTGTCCGGTACCATACAGGTCAACAACGTCTCTCTTGGGGCGTCCCTGGTAGTCTTTCTTTAGGAACTCCAGAAGATCCTTTGCTCTCGGCGAAAGTGCTTCTACTCCCTTTACAATGGGTTTTGCAAGTTCCTTCTTTACGACGGAGTTCTTATCGATTTCCGTAAAGTTTCCGTTCTTCACAAGTTCCAATTGGAATTCATCGCCAGGCTTGATATAATCCCGGATGGTAAATGTATCACCTGGCACGATGGGCGCTCCGGTTGCCTGGCTAATGAAATCCACCAAACTCTTGTTTCCGGCGGATATTACTGTACCATCTTTGGAATACTGGGCCACTGGAAATACTACACCGAACTTCAGGTCCGTGCCTGTCTTTGGATCAGTGAAAATAAATCTATATTGATCCACAAATGCTGCCTTCATTCTAGCAGCATCCTCATTTGGTCTCTGTGGCCAATATTCGTCAGGTATTCCGTCAACGATAGCCTTCTGGTCAGCGGTTAAAGTATCATATTCTTTTCCGATAACCTTCTGGCCAGATAGTCCACTCCTGTACTGCACAACTTTATTCTCTCGGACCACATCCTTAAACGTAGTTTCGTATACGCCAGTCTGCAGCCCTGCACCCTTTACGACGATCTGCTCGTCCCATGCGCTATTACTCATATTTTATAGTCTCCAAAAATTTACTAATTTACTCATTTTCGCTTTTCTTGATTTTACTCTATTATTTGGTGTACGATTTTGTATTGTCACACACAACATAATATATAACTAACAACGTTTAGTAGTATAAATACTTTTTGGTATCTCAGTGGCAATCGTGACATTTGTGGCAATCTACACATAACCTTTATGTAAATTGCAAGGTTCCCTTCTGCTCGTCATGCTCCCCAAAGGGCCTAATGTGGCAATCTACACATAACCTTTGCGTAAATTGCAAGAGTATCACCCTTTGCAATTCGCTGCAATTTACCATTAGATTTGATGTTTCCTGCTTCATTCCCCGAACTTTTGTTCACAAGTCCACAGGCCCTACGGAGCTGCCCGCCCCTGATACCAATATAATGATTATAATCCTTTGGCGGATAATATATCCATACCAAAAGCTTTGATATTCATAGCTGCATTAATATCCCTGTCGTGTGACGTTCCGCATTTTGGACAAATCCATTCTCGGATATTTAATTCTAATTTATCTAACTTATATCCACAACTATGACATGTTTTTGATGATGGTTCCCATTGACCTATTTCAACTATAGTCTTTCCTGCCCATTCAGCTTTATACTTAAGCTGTCTCATGAACTCAGACCATCCGGCATCAGATATTGATTTAGCCAAACAATGATTTTTAAGCATTCCAGTAATGTTTAAAGATTCTAGAACTATTGCATCATTATCATTGATTAATTGATGTGATAACTTATGCTGAAAGTCAGACCTTTGATTAGCTATTTTTTCATGAATTCTTGCTAATCGAATTCTGGCTTTTTCACTATTCTTGGAACCTTTTTGTTTTCGGCTAAATCTTTTCTGGACAACAACCAATCTTTTTTCGGATTCTCGTAATGGCTTTAGTCCATCTATCTTTTCGCCGTTTGACGTAGTAATATACGAATTTAATCCTACATCAATACCGAGTACTTTGTCTATTGAAATTGATTTACTTATTGGTAATTCTAGCCCATCGTCAACCTGGAAAGACACATAATACTTACCACTCTTGGTTTTCGATATGGTAGTTGTTTTTATCTTCCCAACAAAATTTCTATGCAACCTAATTTCAATGTTCTTGATTTTTGTTACTGATAATAATCCAATTCTGCTATCAAGTTTTACATCCTCACCTTGAAATTGTATGGACTGATTATCTCGCAATTTTTTATTTGTTGGATAACCACTATGACCTCCGTTTTTGTTTGTCTTGAAAAAGTTTTTAAAAGCAACTCCTAGGTTTCTTAAACTATATCGAAGTATTTTATTTGGTACGTCATTTAACCAAGGATTAATATCAGAAAGTCCAGGTTCGTTTTGCAAAGTGTTTGGTAAGCTATTCGCTTTTCTTTTATAAACAGATGTTAAAAGCAAACTACACTTAGTCACATCTAACATATAATATGTATCTCGTGACTTATCTTTGCAACCATGAAACTTCATAGTAAGGGCATCTTCATAATTCATTGTATCTATGTTTCCGTCCCAACTATGTCTCATCATTTCAGTATGGCTATAGTTATCCTTGATGAGTCGAAGCGCCCAATTCCAGACATATCGACTAGCACCAAAACAGCGAGATAAAAATTTTTGCTGTTCGTTAGTCGGATAAATCCGAAACTTGTAAGCCCTCATCATCAATTACTAGTAATGCTTAGTAGTATATAAAAGTTTTGGTAGCAAACAATTCCTTTAAAACATTTCTAACTTTTCTGAATCCATATGGTCCTGCCAATTTGGACAATCACAATTACGTTCACACGAAGTATTATAATCACATATATTGCCGTGGTTCAAAATACATCGGTATATGTGGTTCTTGAAATATCCAAATTTGCACATTTTCATTACCACCGACTTTTTGGCCTTTCATCAAAAAAAGAAAAGAAAGCAAAAGCTTCCTTTCCTTTCTCGGATGTGTTTTGGGGGCAATTACATAAAAGTTGTTTAGGTATATAAACGTTTTGGTAATCATAAAAAAGAAAGTACCATACTACTACATAAGAAGGATTTAGGGTAAAATCAATATACGTAGATTGTTTAATAAGGTAATATAGTAAATTAAGTCTATTACTACAAGTTTATGGCCTAATAACTTTTACAGTATAACTACTATATTACTATATAATCAATAACTACTAACTATATTTACTATATTACTTACTATATTACTAGTATATTACTATATTATATAAGTATATATAATATATAAGTATATAACATATAAGTAATAAGTATATATAAAGATGGCTTAGGCTAAGTAAGTTCGACCAAAAACTTTATATACTAGAAGATGTTTTATTAGTGTGCCCACCAAAAGGACAAGGAGGGTGACAAGGCAAAATCTGCTTTGTCCTTTCTTTGTTTGAGGGCAAAAAGACCTTCTTTTCTTATAACAAAAACATAATATATATTATTATATATATTATAATAAAAATGTAAAAGATTGTTGGTGACATAGCAATCTTCTGTTTTTAGGACCGTCACAGGGCTAATCCCCCCGATTTCAATCGGGGGATACAGCCCGTGCCTATCGACAAGCATATATACTAATGGTGACCATACGTATATCTTAAGATGAGCAGACAAGAGCATTGGGTAAGCGCACGAGGATGTGTCTATAACGTGTATTACCATTTCGTATGGTCTACAAAACACCGACGAAATGTTCTGGTGGGATCGGTAGCCGAAGATCTCCACTGGCTACATGAAATGATCGCAGAGCAGAAAGGCATTTCATTGGTAGACCAAGAAATCATGCCCGATCATGTCCATCTCTTCGTCAATGCTCATCCAATATTCGCACCGGCTAATATAGTCAAGATCTTCAAAGGTATCACGGCAAAGAAACTCTTCGAGAAGCATCCCGAACTAAGAAATCAACTCTGGAATGGTCATCTCTGGAATCCTTCGTACTATGTAGGAACCTGTGGTGATGCCACCAAAGATGTAATAGAACGCTATGTGGCGATGCAAAAGGTGAAGTAAATCATGAGAGTGTTTCGGTATAGACTCAAGCCAACCAAGGCTCAAATAACCAAGTTGGAAGATCAACTTGAGCTTTGCAGATGGGTCTATAACGAAACTCTTGCACTGCGAAAGAACTCCTTTGAACAAGAAGGCAAATCGATAAGCTACTTTGCATCCAAGAGGATGTTGCCTATCTGGAAAGAATCTAAGCCCGAACTCAAGACGGTTCATTCTCAGGTTTTACAGGATGTAGTTCTCAGGGTCAATCTTGCCTTTGGCGCATTCTTCCGAAGAGTTCAGTCTGGTGAGGAAGATCCTGGATATCCCCGTTTCAAAGGGAAGGGTAGATACGATAGCATCAGTTATCCTCAGAGCGGTTTCTCCATAGATGGTAACACGGTTTCGTTATCCAAGATCGGTGATATTAAGTTCAAGTTGCATCGACCTATTGAAGGCAATGTCAAGAGATTGACTATCCGAAGGTCGTCAACCAAGAAATGGTATGTGTCTTTCCTGGTCGAAGATGTGCCAAACCACATCCTAGAACCTTCGGATGAGATCGTTGGCGTAGATATGGGTATCTTGAACTTTGCCGCACTCTCAAATGGGGAAGTTGTGGCTAACCCCAGGTTCCTTCTTGCCGATGAAGAACGAATCAAGAAGGCTCAAAGCAAACGCGATAAGTTGCCCAAAGGATCGCACCGGAGAAGGAAGGCAAGCAAATCCGTGAGCCACCTATATGAGAGGGTCACCAATAGAAGAGAAGACTTTGCCCAACAACTAAGTAGACAATGGGTCAACAAATACGGAACAATTGTATTTGAAGATCTGAATATATCAAATATGGTTCATAATCACAACCTAGCGAAGAGCATCCTGGATGCGAGTTGGAATAAACTGATACAGTACACTTCATACAAAGCGGAAGATGCTGGTAGGAAAGTGGTATTGGTTAATCCCGCTAATACATCTCAGATGTGCTCAAGCTGTGGTCAAATAGTCAAAAAAGATCTATCTATCAGAGTCCACAGATGTCCTTATTGTGGATTATCGATAGATCGAGATCTCAATGCTGCTCTGAATATTGCAAGACTGGGAATACAGTCTTTGGCATCCGCCTAGATGCCCGCCAATTCATTGGCGGGAGTATTCACGTCACGGTTACTGTTATAGTGCCTGGTCTGATTCTTTGATCTTCTGTAATGTTTATTATAGATCCAGGGGTATTTATTATTGTTCCGGCACCTGTAATCGAACAAGAATTAATTGTGTCAATTCCTTCAAACATTCTATTAGTTTCGTAGTCCATATAGACATGTAGAAATACGTCTGACCATTCGAGGTCTTCGCCGATATGATATGAATTCAGGAACGTTTCTATAGAATTTTCTATGTTGTCTTTGAGATCAGTTTCCGGAGTGGTTGTTTTTGTAATGTTTATGGCTATGTCAACAGAAACGGTTCGCGGAAGTACATAAAGATACGGATATTCACCCATTCCGATTAGAATATCATAGGAGTATGTATTACTATATGTTATGTTTGATATGGATACTGCGCGATCTGTTGTAGCTTCTAAAGTTGCTTCTAGTGTGTCGCCGCGCAACGTATTTGTTGGTATTGCTACTATCGAAGTTCTGGTTCTTCCGAGGCTGTCAATGTATTCTATGGTCATTGAGTCACCGGCAATTACATTTTCTAGGGCACGGACCCAAATTTTGCCACCGGAACATTCAGCAATGGAAGTTACAACAACGCCGGACGTTATAGTGGCTCCGAGTATGCCACGAGAAGTTATGCCTGCGGCGATATTTTCTTCAAGGGCATCTATTATTTCTTGAGAATCAGAACCTGTACCTTCATCATAATCTACAATAACTTCGATGTCGCCATTGCCACGTGGATATACATGTGATTCGTTTACGTCTTCTAAATCAGTTAAGTGTTCTTCTACAATTTCGAGAGTTGCTTTTCCAGGTACTAATACTGCATAATAATATCGGGTTCTTAGTTCGTCATCAGTTTCCTCATCGGTACCATTAGCGAAAGCAGTTGCATTTTCTACACGATCAACGCCTTCGATACTATAAGGAAGTTGTGTTATGAGATATGAGCTTATGTTGCCATTTGTACCTGGTTCTAAAGCATGAGCTTCTACAATAACGGAATAATCTCCGATTGCAATTTCGCCGTATGCTGTGGTTTCAAAATATATTTTGGAATTATCTTGTCCGAGAGCAAGTGCCTTTGATCCAATAGGAATTGGTATAGCGGCGGTTGCTGGAGTTCCGCACTTGAAGGTAAGATAGCCTGTTGCCTGGGTACCTGATTGACGACCGGCTGGTAACCTGTCTACAACCAGGGCATCTAAGTCAGTGCCAGTTGCAGTAAGTATTGATACGCTTTTTGTGGAGTCATCAATGCGTTCATAAAGTAGGTATGTTTGTCCAGCAACGATACCGGTTAGTATGCTTAACATCGAGACCGGTGAAAAGTCTCGTATAAGTGGATGACGCGTTGTTATTTCGTATTTGATTTGTTCTTCGATTTCTTCGATGGTTGGTATGTACATGCTTTACCTCTTTAGTATGAAAATTGGCTTAGTTTGCTTAGTTCGTTTGTAAGACTAACAAGTTCTTGTGGTGTGTATAAGAATTTTAGTGTGTTATCGCCCGGTATTTTGACGTATAGTCGCATCCGGAATGGATCACTATCGTCTTGTACACACGAAACGGAATTTATTTTAACTTCCGGAAATTGATATGACATGTCGCCGATAATGTCTTGTTCCATCATTCGCATATTACTTTTAGTATTTTTTTCGTGGAGATAGTCGTGTGCAAAGCAACCTATGTTTGGATCGAAGCGTTCTCCTTTTGGCGTGGCTAAATACAACAGGAAGCGTTGTTGTATTTCTTCGGTTCCAGAAATTATTGCAAGATCTCCTGTGGCGGTTAGTCGAATGTCCAGGGCGGTATGACATTGACAAAAGCCTGGAGATATGTCAAGGTTGGTTGCTATGTCCCACATTTGAGTATGCTCCGAAAATTATTTCTTGTTTAATTTATTTTTTTTCACAGTTCGATACATTAAGTATATTGTTGCTAGTAGTAATATTTCTTTTAGTTTCATATTAAGTATGTCTCCTTTATAGATAAGCACAAACGGCCTGTATCTCAGTGCTCGCGTCGGATGCTCCATTAAAACCTATAATTGAGTGGTGTTCCTGGGATCTACTTTTATCAGTGTGTCATAATATTCACCTACAAATAAGCGCATTCTGCTTTAATCACCATTGGATATAAATCATTGTAATATCGTAACAATGTAATCGCGGTACTGGCAGAACATTGGATGTTAACATAATACGTGGTTTTCGCAGTAGTTACAACCTTAATAGTAGCAACCGAAAAAATATTATTGTCTAAATCTGTTAGCACCAGATGTTCTTGCAGTGACAAATTATCAGAACAGGAATTGGACGATGATGATAGACATACACGTGCCGAATGCCATGTTGGAGTGGCAGTTACCGAACTGGAACCATAGACCATATAGCTAACATTCCATACTCCGACAGGCACTGATATCCGCGCCGCAGCATCAATGTTATACCAAGTTGAATCAGAGATATAAGTAGTTTTAGATCGTCGTGTTGAATCAGTTACGGTTACCGTCCACTTAGTAGGATCGAGCGGGAATCCTGCCGGAGCTTTGGCCGACGAATAATAGGGATAAATGATAGCCCCATTTGCCAGAGTGTAATCAGTGCCACCATATACGGTTACGGTGGTATTGGGTGAAGAGTAAACCACCTTGGTGATGATAAAGTACTTCACGGTGGTCTGAGTAAGCTTGATCCTCATACCAGGAGAATATTTTGCAGACTTGTCACCAGATATCGTAAATGTGAACGTGGGTGAATCTGCGGAGGCGAAAGTCCAGTTTTCTCCTGCAGATAACCAACCGGTTGGTTCAGTGCAGCAAGCTTCAATTAATGTTTTTAGATTATCGCCAAGTGCACCTGTACATTCTAGGTCAGAATCCACTGTTACGCAGCCCTTACTCACGTCCGAAGTTCCCGAAAGAGTTAGTTCACCGTCTTCTAGATCACTACCAAATATTGATGGTAATTGGCAGTTACCAGAACATTTCAAATCGGAATCAACGTTAACACAACCTTTTGAAACATCAGAAGTTCCCGAAAGAGTTAGTTCGCCATCTTCTTGATCACTACCGCATATAGACGGTAATTGACTGTTACCAGTGCATTCTAAGTCAGCATCGACGTTTATAGTACCTTTACTTGCATCGGCAGTGCCTTTTAATGTGAGTTCTTCGTCAACACCTGTACCACCACAAAGGGTTTGTCCTCCGCTAG
>Ga0116171_10002641_pt1 | contig 16929 bp, 12 predicted proteins | sample AD_JPNHW2_MetaG_FD_89798 | JGI IMG/M metagenome (GOLD analysis project Ga0116171, IMG submission 89798) | Active sludge microbial communities of municipal wastewater-treating anaerobic digesters from Japan - AD_JPNHW2_MetaG | ecosystem: Engineered > Bioreactor > Anaerobic > Digestate | place... | reverse complement strand
GCGGCTTCGATCAGCAAGAGCATCACCGCGCTGGCGATCCTGCAGCTGCGTGACGCCGGCCTGCTGCGCCTCGATGACCCCGCCGCCCGCTATCTGCCGGAGATGCGCTCCCTGCGCTATCCCACTGCCGATTCCCCCGAGATCACCCTCCGCCATCTCCTGACCCATGGCGCCGGTCTGCCCGAGGACAATCCCTGGGGCGACCGCCAGCTCGCCCGCAGCGATGCGGAATTGCTGGCGCTGATTCCCGGCATCTCCCTGGCCAATGCGCCGGGCGTCAACTACCAGTACAGCAATCTCGGCTTCGCCCTGCTCGGCCAGATCGTACAGCGGGTTTCCGGCATGGCCTATAACCTCTACACCACCGACAAGATCTTGAAACCACTGGGGATGGATGCGACGATTTGGGAGTACACCGAGGCGCCTCCCGAGCGGATCGCCCATGGTTATGACGCTGGTGCGGACGGGTTTGTCGAGGTACCCCTGGCGCATCACGGTGCCTATGGCGCGATGGGGGGGCTGATCACCTCGGTCGAGGATTTCGCCCGCTACGTCGCGCTGCAGCTTGCGGCCTGGCCGCCCCGCGACGATCCCGAGACCGGCCCGCTGTGCCGCGCTTCCCTGCGTGAGATGCAGCATCCCTGGCGGTTTTACAGCCTCGCGCTCGATAACCGCCGCCCGGACGGCACCGCGTGTCCCGCCGCCCAGGCCTATGGCTACGGCCTGCGCTGGCAGTCGGATTGCGACGGCCGGGTCACGGTCGGTCACAGCGGCGGACTGCCCGGCTTTGGCAGCAACTGGACCATGCTGCCCGCGTACGGCCTCGCGGTGATCTCTTTCGACAATCTCACCTATGCCACGACCAGCGGTGTGAACCGGGCGGTGCTCGATACCCTCATCGTCCTGGCGGGATTGCGGCCCTGGCAGCCGCCGGTTACCGGGATCCTGGAGCAGCGCAAAAATGAACTCGTACGACTCTTGCCGGAATGGACGGAGGTGGGCACTGCGGGGATTTTTGCGGAGAACTTTTTCCGCGACCGCGCGCTGGCCGAGTGGGTGCGGCAGACGCGCACGCTCTACGCTGCGGCCGGTGAGATCGCCGGTGTGGGCGCGCTGCTGGCGGAGGACCGGCTGCGCGGCAGTTTTGTGCTGCGCGGCAGCGGCAAGGACATCCGCGTCTTTTTCACGCTGACGCCGGAGCGGGAGCCGAAGATCCAGGAGCTCCGGATGAGTTTGGTGCAAAAGAGCACGCCGTAGGCGGGCATTGCGCGGCTGGCGGGGAGGAAGGCGAAGCGGCGGCCGCCTCCATGCCCCCGGGCGATTGCCGGACCATGGCACCCGGGCGGGCGGCCGCGGGCCATCGCGGATCGGCGGCGGATCCTGCGCCGTCACTCCGCGCGGCGGCGCAGGCGCTCCCACTCCCGGTCGACAAAGTCCTGGATATAGGCGATGTCCTCCTCGCCGAGCTGACGGAAGCGGCCCTGCATGCGCAGGTATTCGCGCACCGGCAGGTGACCGTCCTCGCTGTTGATGGTCCAGCGCATGCCCTCTTCGACCTCGTAGAGGGGAAAGGCGCGGGAGCGCACCGCCATGCGCGCCACCTTGATCGTATCGGCCGGGGCATGTCCCCAGCCGGTGGGACAGGACGAGAAGAGATGGATGAAGCGCAGGCCGCTGCGGATCGACCGGGCCTTCTGCAGCTTGCGCGCCAGGTCCTCCGGCCAGGCGATGCTGGCGGTGGCGGCATAGGGAATGCGGTGGGCGGCCATGATCTCGACGATATTCTTTTTGGGCGTGCGTTTCCACTCTTTTCCCGGCGTCGTCATGGTGCTGGCGCCCCACGGGGTGGAGGAACTGCGCTGCACCCCGGTGTTCATATAGGCCTCGTTATCGTAGCACACATAGATGAAATCCTCGCCGCGTTCGGCTGCGGCGCTGAGGGCCTGAAATCCGATGTCGAAGGTGCCGCCGTCGCCGGCCCAGCCGAGGATGGTGGTTTCGTGGTCACCGCGAAGGTCGAGGGCAGCGCGCAGGCCGCTGCATGTCGCTCCGGTAGTGGCGAAGGCGGTATTGAGGACCGGCACCTTAAGTGCCGACTGCGGATAGTTGCTCGCAATGATCGCCCAGCACGAGGCCGGGATGACGACCATGGTCTTCTCGCCGAGGGCGCGCAGGGCCAGTTTCATCGCTACGGTTGCGCCGCAGCCGGGGCAGCCCACATGCCCGGGATTCAGATACTCTTCCTGCATCGTTAGGCTCATGCCTGCAATAACTCCTCTTTCAACTCCAGCCAGACGCTCTCCGTTTCGGGTTGCACCGCATCACGCGTCCGTGTATAAAGGTTCATGATGGTCTCCACCGTTACATCGCGGCCGCCGAGTCCGGTGATATAGCTCCAGACCGGCACCGTCGCCGCGCCGTACAGGGCGCTGCGAAGCTCGGAGGCGAAGATGCCGCCCGCGCCGAAAGAGCAGTTGCGGTCGAGCACGGCCACCTTGCGGGCTTTGGCGAGAGCCTGGCGCACCTCCCGGACCGGGAAGGGCCGGAACATCTTGATGCGTAGCATGCCGGCTTTTTCGCCCGCTTCGCGCAATTGGTCGATGGCCACCCGTGCGGTTCCGGCGGCGGTGCCGCTGGTGACCAGCACGATCTCGGCATCCTCGAGGCGGTACGCATCGACGGCGCCCCAGCGCCGGCCGAAGCGGGTCTGAAATTCCGCCTCGATTCCGGCGAAAACCTCCGGCACGGCCTCCATGGCCATCTGGATGCTGCGCCGCATCTCCATGTAGACATTGATCGGCGCGACGCCGTGGAGGCTGAGGGGTGCGGCCGTATCCATCCTGAATTTAGGCACGAAGGGCGGGAGGAAGGCATCGACCTCGTCTTGTGTGGGGACATCGACCGGTTCGTAGGTGTGGGAGAGAAAGAACGCGTCAAGGGTGACCATCACCGGCAGGTTGACGGCCTCGGCGAGGCGGTAGGCCTGCAGGGTGGTGTCGAGGACCTCCTGCCCGTCGGCGCAATAGAGCTGGATCCAGCCGGTGTCGCGCTGGGAGAGGCTGTCGGTCTGGTCCATCCACAGATTCCAGCCGGGGCCCAGGGCGCGGTTGACCTCGGCCATGACGATGGGGAGGCGTGCGCCGGCCGCCCAGTGCAGCATTTCGTGCATGAGGGCGAGGCCGTGCGAGGAACTGGCGGTGAAGGTGCGCACGCCGCCGGAGGCCGCGCCGATGACCGAGGCCATGGCCGAGTGTTCACTCTCGACGCAGATAAATCGCCCGTCGAGCGAACCCTCGGCGCAGAATTTGGCAAGTTCTTCGACGATGTGGGTCTGCGGGGTGATCGGATAAGCCGAGACTACCTTGACCCGCGCCAGGCGCACCGCCTCTGCGGCCGCCTGACTTCCTTCCAATACGGATCTCATGACAGCGGTTCCTCCATGGTCATGGCGCTGCGCGGGCACTCGGTGATGCAGATGCCGCAGCCTTTGCAATAGTCCGGATTGACACTGCGCGCCGAGGCGAGATGGACGGCCGCCTCCGGACAAAACGTCCGGCAGGTATCGCAGTCGTTGCACAGGCCGCAATTGCAGCAGCGGGCGGCCTGGGCCAGGGCCTGCTCCTCTTCCAGCGCCGACTCGATCTCGGCGAAGGAGCCCGTCGCTGCGGCCGGCGCGAGGCTGCGGCCGCGTTCGGCCGGTGCGGGCGTAAAATAATCGGGATTAAGATCCGTCCAGGTGACGACGCGGCGGGAGCGGCTGGCGCGCGGGCCGCCGAGATAGACCTCGAGCGAGAGCGAATCGCCAGCACCGACGCGGCTCTGCGCGACTCCGGGAGCAACTGCGGCCATGCCATCCCTGAAGAGGAGATCGAGGGCGATCGCCGCCTCCTTGCCCGAGGCGATGGCATCGGCGACGCTTTCCTCGCGGTTGATCAGGTCGCCGCCCAGGATCACCGGCAGGCTGCCGGCCTCACGGCAATAGAGACGGCTGTGGCTGAGGGTGAGGGCCGCTGCGTCGGCGATCCACTCGGCCCAGGGAGGTGCTGCCGCGGCGCCGATGGCGGTACAGGCGGCGGCGACGGTGAGGGCAGCGGTCTCGCCCGGCAGCGGGACGACGCGCATCCGCCCGTCGGCTCCGGGTTCGCCGGTACGCATTTTTTGCATGCTCAATTCGAGATGGCCGTCCTGGCGGCTGAGCGCCAGGGGGGCGCTCAGCTCGATCAGCTCGACGCCCTCATCGAGGGCGCGGGTGATCTCGTGCGCGAAGGCCGGCATATCGGCGCGGCGGCGGCGGTAGACGATCGTCGCGCGGCGGCCGAGACGCACCAGGGTGCGGGCGATGTCGATGGCGCTGTTGCCACCGCCGATGACGGCGACGGGCAGAGTGGCGGGGCCGGGGATGGCCACCGCGGCGGGATCTTGCGCGCGGCAATGGTGCAGGAAAGCGAGGCCGTCGCTGGCGAGTTCGCCGCCGGGGATATCGAGGCCGAGCGCGCGGCCGTTGCCGCAGCCGACAAAGAGGGCGTCGTAGCGCGCCCGCGCCGCGACCATAAAGCCGCTGTCGATGGCGGTGTCGCAGTGGATCGGCACGCCGAGAGTGGTGATACGGCTGATCTCGCGTTCCAGCACCGCCGCGGGCAGGCGGTAGGCAGGAATGCCATAGCGCAGCAGTCCGCCGGGTTCCGCCGCGGCTTCAAAGATCTCGCAGGAGTGGCCGAGGAGGGTGAGGAACCAGGCGGCGGCGAGGCCGGCGGGGCCGGCGCCGGCGATGGCGATGCGCCGGCCGGTGGACGGCAGCGGCGTCAGGCCCGGAGCGAGTCCGGCGCGGTGCGCCTGATCGTCGAGAAAGCGTTCGAGGGCGTTGATGGCGACCGGGGCATCCAGCTCGCTGCGGTTGCAGTTGCCCTCACAGGGGTGGAAGCAGACGCGGCCGCAGCAGCCGGGCAGGGGATTTTCCTGGAGGATCGCACGCCAGGCCGCGGCGAATTCACCACGGGCCGCGAGCATCTCGATGCGCGGGATCTCCTCGCCGCAAGGGCAGTGCGAGGAGCAGGGTGCGGTCTTGTTCTGGTAGCGCGGCTGGCGGGTGCTCCAGGAACCGGTGCGGTTGGCGGTCGTGGGAGCGGCGGCCATGGGCAGAAAAAGCGGCAGAGCGAGCGGCGCAACGGATTGAGGTTTCATGCGACCGCCTTTCGGAAGAGAGGGCCGGCTGCGGGCTGGAGTTCGCTGCCGCGCACCAGGCCGTGCAGCACGACCGCATCGTAAGCGGTGCGGGCGGCCGCAACATTTTCCGCGATCTTGACCGGCATCTCGCTCTCGATTGCTTGCAGCACGGCTTCGAGGGGCGGATTGGTGAAGAGTCGGGCGAAGGCGCCCATCATTGCGGTATTGGTGATGGGCTGGGTCTTTGATCCCAGGCCATGGTGCAGGGCGATCGCCGAGGCATCGATGCAGGCGAGGCAAAAGCCGTCGAAGGCGGTGCGATCGGCCGGCAGGGCCGGGGCGTTGAGCAGGATCCAGCCGCCGGGCTTGAGGCCCCTGGTGATATCCAGAAAGCCGAGCAGCCCGGCATCCTGAACGATCACATGGTCCGGTGTATAGACGTTGCTGCGCAGATAGATCTTGGTTGTTTCCAGCCGCAGATAGGCCTCGACCGGGGCGCCGCGGCGCTCCGAGCCGAACACGGGAAAGGTCTGCACCCAGTACCCCGCCTGGAAAAAGGCCTTGGCGAGGGCGATCGAGGCGAGCACGGTGCCCTGCCCGCCCCGCCCATGAAAGCGGAACTCTTTCATATCCTCTTTGCTCTCTAATGCGTTGGTTGGAGTCGATGAATGGAGCGTCCTGCTGCGGAGGCCTACATATAGGCCTCCGGCGGCGGACAGATGCAGAACAGATTGCGGTCACCATAGGTGTCGTCGATGCGGCCGACAGCCGGCCAGAACTTGTGCGCGCACAGCCAGGCCACCGGCCAGGCCGCCGCTTCGCGGGTGTAGGGATGGTTCCAGGAATCCCCGCCCACTTCGGCGGCGGTATGCGGCGCGTTCTTGAGCACGTTGTCGGCCGGATCCGCCTTGCCGTCGGCCACCGCCTGGATTTCACGGCGGATGGCGCGGAGGGCATCGCAGAAGCGGTCGAGTTCGGCCTTGTCCTCGCTCTCGGTCGGTTCGACCATGATGGAGTTGTGGACGGGGAAAGCGACGGTGGGGGCGTGGAAATTGTAATCCATCAGCCGTTTGGCGATGTCGCCGGCCTCGATGCCGCAGGCCTTGAACTCGGCGAGGTCGAAGATCATTTCGTGGGCGACACGGCCGCGCTCGCCGGCGTAGAGCACCTTGTATTCGCTGGCGAGGCGAGCGGCGATGTAGTTGGCGTTGAGAATGGCATATTGGGTGGCCTCGGTCAGTCCCGCGCTGCCCATCAGCCGGATATAGGCCCAGGAGATGAGCAGGATGCTGGCACTGCCGTAGGGGGTGGCGCTCACCGCCGGGATCGCCTTGCTGCCGCCGATTTTTGCCAGGGGGTGGCCCGGCAGGTAGGGTGCGAGGCTGGCATTGACGCAGATCGGACCCATCCCGGGACCGCCGCCGCCGTGGGGAATGGCGAAGGTCTTGTGCAGGTTGAGGTGGCAGACGTCGGCGCCGATCGCCGCCGGATTGGTCAGTCCGACCTGGGCGTTCATGTTGGCCCCGTCCATGTAGACCAGGCCGCCATGGGCATGAATGATCTCGCAGATCTCGACGATCTTTTCCTCGAAGACGCCATGGGTGGAGGGATAGGTGACCATCAGGGCCGAAAGGGTCTCGCGGTACTGTTCGGCCTTGGCGCGGAGGTCGGCGAGATCGATGTTGCCGTGCTCGTCGCAGGCGACCACCACCACCTTCGTCCCGGCCATGACGGCGCTGGCGGGATTGGTGCCATGCGCCGAGGAGGGGATGAGGGTGACATCGCGGTGGCCCTGGCCATGGTCCTGGTGGAAGGCGCGGATCACCATCAACCCCGTGAACTCGCCCTGGGCGCCGGAGTTGGGCTCGAATGAGGCGGCGGCGAATCCGGTGATCCGGCAGAGGTCGCGCTCGAGTTCGCTGATGATCTCGCGATACCCCAGCGCCTGTTCCTCGGGCACGAAGGGATGGAGCTTGCTGAATCCGGGCCAGGTGAGGGGGAGCATCTCGGCGGTGCCGTTGAGCTTCATGGTGCAGGAGCCGAGCGGGATCATCGAGGTGGTCAGCGAGAGGTCCTTGTTCTCGAGGCGCTTGAGGAAACGCACCATCTTGTGCTCCGAATGATAGCCGCTGAAGACCGGATGGGTGAGGAAGGCCGAGGTGCGCGCGAGGCCGGCAGGGAAAGCGGCAGGAGCGGCGGCCTCTTTTTGCCAGTCGATCGCGGGGGGCTGCAGGCCGCGGGCGGCGGCGAAGAGGGCGACGATCTCCTCGACATCCTCGCTCCGGGTGGTCTCGTCGAGGGCGATGCCGATGCGGCGGCCGCCGGCATGGCGGAAATTGATGCCGTGCTCGCGCGACAGCGCATGGATCTTGTCCGCGGCGCTGCCGCCGTCGACCAGCAGGGTGTCGAAGAAGGCCGGGTTCTCGGGTGCGCAGCCCAGCGTTGTGAGCGCGCCGGCGAGGGCGCGGCTGAGAAGGTGGACGCGGCCGGCGATGGCCTTGATCCCCTTGGGGCCATGCCAGACGCCATACATGCCGGCCATGATGGCGAGCAAGGCCTGGGCGGTGCAAATGTTCGAGGTCGCCTTTTCGCGGCGGATGTGCTGTTCGCGGGTTTGCAGGGTCATGCGGAAGGCACGATGGCCGTGGCGATCGACCGACACGCCGATGATGCGGCCCGGCATCTGACGGATGTACTCGGTGCGCGTCGCGAAAAAGGCGGCGTGTGGCCCGCCGAATCCCATCGGCACGCCGAAGCGCTGGGCGGAACCGAGGACGATGTCCGCTCCCATCTCGCCCGGGGGAGTCAGCAGGGCGAGGGCGAGGAGGTCGGTGGCGACGGCGACCAGGGCGCCGGCGGCGTGCGCCTTATCGATCAGGCTCGAACAGTTCTCGATGCGGCCGTCGACATCCGGGTACTGGAGCAGGATCCCGAAGACACGCTCGTCCGGCGTCGCGGTGTGCAGATCGGCGATGCGCAGTTCGATCCCCTGCGGCGCCGAGCGGGTGCGCAGGACATCGATCGTCTGTGGCAGGCAGGTGTCCGCGACAAGAAAAACGTTGTTGTGCGGGTCGCGGGTCTTTTTGCTGTTGACGCGGAAGAGCATGGTCATCGCCTCAGCGGCCGCGGTGGGCTCATCGAGGAGCGAGGCGTTGGCGATCGGCATCGCGGTGAGGTCGCTGATCATGTTCTGAAAGATGAGCAGCGCCTCGAGGCGTCCCTGCGAGATCTCGGCCTGATACGGGGTATATTGGGTATACCAGCCCGGATTCTCGAAAATATTGCGCTGAATCACCGGCGGGGTGATGGTGTCGTAAAAGCCGAGGCCGATGCAGGAGCGGAAGAGACGGTTTTTGGCCGCGGTTTGCGCGAGCTTTTGCAGCAGGTCGTATTCGCTGACCGGGGCCTGGGTATCGAAGGGGGCTTTCAGGCGGATATTGGCGGGGATGGTCTGGTCGATCAGGGCGTCCAGGGAGGCGACGCCGATGACCTGAAGCATCGCCTCGAGTTCGCCGGGATCCGGGCCGATATGACGACTGGAAAAGGTGTCCGTCAGGGGCAGAGCGGTATTCATGCATTCCTCGCAGTAGAAGGGTTAAAAGAACAGGCGCACGCCGATGCCGCCATCGATGTCAAATCCCGAATCCGGGGTGAGCAGGACGGCGGGGACGATTTCGCCGAAAAATTCCAGCGGAATGGAGGTCAGGCTGTAGTCGAGGCCGATGGGTATGCGCAGACGCGTCTCGGTTTCATCCTTGAAACTCATGGCGACACCGAGGCCGTAGTGCCAGTCCAGCCAGGCGGTATCGAGATGCAGGGCATTGGGGCGCTGGATGAGCATATCGGCGTGGAGATAGAGGGAGTTATCATGACCCGAGGTGGTCCAGGCGGCGGCAGCGTCGATGGCTCGATGCGGCCCAAGCCAGCTCTTGATGCTGAGGCCGGTGGGGGCGCCGACGATCAAGCCGACGCCGAATCCGCCGTTGCCGGAGGGGCGCGCCGAAGCCAGGCCGGCGCACAGTAAAAGAGCGGCGACGAGGGAAGAGAAAAAGCGTTTCATGATGTTACTATTGATTAGTCAGACTATCTTTGCAGCACAAGTTAGTCATAATTTTTCAAAAAACCAGTATTTTTTCCTGGCGCAGCGGGGAAATCCAAAAAAAACAGGGTTGCGATCGCCTGATTCTCCGGCAGAGGGGGGAGCGCGCCAGTTGCGGCCAGCCGGCGCGGCAGAGAGCCGGCTGCCCCGGCAGAAGAAGTATTTGATTTTATTCTATCTTTTACATAAATTTATCAAAATTTCTCCGCCGTCCCGCGTGGATGGCGCGTTGCCGATGCACCATGATGCCGCAACCGGCAGAAAGTACCCGCATGGCCAGTGAACAGCAGTCTTTCCTCTTTGACGATCCCGAGACGCCCCTGCTCGACTTGCCGCTGAGCCGGCCTCTGATCTTCTTTGACCTCGAGACCACCGGGCTGGATATTCCCCAGGACCGCATCGTTCAGTTCGCCTTTATCAAGGTCGATCCGGACAAGAACCTGACGGAATGGAAGGAACTGGTTCATCCCGGTATCCCGATCCCGCCCGAGGCCAGCCGGGTGCACGGCATCACCGATGACATGGTGGCGGACAAGCCCGTCTTCAGCTATTTCGCCCCGCGCATCGGCGGCCTGCTCCACGACAGCGATCTCGCCGGATTCAATGCGGCGCGTTTCGATATACCCTTTCTCCAGGCAGAGATGGAGCGGGCCGGATTTCCCCTGGATCTTGCCGGGCGGCGCATCGTCGACGCCCAGGTGATCTTTCACCGGCGCGAACCGCGCGACCTGAGTGCGGCCTACCGCTTCTACTGCCGCAAGGAGCTGGAGGGCGCCCACGATGCCCTCGCCGATGTGCGCGCCACCCTCGAGGTGCTCGAGGGACAATTCGCGCGATATCCCGATCTGCCGCGCGACGTCGCCAAACTCGGGGCCTATTGCACGCAGAGCGACGAAAGTCGCTGGGTCGCGGCGGACCGCAAGTTCTACTGGAAAAACAATGAGGCGGTGATCAGCTTTGGCAAGCACCGCGGCAATTCGCTGCGCTGGATTGTTGAGAACTATCCCGATTATCTGCAGTGGATGCTGGACAAACTCGAGCTGGCGGAGGAAACCCGGGCGATGCTGACCGCCGCCCGGGAAGGGGAGTTCCTGCGCAAGGACAAATAAAAAATACGAAATTGTGATCCAGCGCGGAAACTCGGGGGGCGGGACTGCGTTACAGGAGAGAAACAGGCGAGCCGGCCGCCGCTCGAGCAGTCGGCATGGTCCATGGCGCCGTCGGCCCGCCACACGAGCCGATCGGCATCGCCTGCAGCACCGCCGGCGGGTGTGCGGCTTGTAGGGCTCGGGATGCGCAGCCGGACCTCTGCATGATAACGGGAGAATGGAATGCTCCGGAACTTGCTACGAATCACGTTACTCTTGTCGCTGTTGGCCATGGCCTGCGAGATCGATCACGGACTCGGCACCATCGATTCCGGGATCTCCGGCCGGGTCATCTTTCTTCACCCCGAGCGCAAGCCTGCGCGTGTCGATGCCGTGCGCGTCGTCGCGGTCGTCAATTTTCCGCCGCAAAGCCTCGGCGATCTCGTCTTCACCAACACCTCGATCAATCTCAGCCAGCCCTCACCCTCCTTTCGGGTGCCGGCGCCCCTGGCGCATTATGTCCTCGTCGGCGCCATCTACCGCGAGAAGGGCAAGGAATGGGATTATGCGAAAATCCTCGGCTTTTACGGCTCCAATCCCGACAGCAATATCTATGACATCAAGCCGGTAACCCTCAGCAAGGCCCATCCGCTGGCCGCGAACATTGATATCTACTGCGACTGGGCGCAGGTGCCCGGGAGCAGCCGATGAAAAAGAACCTGCTCCTCCTGCTGCTCTTCTGCGGAGCGCTGCATGCGGCCGATGCCGGGCGGATCAGCGGTCACATCGTCGATGCGGTCACAGGTCAGCCCCTGCCCGGGGCCAACATCCAGATCACCGGCTCGGTGCTCGGGGCCATGTCGGATAATCGCGGCCATTTTCTCATCCTCAGGGTGCCGGAGGGACGCCACACCCTGCGCGTCTCCTATATCGGCTATGAGCCGGGGCTCCTCGAAGTGACCCTGGCCGCCGCGGACTCGAGGACGGTGCAGGTGCGCCTTAAACCGACGGTTATCCCGATGCACCAGGTGGTTGTGACCGGCTCCCGCCAGCCCGAAACTCTCGCCTCAGCCGCAGCGAGCATCAGCGTCATGGACCGGATGGCGATCCGGCGGCGCAATCTCCTCGGGGCCGCGGAGGCCCTGCAGCTGGTCTCCGGAGTCACGATGGTTGGCGACTATATCAACATCCGCGGTGGTTCCGGCTATAACCGTCTCGGCGGCAGCCGCCTGCTCGTGCTGCTCGACGAGGTGCCGATTCTCACCAGCGATCTCGGCGAAGCCAACTGGAATATCGTCCCGGTGACCGAGATCGAGCGCATGGAGGTGCTCAAGGGGGCGGCCTCCTCCCTCTATGGCTCGGGCGCCATCAGCGGCGTGGTCAACATGATCACCAAGCAGCCCTCCTCGGAACTCTCCCTTTCGGTGCGTCAGGCTTCGGGTCTCTTCGACACTCCCTCGGTGCCGGAGTGGAAGTGGACCGACAAGAGCCTCTACTACCACCGCACCGATCTCAGCGCCTCAAAGAGCTTCGGGCCCGTGGGCGTGCGCCTGGCGGTTTCGCGTCATGCCTCCACCGGCGACCGCGAGAACGGTCATTTCGAGCGCTGGTATCTGACCGGCAAGGCGGTCTGGCAGCTCCCCAGCAATGCCTCGCTTACCCTCTTTTCCACCTACAGCCACGAACAGCGGGATATCTTTTTGCAGTGGCTCGAGCAGAACCGCGCCCTTAACGTCCCCGCGACCGACCGCGGCGACCAGTACACGATGAGCGGGTACGTCGGTTATCTCGTCTACAGCCGGGTTTTTTCGCCGAAAATGTCCGGCAAGTTCCGCCTCTCTTTCAATCAGCAGCTGGTGGGCGTCCCCTTCAACATCACCAGCGCTTTTACCCCGGCCATCGGCGCCAGCGGCGAGGGGCAGGTGAGCTGGCACCCCTCACCCGCGCATCGCCTCTCGATGGGAGTGGACTACAAGTTCGATACGGTCGAGTCGGAATATTATGGCCGGCGCAATGCCAACGGCATCTCGCCCTATATCCAGGAGATCTGGCAGGTCTCCAACCTGCTCCATCTCAACGCCGGGTTGCGTTGGGACACCTATCAGCTGGTGGGCGATTCACTTGAGTACCAGGTGAGCCCCAAGATCGGCTTCAGCTGGCAGCCCGCCTTCGGCACCATTCTCCACGGCTCCTTCGGCCGGGGCTTTCGCGCGGCCACCGTGGTGGAGCGCTTCATCACCGCCGGCGCAAAGGATTTCAAGGCCATCCCCAATCCTGACCTCGAGCCGGAGCGCTCGATCCTCCTCGATGTCGGCGTGCGCCAGACTTTCGACGAGCGGGTCTATGTCGAAGCGACCTACTTTTTCAACCGCTATGCCAACCTGATCGAGCCGACCCTGCTCGCTTCGCAGCTGGCGGCGCAATTCGTCAATTATCCGGTCGCCTATATTCAGGGCATCGAGACGGAGATGCGCACCCGGTTTTGGCGGGACCGCGTCAGCCTGCAGGCCTCGGCGACCTGGATGGATCCCCGCGACAAACAGACCGATGCTACGCTGCTTTACCGGCCGCGCTTCATCGCCTCCTTCTCGCCCCAGCTGAATCTGGGCCGTTTCACCGCCGGCGCCGATTACCGCTACATCGGCCGCATCGAAAAGGTCGCCGTTTATCCGCTTGACGAGCGGGTGCCGGCCAAAATCTGGGATGCACGCATCGGCTGGCGCCTGCAGAACTGGGAGGTTCAGCTCGTGGTGCGCAATGCGCTCAATTATAACTATACCGTCTCGGAGCGGGTGCTCGGCGAGATTCGCAACTTTATGCTCGCAATCAGTGGAGAGATCTGATGAAAAGAGCTTGTGTTGTAGTGATGCTGCTGGCCCTGGCCGCCTCGCTGGCGGCCCAGAGCAAAACCCTGCAGCGCCGTTATGTACCGATCGTCATCAAGGGGACCTTGCTGCCCCTGGCCAGTTTCAATTCGACCGAGTGGCGCGCCTTCAAATATCAGGGCGGCCGCTGGCAGGCGGTGCCCTTTCAGACGGACAAGCTGACCGACGGTAAATACATTCATCCCTGGAGCGGCGGGATCATCGATAGCGATGATGAGCTGGTTTTCATGCCCGAAGATCTTGGCGATCAGGCCGTGGCCAAATGGTATGAGGATCCGACGGGGCGTTCGGCCACCCGCCTCGAAATCGGCTTCTCTGAAGGTCTCGATCCGGCCCGGCGGGGGTGGGTCTATCTCTATAAAAGCACCCAGGCAGCGCCGGAGGGTTATCACCACCACATCGACGCCCCGGCCGGTACCGCGGCCGACACCATCGTCACGCCGTACTACAAACTCGGCCACAACCGCGACGGCTGGATCGATTATGTCGCCCTGGCCACCGATCCATCCCTCGATCTCGTCGACCGGCTCAAACTGCGCTTCGCGGGCAAAGCCCCGCTGCTGGGTATTGCCAGCTATGCGGCCACCGAGGATACGCTCAACAAGGGCGAGTGCAGTCCCTGGCCGGCGCCGATCCGCCTCATGCGCGACCAGCGTTCCAAGTTCGCCCTGCCGCAGCTGGGATTCTCCGACCTCGGCGTCAATTACCAGCTCACCTATTATCCCTGTTCCATGACTCTCGGAGTCCGGGATGCGCAGCTCTCGAGCGCCCAGTTTACCGTCCTCGCCGGCGTCAAGACCCTGCGCCAGTCCCTCGACCTGGCGCCGGCCGCAGCCGGGATGAAGTTCTTCTCCGAGGCGAACCGCAACGGCGTGGTCATCGACGGCGCCGCGGATGCCATCGATGCCGCCCTGCAGACCCAGACCGGACTGCACTGGGCGATGGCCAGCGGTGTGCAAGGGACGCTGCTGCTGGTACTGGAAATGCCGTCCATCAAGGGCGGTTCGACCAAACTCTACTACCGCGACAGCCAGGCCGGGGGGACCAACGACGACACGCCCGAAAGCGGCGACAAAAAGTCGTACGGCGACATGGGGCTTTGGGCTCAGGCCACGGGGACATCGAGCATTGCCACCGACCGGATCACCATGGGCTTTATGATGTACATGCTGCCCGAACGCAGCCGTGATGCCGTTTTCGCCGACAGCCTTTTCACCTGGGTCCGGCAGCCCCTCAGCGCCAGCGTGATCGAGCAGATCGCGCCGGCTGCCGGCGTCGCCGGCGTGGGCCTGCAGCCGCAGGCGTTCGATCTCAGTCCCGCCTGGCCCAATCCGGTCACCCTCGCTGCGGGCGCGGCCCGGTGGCAAATGACCGCGCCGCGGCTGCGGGAGCCGGGCGAGGTGCGCATTTACAACGCTCTCGGGCAGCTTCTACGCAGGTGGGATGTGCCGGCCGGAAGCGGGAGCGAAGTGTTGACCTGGGATCTGTGCGACAGCCGCGGTATCGCGGTGGCACCGGGAAGCTATTATCTGCAGGTGCGGATGGGCAGCGCGGCGGCGACCCGAACCCTGGAGGTGCTGCGATAAGGCGCGTGCTCACCGGAAGCTGCCTGAGGTGAGGTTGGCCCATGCGCATCGGTGTGGCGCACTGCGGCTCCGCGAGGGCACGGCGGTCCTGGTCTGGCGCGCTGTTGCGCCAGATAGTGGGCTGAGGCTATCGACCGCGGCACCGCGAGGGCATGGCAGCGCCGGTGAAGCGAATTCATTCTAGTTGTCTTTTTCGCCCGCTTTGGCTATATTGCAGTAAACAGTGCATTCTTCATCAATCAGGAAAATGATCTATGGCCTCAGACTCTGTCCCCATGACCCTGGAAGCCCTCCTCAAACACTCCGCTGAAACCTGGCCGGAGCGCCCCTCCCTGGGCATGGTGGATGGCCCGGTCCTCACCTATGCCTTGCTGCAAGAGAAGGTCCAGCTGCTCTCGGCCCAGCTGCACGAACATGGTATCCTGGCGGGCGACCGCGTGGCCATCCTCAGCGAAAACAAGCCGCAGTGGGGCATCGCCTACCTGGCCATCACGACCATGGGAGCGGTGGTTGTGCCCATCCTGCCCGATTTCACCACCGCCGAGGTCCAGCATATCATCCGCCACTCGGGCTCCAAGGCCATCTTCGTCTCGGAAAAACTCTACAGCAAGGTCGAGGATGAGTTCGACTCCTCCCTGCGTACCATCTTTCTCATCGACGACTTTTCGCTCGTGCCCCTGGCCACCGAGAAGGACCGCCTCAAGGATTTCATCACCCAGGGCAGCATCGGCCTGGACCGCCTAAAGGAGGCGGCGCTGCGCCTGGCCGGCCGCGCCCGCCAGGTGGGGGAGGAGGACCTTGCCTCGATCATCTATACCTCGGGTACCACCGGCAACTCCAAGGGCGTCATGCTCACCCACAAAAACCTGGTCAGCGACGCGATCGCCACCAGGCAGATCGTCCGCCTCGACGAAACCGACCGCCTCGTCTCGATCCTGCCCCTGTCGCACGCCTACGAATGCACCCTGGGATTCATCCTGGTGCTCTATACCGGGGCCTCGGTCTATTATATCGACAAGCCGCCCACTGCGCGCGCTCATGCCCGCCCTCGAGAAGATCAAGCCGACCATCATGTGCTCGGTGCCCCTGGTGATCGAAAAGATCTACAAAACCAAGGTTCTGCCCCAATTCACGCAGAAGCGGCTGATGCGCGGCTTGTACAAAACCCCCTTCATGCGGCGTACCCTTAACCGGGCGGCGGGCAAAAAGCTGCTGCGATTTTTCGGGGGCGAGCTGCACGATTTCTGCATCGGCGGCGCTCTGCTTGCCGCGGACGTCGAACAGTTCCTGCGCGAAGCCCGATTTCCGTATGCCATCGGCTATGGCCTGACCGAGACCGCGCCACTGATCGCCGGCACCGATTCCCGGATTACCGTGCTTCGCTCGACCGGTATGCCCCTGCCCGGCGTCGAGATCCGCATCGACAATCCCCATCCCCGAAATGGGGAGGGCGAAATCCTGGTACGCGGCCCGATGGTGATGAAAGGCTATTACCGCGACCCCGAGCGCACCAGCGCCGTGCTGTCGGCGGACGGCTGGTTCCGCACCGGCGATCTCGGGGCCTTTGATGAAAAAGGCTACCTCTACATCAAGGGCCGGGTCAAGAACATGATCCTCGGCGCCAGCGGTGAGAATATATATCCCGAGGAGATCGAGGAGGCGATTAACGAGCATCCGGATGTCCTCGAGTCTCTTGTCTTCGAACAGGGCGGTCAAATCCTGGCGCGCGTCTATCTCAATTATGAGGAGCTGGACCACGAGTTCTCCTCCCGCAATCTCAGCGATACGGAAATACAGGAGGAAATCGGCCGGCGGCTCGAGGAGATCCGGCGCGAGGTCAACAGCCGGGTCAAGGTCTTTTCTCGCATCAACAAGATCATTGAGCAAAAAGAGCCGTTTGAAAAGACGCCGACGCTCAAGATCAAACGCTATCTCTATGTCTGAAATCCGGCTGGGATTAAGCCGGATTGTGTTGAAAGAAGACGGGTTGTATGCATCGCCATGAATCTTTCTGTCTGAATTCCGGCTGGGATTAAACCGGATACGCAACCGGCAAGGAGCGTATGGAATACTATCTTAACTGGACCACCCAGCTGACGATCACGGCG
>Ga0116171_10002640_pt1 | contig 16929 bp, 11 predicted proteins | sample AD_JPNHW2_MetaG_FD_89798 | JGI IMG/M metagenome (GOLD analysis project Ga0116171, IMG submission 89798) | Active sludge microbial communities of municipal wastewater-treating anaerobic digesters from Japan - AD_JPNHW2_MetaG | ecosystem: Engineered > Bioreactor > Anaerobic > Digestate | place... | reverse complement strand
TGCTGCGTCTTGAGGCAGGCCACATGAAAGATGGCATCGTGCTTCAGGCCGTCGACATCCGAGGCCAGCGCCTGAACATAGCCCTGCACGGCCATATCCGTCCGCTCCATCTTTTGCGGCGAAGCCAGCAGGCCTCCAGCCGCCAGGAGCACCAGAACAGCGATCTCTTTTTTCATGATACACCTCCCGTGTATGGGGTTTACTCAACCGGTTCAAACCACTTTTTAAGCATCTCGATCAGCGGATTCTCCGCTGCACGGCGCCAGCGCAGCCACGTTGTGCGGGTCATGATGCCGACGACACCGTCATAGATACCGCCGTCGATCCAGGCATCATAGGTTCGCACGGCGATGAGATTTTCTCCACCCCAGTGGATCCGCTCCGCAGGAATCGTATAGTAGCGCTCCTGCAGCCACCAATCGTTGTTGCGGATATCCTCACCCGCATCGGGGAAATGGCCGGTCCGGCCGATGCGTTCGCCGTTGAACCAGACCTCATCGACATCATCGATCTTGCCGAGGGCGAGGATCAGCCGCGTATCGCGGTTCTCCGCCGGAATGACCACCGAGCGGCGGTACCAGGCATAGCCGTCGTACTCCGGATAGCCCTGAACCTCCCACTTGAGCGGAACAATCAGACTGTCCCAGCCGCTCTGCGCCGTCTCGCTCAGCCGCCAGGCCGGATCGTCGCCCGTGCGGAACTGCCAGTATCCGCTCAGATCCACGACCAGCTCCGGAACCTCGCGGCGGGAGTAGAGGCCCAGGTCGCCCGAAACGATGCCGCCGCTTTCGAAATCATCATAGACCTGCACCGCCACAACGTTCGCAGCATCGAACTGGAGAAATTCGGCCGGGATGTAATAGAGCCGGTGCGTCGTATAAGCGGTCTCATACTCCGGAGGAAGCCCCCCGCTGCTGTTGACCAGATGGCCGTTAACCCAGGTGCGGTCGACGTCATCGATACAGCCGAGGTCGAGGTAGAGCTTTTTATCCCGTAGCGCATGCGGCACGCTGAAACGTTTGCGGTACCAGGCCATGCCGTCATACCCCGGAAAGCCCTGCTCCTCCCAGCGCGCCGGGGCCTGGATCGTCTCCCAGTGGGCATCGTCAAAGGCCGCGCCGGCATAGGCGGGATTGTCGCCGATCTCGAAACGCCAGGCGCCGTTGAGATTGACCTCTTTTTTCATCTCGGCGGCTCCGGCCGCGATGGCGAACAACAGGCCGCAGGTGTAGAGGATGGTCACTTTCATCGAATCTCTCCTTCGTTCTTCTACCTGAATATACTCGAAACAACGGTCATTGTTGTCACCGGCGGGTCAAAAGATGTCAAAAGTTGTCATAGTGCGGCCCGGAGACGTTATGGCGCAAGAGCTTGTTTATATTTTATCAAGAATGTTTTTTCGTCAGGTTGTTGCTGGAGCAGCAGAGAAATCCCGCAGCCGTTCTTTTTCTGTTTCAGGAGGAGAGGAAAATGAGTATATTCCGGGGAGGGTGCCGGCACGGAACATCCGGACCAGGCCAGCGCAGGCCGGGTAGACACGACGGAATCACACAGGGAGGTGCATCATGAGCAAGTTATTGCGGACACTCGCGGCGGGATGGGGCGCCAAAAAAATGGGACGGGGCTGCTTCTCCACCGTCCTGATCTTTATCATCCTCTGGTGGCTGCTCAGCCACTTTGACATTTTCAAATAAGAATCGCCTTGAGGAGAAGAGGATATGGTGAGATTGATCCCGCAGCCTTCAATCGTCGCGGCGGCCGGCAACAAACCCAAACGCATTGAGGAATTCATCGGCCGCGTCAATAGCGGGACGGCGGAAATGAGCATCGCCCGGATGAAGAGCGCGAGCGGGTGGGAGGAGCCGGCGCAGCAGCCGGAGTTCAGCGAGTATACCCTCGTCCTCGCCGGTGAAGTGGTGGCCGAAACCCGGGAGGGTATCGTCAAGGCCGGACCAGGCCAGGTGATTTTCGCCCCGGCCGGCGAGTGGGTGCGCTACAGCACGCCGGGACCGGACGGGGCGGAATACATCGCGGTGTGTCTGCCGGCGTTTTCGCCCGAGACCGTTCATCGCATCTTGGGGTGATCCGGCCCCTGGCGCTCAACTCCCAATGGCCGTTCACGGAACACGGCTTTTGTTTCAGGCGCCCAGTTTGGCCTTGACCAGGACGCTCTTGACGCCGGCCGCAGGAGGCGGGACCACGTCGCCCGCGATCGCCTGGCCGTCCACCGTCAGCTCGATCCGGTTGCCCTTGCCGATGCGGCTGATCTCGATCTCGTAACGCACCCCCTGAAACATTCGGCTCACCGTGAAACCATGCCAGGATTCGGGTATCACCGGCGCCACCATCAGTCCTTCATAGGTGGGCCGGATGCCGAGAATGTGCTGGGTGATGGCCACATAATTCCAGGCCGCCGTGCCGGTGAGCCACGAGTTCTTGGCCTCGCCATGGGAGGGCGCGTCCCGCCCGGCGATCATCTGCGCATAGACGTAGGGCTCGCAGCGGTGCAGGTCGGCCAGCTTTTCGCGCGCGGAGGGATTGATGCGGCTGTAGACCGCAAAGGCCTGATCGCCGCGCCCGATCACCGTCTCGGCGATCATGATCCAGGGATTGTTGTGGCAAAAAATGCCGGCGTTCTCCTTGTACCCCGGGGGGTAGGAGGAGATTTCGCCCAGCTCGAGGTAATAGCGCGAATAGGCCGGCTGCTGCAGCATGATCCCGTGCTCTGTACCGAGGAGCTTGTGCGTCGCATCCAGGGCCTTCTGCGCCAGTCCCTCCTCGACTCCGATCCCCGCCATCACGCAAAACCCCTGCGGCTCGATAAAGATCTGACCCTCCTTGCACTCCCTTGATCCCACCTTGCGGCCGAAATCGTCGTAGGCGCGGACAAACCAGGAACCGTCCCAGCCATGCTTCCTGACCACCGCCTCCATGAGATCAGCCGCCTGCAGGTAGCCGGCTGCCTCCTGGTCGCAGCCGCGCTGCTCCGCCAGCTCGGCCAGTTCATGGGCCGCCAGGACAAAGAGCCCGGCGATGAAGACCGACTCCGCCACCTTGCCCTCCTTGTTGGTGGTGGTCTGGAAGGATTGGCCCGGGGTGTCGGAGAAGCAGTTGAGATTGAGGCAGTCGTTCCAGTCGGCGCGGCCGATCAGGGGCAGGCCGTGCGGGCCGATGCGCTCGAGGGTATAGGTCAGGCTGCGCTGCAGGTGCTCGTAGAGCGGTGTTTCGCTACCCGGCTGATTGTCATAGGGGACCTTTGCATCCAGAATCGACAGGTCCCCGCTCTCCTTGATATAGGCGCAGGTGCCGAGGATCAGCCAGAGGGGATCGTCATTGAAATTGCCGCCGATATCGTTGTTGCCGCGTTTGGTCAGGGGCTGGTACTGGTGATAGGCGCCGCCGCTGGGCAGCTGGGTGGCGGCGAGATCGAGGACGCGTTCGCGCGCGCGCCGGGGCACCATGTGGACGAAGCCGAGGAGGTCCTGATTGGAATCGCGGAAGCCGAGGCCGCGGCCGATGCCGGATTCATAGAAGGAGGCCGAGCGCGACATATTGAAGGTGGCCATGCACTGGTAGGCGTTCCAGATGTTGACCATGCGGTTGGTGTGCTTGTCCGGCGTCCGCACCTGACAGAGGCCGAGGATGCCGTCCCAGTAGGCGCGCAGCGCCGCGAAAGCCTGGTCCACCTCTTTCGGCTTGAGATATTTGGCGATGACCGGCTTGACCGTGCGTTTGTTGATGGTCTGGGAGTCGGGCGGATCGAATTTCTCGGCGACAGAGTTTTCGTGATAGCCGAGCAGGATGGTCACCGCGCGGGTCTCGCCGGGCTTGAGATTCAGTTTCACTTGATGCGAGCCGATGGGCGCCCAGCCGTGAGCGACCGAGTTGAAGGAGCGTCCCCGTTCCACCGCGGCCGGCTGATCCCAGCTGCGGTATTTGCCGAGGAAGGCCTCACGCTGGGTGTCGTAGCCGGCGGGCCGGGGCGAGCAGGCAAAAAAGGCAAAATGGTCGCGGCGCTCACGGTATTCGGTCTTGTGATAGATCACCCCCTCCTCGATCTCCACCTGGCCGGTGCTGAAGTTACGCTGGAAATTGGTGGCATCGTCCTGGGCATCCCAGAGGCAGAATTCGATGGCGGAGAAGAGCGAAAGGGCGGCCGGCTCCTGGCGCTGATTGGTCACCTGGACCTGCCAGATTTCGAGGTTCTCACCCAGGGGGACGAAAAAGAGGGTCTCGGCCTTGATGCCCTTGAAGGTCGAGCCGATGATGCTGTAGCCGAGGCCGTGGCGGCAGCTATACTCCTCGACCTGATGACGGGTGGGCTGCCAGGAGGGCGACCAGAAGACGCCGCTGGCATTATCGCGCAGGTAGATCAGGCGGCCGCCGAGATCAAAGGGGACATTATTGTAGCGGTAGCGGCTGAGACGGCGCAGCCGGGCGTCGCGATAGAAGGAGTAGCCGCCGGCGGTGTTGGAGATGATGCCGAAATAGTCCTCACAGCCGAGATAGTTGATCCAGGGCAGGGGGGTGTCCGGCCGGGTGATGACATATTCGCGTCGTTTGTCGTCAAAGTATCCGTATTTCATGGCTGCTCCGATCGGGATAGTGACTGCCGCAGTACTTGTGCAAGTTAACCCCGCGGCCAAATTAGCCAAACGGGAATGTAAAATCAAGAAAAATCGTGCGCCACGGTTCTCCCCGCGAGAGTAGACAGGATGATTTTTATTGCCAATGGGCAAATAACTTGATACCTTTTAGCCGGACGGCGTCGCACCCGCCGGGAAGGCCGCCACGGCTGCAGCCCGGCGCGGCCGGCATCCCGGATCAAGCCATATGAAAACAGCGTCCCCTTGCACCAAAGGCTGCCATGAAAAACCCGGTTTGGCGCGGCAGTGCCGCGCCATCTCCCTGCATCTCTTCCTCGCGAAAGGCTGCCATGAAAAACACCCTGCATATTCTCGTGTTGCTTCTCAGCGCCCGCCTCGCCGCACCTGTGCCGGCGGCCGCACACTCGGCGGCAGTTGCCAATCCAGCACAAACCGCACTGCCGACGGAGGCCGCACAAACTGCGCCGGCCGCGACACCAGCACAAGCTGCACCTCCGGCGGCCGCACACCCGCTGCCGGCCGATCCACCCGGCCGCGAACACCTGCGCCTGGATGCGGAGTGGAAATTCAGCCTCGGCCATTTCGGCGATTATGACCTGGATTATGGCCACGGCACGGGCTATTTCACCTGGTACGCCAAGGCGGGCTATGGCGACGGACCCGCCTCCCCCCGCTTCGACGACCGCCCCTGGCGCACCCTCGACCTGCCCCATGACTGGGCCGTAGAGCTGCCCTTCTCCGGCGAAGCCAGCCACAGCCATGGCTACAAAACCATCGGCTGGAAATATCCCGCGACCAGCGTCGGCTGGTATCGCAAGAGCTTCCGCATCCCTGAATCCGACCTCGGCCGCAGAATCAGCATCCAGTTCGACGGGGTCTACCGCAACGCCATCGTCTGGTGTAACGGATTTTACCTCGGTCAGGAGCCGAGCGGCTATATCGGCTTTGAATACGATATCAGCGATTATCTCAATTACGGCGGCGACAACGTCATCGCCGTCCGGGCCGACGCCTCGCTCGAGGAGGGCTGGTTTTACGAAGGCGCCGGCATCTACCGCCACGTCTGGCTCAACAAGACCGACCCGCTTCATGTCGCACCCCGAGGCATCTTTGTCTACTCCGGGATGGCCGGCGATACCGCGCGCGTGACGGCCCGTGCCACCGTCATCAACGCCGGCCGGAGCGACGCCGATCTCCGCATCGAGCAAGCCGTCGCCGATGCCGCCGGCCGGATCGTGGCCAGGGCGCAGGCCGGAGGCTCCCGCCTCGCCCCCCTGGCTGCGCAGGAGTACGCCTGCGAGCTCCGCGTGACCGCACCACGGCTCTGGTCGCCGGAAGCGCCGCATCTCTACACCCTGATCACCCGGGTGTACGACGGTGCGCGCCTGACCGACCGCTGCGAAACCCGCTTCGGCATCCGCACCCTCCGCTTCGATGCCAGCCAGGGACTGCTGCTCAACGGCCAGCCCCTCAAGCTGCGTGGCACCAACAACCACCAGGACCACGCCGGCGTGGGCGCGGCCCTGCCCGACGCCCTGCAGCGCTTCCGCATCGCCCGCCTCAAGGCGATGGGGAGCAACGCCTACCGCTGTTCGCACAATCCGCCCACCCCCGAGCTGCTCGATGCCTGCGACGAGCTCGGCATGCTGGTCATCGACGAGAACCGCCTGATGGGCAGCACGGCGGAACATTTCGACTGGCTGCAGCGGCTGATCACCCGCGACCGCAACCATCCCAGCGTGCTGATCTGGTCGCTGGGCAACGAGGAATGGGCGATCGAGAGCAACATCAAGGGAGCGCGCCTCACCGACGCCATGCAACGTTTTGCGCAAAGCATAGATCCGACCCGACCCTGCACCGTCGCCATCAGCGGCGGCTGCGGCCAGGGCTCCTCTGAGGCCATCCAGGTCATGGGCTTCAACTATCTCGCCCAGTGCGATATCGATACCTATCACCGCAATTATCCGGCCCAACCGGGCGTGGGCACGGAGGAGACCACCGGCAGCGGCACCCGCGGCATCTATAGCGATGACCGGGCGAACGGCCATATCGCCCAGTACGACCGCCTCGGCGGCACTTCGGTCGAACGCGGCTGCAAGTTCTACGCGGAGCGCCCCTGGCTGGCCGGCCTCTTTTACTGGACGGGATTCGACTATAAAGGCGAGCCCAATCCCCTCTCGTGGCCCGCTGTGGGCTCGCAGTATGGTCTGCTCGATGCCTGCGGCTTCCCCAAGGATAGCTATTACTATCTGCAATCGCAGTGGCGTGAGGAGCCGGTCCTCCACCTGCTGCCGCACTGGAACTGGAGCGGCCACGAGGGCGAGGTTATCCGCGTCTGGGCCTATTCGAACTGCGATGTTGTGGAACTCATCCTCAACGGCCGGAGTCTCGGGCGGAAACCGATCCCGCGCTACGGACACGGCGAATGGGAGGTGCCCTACGCGCCCGGACGCCTTGCCGCCCGCGGCTTTCGCGCGGGCAAGGAGGTCTGCACCGCTGCGATCGAGACCTCCGGTCCACCCGCGCTTTTGCAATTAGAGGCGGACCGCACGGATCTGCGCGCCGATGGCGCGGACCTTGCGGTCGTGACGCTCCGGGTCAGCGATGCCAGGGGCCGCACCGCATCCGAGGCCGATGCCGAGGTCACCTTCAGCCTGCAGGGGCCGGGCCGGATCATCGGCGTGGGCAACGGCGATCCGGCCAGCCATGAACCCGACCGCTTTTGCGAGACGGTGACCACCGCGAATATCCACAACCTCGAGGAGCTGGTGCTGGAGTCGCTCGAGGACGGCGCCGTCCAGGCGGCCGCGGCTTCACCCGCCGCCTGGAAAGCCGCCTTCCGCAGCGAGCGCAATGCCGATTGGCGGGCCTATCAGGACTCTTTGATCGCCGTGCGCGGCACCTTCAGCCTCGAGGGCGCCAGCGCGCAGACCAGCGTAACCCTGTTCGCCAAGTGCGTCGTCGAAGATCAGGCCATCCTCATCAACGGCCATCCGATCGCCGCGGGCTTTGGCCGGGACGATCAGCTTCCTGGTTTCAGGATCGACCCGGCTTTTCTGCATGCGGGTGCGAACGAATGCCTCTTCCTCGGCAAACGCTTCCGGAAGCGCTACCAGTGGGACGAGCCCAATACCGATCCCGGCGTCGTGCAGCTTTTTACGCCGGCCGCGCCCTGGAAACGGCGGGCCTTTAACGGAGTGGCGCAGGTGCTCGTCCAGGCGGGAGACGCAGCCGGCGAGATCACCCTGACGGCCGCCGTGCCCGGCCTGGCGCCGGCGCTGCTGCGGCTGCGCGTGCAAGAGGGCTCCCTCCAGCCAGCGGCAAAATGACCGCGGCGCAGGTAGGCCAACTGGATTGACGGGCAGCGCGTGCGGCCGCGCGCAAGCTCTGTGCCAGGCGGCCCTGCACAGGCGGCTTGTGCAAGTTTACACCGCGTACATCATAGAGGTGCACACCGGAAATGCGGCCTTGCGTCAGATCCGGGCAGGCCGCGAGGAACGCCAGCGCGCCCGCTGGCTGGTGCCCCCAAAAGAGAAAGGCATCGATCCGGAACTCCCGCAAGGCCTGGCGCACGGCCGCTTCGTCCGGATACGGGGCGCTGCTGCCGATGAATTTCCACTGCCGGTAATAGCAGAGAATGAGGCTCTCGTTCCAGTTTTTGTTGGCCGCGATTCGCGATGCCGCCGGGACCGGCGCTACAGCCAGTGCGGCCGCCCGCTCGTACTGGGTCTTGTCGCGCTGGCGGTAATGGAGGAGCTTCTCCGCGGGGAAATAACTGAAGGAAAGCACCAGCAGCACGGTGACGACCCGCGCAGCCAGCCCTTTCTTCTCTTTCAACCAGACGCTGGCCAGCTGCATCGCCATGAGCAATACGAGCAGATGCAGAAACCACAAATAGCGCTCCTCGACCCAGACCAGCAAATACCCCGCACAAAAAATCATCAAGGGGAAGAGCCACCGCCAGGCTTCGGGCCAGGGGATGCACGCCGGCGGTTTACTCAAACCGAAATAGAGAAAGATCAGCACGATCCCCCAGGCGAAGGGCGAAAACTGGCCCAGCAGACCGAGGAGGATGGAGAAAAATCCCCTGATGATCTGGATATAGGCGGCCAGATCCGCCCACGATTTCCAGGGCGACCAGGCCTGGACCTGAATAAAGTGGGGATCATCCCAGACGCTGGTCGCCTCCTTATGGGGAAGATCCACAAACCCGGTGCGATCGAGTGGCAAACCTTTGGCGCCGGGATCGATGAAGGCGAAGAGCCAGCCGCTGAAATGGTGCCCCAAACTAACGCGGCTGTATTTCGCGGACTGCACCGCCATCCAGCCGCCGACGATCATCCCAAAGATCAACATCACCGTGGCATAATGCAGAAGAATCCGGCGCGCGCCGGCTTCTCGCCGCTGCACATACTCGAGCGCATGGACGATAACCAGATGGACCAGGACAAAGGGCAGCGCATAATACTTGGCCAGAAAGGCCAGACCCGCCGCCAGGCCTGCGCCCACAGCGTGCCGCCGCCGTGTGAAATACGCGGGGCTGTAGAGCAGGGTCAGATAGAAGAGCAGGCAGAGCGCGACGAGAAGATCGGGACTGAGCACCGAGAAGGCCATCCAGAAGAGGATCGGCACCAGGGCCAGCTGCCACAGCCAGCGCATCCAGCCGCCGATACGGAAACGATCGAGCCAGACCTCGAGCAGCACAAAACCAGCCAGGCCGATCAGCAGGTTCAGAGTCTTGAAGGCCATCTGCGGATCGGCGCCGCCGGCCAGGAGTGGCGCCAACAGCCACGAGATCAGGGGATTCCAGTGATTGCTGACGGATTGCAGAAAGTGACCCTGCAGGATCAGCCGGGCATTATTGATATAACTGATGCCATCCGGATTGATCTGAAAACGGTATTCCGGCAGCAGCAGCCACCCAAGAGCCAGATAGAGCCCCATGATACACCAAAGCGGCCAGCGCCGGGCAAAGCGTTTGAACATCATTTTTCTCCTTGACACCTTTATAAATTATGGTTTGGGTTCCTCCAGGCCGCCGCGGCAGACGGCAACCTAGATGAATTTGATCTTCCGCGCGGCAAAAAGGCTCATCCGCAGCAGCAGCAACCCGTGCCGGAAGCGGCTGATCTGCGTCGTGCCATACGCGCGGTCACGATAGCGCACGATCACCTCGACGATTCTGAGATTCAGTTTGGCCGCCCCGAAGAGCAGGTCAAAATCGCCAAAGGGATCAAAATCGCCGAAATAGCTTCTTCCCTGTTTGATCCGCTGATAGTCCTCCCGGAAAAGGACCTTGGTGCCGCACAGGGTATCCTTGAGCGGCTGGCCGAGGAGATAGGAAAAAAAGAGGCTGAACAGCTTGTTCGCGATGAGATTGAGGAATCGCATGGCCTCCTTCTCCATCGGATAGACCAGTCGGCAGCCGTTGATGAATTCGCCGCGATTGGCCATCAAGGCGTGATAAAATTTCGGCAAATCCTCCGGCGGCGTCGTCAGATCAGCATCCAGGATCATCAGAACCTCGCCGCTGGCTGCATCGAACGCCTCAAAGACGGCATTCCCTTTTCCGCTGCCGCTCTGCCGCATCACTTTGATATCCCGCTCGGGATACTTTTGCTGCACCGCCAGCATCCGGTCGTAGGTGTCATCCGATGAATGACCTTCGATGAAAAGGATCTCCTGCCCCGCGCCGAAACGCGGGATCCGCTGGATGGCGTTCTCGATATTGCCGCTTTCATTGCGCGCCGGAATGACCATCGTCACCGTGGCCTCGGCATGCGGGTGCGCGACCGGACGCGCGACGAGCAGGTTGATCATGCAGAGGTGGTTAAGCAGCGGCAGGTTGGCGATCAGACGGTTGCAGAGAAAGGCCAGCACCGGGATATTGCGCGGCAGCAGCAGTTTGCGCTCCTCACGGACGATCTCGAGTTCTTCCAGCTCGAGCAGATTGGCCATGTCCAGCGGCGAAAGCCAGTTCTGCAGGGGCTGCCGGAATTTAAGTCCGAGCTTTTCGGCGAGACGGAATAGCGGCTCCCAAAGATAACTGTAATAGGAGATGACGATCCGGCTGCGCGGGTGCGTAACCCGACGCAGATTTTTCAAAGCCGCCTGGATATCCCACAAGGTACCCACCAGATCGGAAAGGATGACATAATCGAATTTTTCGTTCAGCTCGAGGATTTCCGCATCATCCACCCGGAAGGTGAGCCCGGGGAACCGCTCCTGCGCCTTGCTGATCATGTGGGGCGAAAAATCCACCCCGACACCATACCCGGGACGAACCGCGGCGAGCAGTTCACCGGTACCGCAGCCGATCTCCAGCACCCGGCTGTTGGCCGGAATGATGAAGGAAAAGTAGCGCGCCAGACAACGGTGATAATAGCGGTTTTTCTTTTTCCACCGCCCGCGCTGAGCCGCATAATCATCATAATAGCGGATGAGATCCTGTTTATTCATTCCAAGCCTTTGTTTTTGTGATGCCGGAGAACCTCTCGCACGGGATCTGACGGCAGAGTGCGGGACCTCCTCCCGGCGGGTCAGCGCAGAAGCATCCATCTCCGGGTTGCTGCAAAGGTCCCCGCCTGCATCCGGCAGAAATAAAGTCCGCTCGGAGCCGGATTTCCTGCATCATCCCTCCCATCCCACTGCACCTCATGCTCGCCCGCACTCTGTTCGCCGTGTTCCAGGGTGCAGATCCTGCGCCCGGCAAGATCGTAAAGAGCGATCTCGACGGCTCCGGCCGTCCCGGTCTGATACCGCATCGCGGTTGATGCGTTGAAGGGATTGGGATAATTGTCCGACAGCGCAAACATCGCTGGAGCCGTCGGCTCCGTTGCATCCTCCACCCGGGTGAAACGAACCTCGACCTGCAACGGATGGCCGAAGTACTGGAAATAGGTGGCCCCGACGTTGGGCATATGCGGTGGCAGAATATAATGGGTGACCGAGAGATAGAGATAATTGATCGGATGCGAAACGGTCACCCCCATTTCGCCATAGGAAACGTGGTCGCCGGTGTCGTGGGGATCGGCAATGGCACTGTCGCGGTAATAGAGCGCGGTTGTGCCTTGCATCGGGGAGACATCGGCGGTGTGAATAATGGTTCCGGTCGCTGAGCTGATCTGCTGCCAGAGCTCCGCCGGAGCGGCTGCCACCGCATCGGGGATCCCGTCCACGGGCACGCCCAGGGGCGTGTGGGCATCGTAATAGATGCCGGGGGCGATCTTGTCGTTGAAATCAGCGCTCGCCTGCGCCCATTCGAGCGACAACGGCGCCCAGGAGAGATCGACGGTGATCAGGTCGTAAAACTGCGAACGGTAGGCGATGGTCAGCAAGCCCTGGCCCTTTTCCTGATACCCGGCTATGGCGCGGACGCGGCCATCGAGGACCTCCGGCTGGGGATCCTCCCCTTCAGCCCACTCCTCGGTGAAAACCTCCTGGGTGGCCGGCTTGAAGCGGTATTTGGAGCGATCGAGGAGATCCACGCCGCTGCCGTTGAGCTCGAGCCGGTCGCCCGCGATGTACTTGACCATGAGGCCCAGCTTGTAAACCGGGCTGGTGAAGAGACTGGAGGGAAAGTCGAAATCGACATAGTCGGTTTTGACGGTATCGGTCAGAGTAGCGGACCGGTAGAGATAGATCCAGCCTTTTTTCCCGGAGTCCAGGGGATCCACGATCATGATCTCGTAGCGGGGAAAGCTGCGCGAGGCATCATCATTGATCCACTCTTTGGCTGCCGCCTGATCGCCGCAGTCGCGGCCCATGACCACCAGCTCATCCGCAGGGTCGAGGAGTCCATTGTCGAAGGCGAGGTACTCCAGATTGCGTACCTCATCGAACTGCCAGGGGATCTGGTGCCACTGCCCGCTGCGAAAGGCATAGACGAAGAGCTGGTTGAGCGGCGCGCCGTTCAATCCCGCCAGCAGGGAGCCGGGGATCACCGCCGGATCGGCCTCCCGGTCAAGGGTTTTGGATGTCCCCGCCGCAGCAGCGGAAAGGCCGGAAGATGCCAGGAACGCCAGGGCGATCATCCCGGCGATGGTCAGGACACAGATCCCTCTCTGCATTGCAACCTCCTTCACTCGAATCGATTTGTTACCGGAACGCAGCATCACCGGTCACATGGCCGCGCAGCTCACCTTCACGGGGCGGGAATGGCGGCGTGGAGTCCAACTCATTTCATAAAATAGCCAAACCCGGCGAGCAAATCAAGCTCTATCGCCGCCGCAGGGCCGCAGCCGCGAATTTGCTGACCGTGCACGCACAGGGGTGCAACCCGGATGGAAAGGCTCGCATTTGCCAATTGGATTTCTCGCCTTTTTTTCCTATCTTTTTCGCAAGTCCGTGCAGTCCTAAACCAGAAGCATATGCCTGATCTCACCGCAAATAGCCCTGATACCCGTAAACGCATCGCCGTGCTCGCATCCGGCGGCGTGGACAGCTCCGTCGCCCTGCACCTGCTGAAAAAGCAGGGCCACTCCGTCACCGCCTTCTATCTCAAGGTCTGGATGGAGGGCGATACCTTTTTCGGCCACTGCCCCTGGCGGGAAGATGTGGCCTATGTCGAAAAGATCGCCGCCCAGCTCGGGGTCCCCTTTGAGGTGATGCCGATGCAGCAGGAGTACTGGGATTTGATCATCGCCTATACCCTCCGGGAGGTCCAGGCGGGGCGGACGCCCAATCCCGACATGATGTGCAACAAGCTTTTCAAGTTCGGCGCATTTTACGAGCGGGCCGGGCGCGAATACGACGCGATGGCGTCGGGGCACTATGCCCGGACCCTGGTGGACGCGGCGGGAGAGGTCCATCTGCTGACCTCGAAGGATCCGGTCAAGGACCAGACCTATTTTCTCAGCCAGATGCAGCGCGACCAGATCGCGCGCTGCATCTTCCCCCTCGGCGAACTCGACAAGGCCGCCGTGCGCCGGCTGGCCCGGGAGGCCGACCTCCCCAATGCGCTGCGTCCCGACAGCCAGGGGATCTGTTTCCTCGGCAAGATCAATTACCGTGACTTTCTCAGCCGCCACGTCGGCCGCAAGCCCGGCCGCATCGTCGAGCAAGCCAGCGGCCGGATCCTCGGCGAACACGAAGGCTACTGGTTCTACACCATCGGCCAGCGCAACGGCCTGCGGCTCTCCGGCGGCCCCTGGTTCGTCATCGACAAGGACGGTCCGGAGAACATTATCTATGTGGCCCACGGCTACGATCCCGAAGAGATCTACCGCGACCGCATCGACGTCCAAGCCTTCAACTGGATCTCGCCGCGCAAGAGCGCAATTCTCGAGGGAGACGTTGCGGAGCTGGATCGGACCAGCACCGGCGCATCGCTCTTCGCCTGCAAGATCCGCCATTCCCCCGAATTTTTTCAGACCACCGTGCAGTTTGACAGCGAGGCCAGCCTCACGCTCCGGCCGCAAAGCCGGATTGCCGGTGTCGCCAAAGGCCAGTTCGCCGTTCTCTATGCGGGAGCGGAATGCCTCGGCGGTGGCGTGATCGTCTGACCACCTCACCTCTATGCCATGGGAGTAGCGATGCACTTTAAAACCCTTGCAATTCATCCCGGTGTCAAGCCGGATCCCCTCTACGGCGCGGTGATGCCCCCCATCTACCAAACCTCGACCTTTGCTTTTGCGGACGTCAAAAAGCCGGGCCCTTTTGACTATTCCCGGAGCGGCAACCCGACCCGCCAGCTGCTCGAACACTCCCTCGCTGTTCTCGAAGGGGGCACCACAGGCTTTGCCCTGGCCACCGGCATGGCGGCTGTGGCCACCGTGCTCGAGCTCTTCAAAAAGGGCGACCACCTCATCGCCCACGACGACATCTACGGCGGCACCTATCGCTACCTCAGTTCCATCGCGGCGGCTCACGGTATCGAGGTCGATTTCGTCAACCTGCGCGATCTCCCGGCCTTCGAACAGGCGATCAAGCCGAATACCCGCGGCGTCTGGACCGAAACTCCGACCAATCCCCTGATGAACCTGCTCGATCTGGCCGCCATCGCCGCCATCGCCCGCAAGGCCGGACTGATCACCATCTGCGACAATACCTTCCTCACACCCTGCTTCCAGCAGCCGCTGCAGCTGGGGATCGATATCGTCCTGCACTCGACCACCAAGTACATCAATGGCCATTCGGATGTCGTCGGCGGCGCGCTGGTTACGGCCGACCCCGGCCTTGCCGAGCGGCTCGGCTTTTACCAGAATGCCATGGGCTCAGTCCCCGGCCCCTTCGATTGCTTTCTCGTCCTGCGCGGCCTCAAGACCCTCGGACTGCGCATGGAGGAGCATCACCGCAACGCCCTCGCCATCGCCGAGTGGCTTGAAAAGCATCCCGCGATCGAACGCGTTCTCCACCCCGGCCTCGCCAGCCATCCGCAGTACGAACTGGCCCGGCGGCAAATGCGCGGCTGCGGCGGCACCTTTTCCTTCTGCGTCAAGGGCGGAGAGGAGCAGGCCTTCCGCCTCCTGCGCGCGGTCAAGATCTTCACCCTGGCCGAATCCCTGGGCGGAGTGGAATCGCTCATCGAACATCCCTGGACCATGACCCACATCTCCATGCCCGAGGAGGTACGCGCCCGCGTCGGCATTACCCGTGCGATGATCCGGATCTCGGTGGGCCTGGAGGACGTAAATGATCTGATCGACGATCTCGAGCAGGCGCTCAAGCCGGTCTGATACGGGGGTCTCTCTGGAGGGCCTGAAAGTGTTCTGATCTGCCACCGGCGGTGCCGGCACTTGCCGCCCGCATCCTCTTTCGCCCACGGACACGGCGGCTCACCCTTTGGGAAATGACGCTCATGTACGCAAATCTGCTGAAACCCGAAATCCAGGAGTTCATCACCAACCGCGACCTCAAGACCCTGCGCACGCTGCTCGACGACTGGCTGCCCCAGGAGATCGCCATGCTCATCGATGGGCTCTCCGCTCCGGAGGACATCGTTGTCTTCCGCCTGCTGGAGCGTGACACGGCCGCCCGCGTTTTCGAACTCCTGCCCTATGACAAACAGGAAGATCTGCTCAAAGCCCTGGCGCGCGACCAGGCCTTTCTCGCCAAGCTGCTGAGCGACCTCTCTCCCGACGACCGCACCGCCCTGCTCGGCGAACTGCCCGGCGAAATCACCCAGCAGCTCCTCGGCATGCTCGACGAAAAGGACCGCAAGGTCGCCACCACCCTGCTCGGCTATCCCCCGGAGAGCATCGGCCGCCTGATGACCACCGAGTACATCGCCGTGCGCGAGGAGTGGCCCTTGCAGCGGGTCTTCAATCACATCCGCCGCACCGGCCGGGACGCCGAAACCCTCAACGTCATCTATGTTGTCGACAAGAAAGGCCAGCTGATCGACGATCTCCATATCCGCCTGATCCTGCTCGCGGATCCGAAGAGCAAGATCGCCGACATCATGGACCGCCATTTCGTCGCCCTGCGCGCCATGGATGACCGCGAGTCGGCGGTGCAGGTCTTTCGCGAATACGACCGCACCGCACTGCCGGTGATCGACAGCAACGGCATTCTCATCGGTATTGTCACCGTCGACGATGTGCTCGACGTCATGCAGGAAGAGGTCACTGAAGACATTCAAAAGATCGGTGGTAGCGAGGCCCTGGACGAACCCTATCTGCGCATCGCCCTGCCGACGATGATCCAGAAAAGGGCACGCTGGCTGGTCGCCCTCTTCCTCGGCGAAATGCTCACCGCCTCGGCCATGGGCTATTTCGAGGCCGAGATCGCCCGGGCCGTGGTCCTGGCCCTCTTCATCCCCCTGATCATCTCCAGCGGCGGCAACAGTGGCTCCCAGGCGGCCACCCTGGTGATCCGCGCCATGGCCATCGGCGAGGTGCGGCTGAGCGACTGGTGGCGGGTCATGCACCGCGAGATCCTCTCGGGGCTCTCCCTCGGACTAATTCTCGGCACCATCGGCCTCATCCGCGTCACCATCTGGCAGCACTTCTTCCACCTTTACGGCCCGCACTGGTTCCTCATCGCCCTGACCGTTGGCTTGTCGCTGATCGGGGTAGTGCTGTGGGGAACCCTGGCCGGATCCATGCTCCCCTTCCTGCTGCGCAAGCTCGGGACCGATCCGGCGGCCTCCTCCGCCCCCTTCGTCGCCACCCTGGTCGATGTCACCGGGCTGGTCATCTATTTTTCCATGGCGGCGTTGATCCTCGGTGGCATCCTGCTCTGAGGCCGGGCGCCCGGCACCCCGGCCCTAGGGGATGCCGGGGATGTCCGTATAGGTATGGTTCTTGTAGTACGCCAGATCGTGGGCCGGCGGCACGCATCCGGCCGGAAAGGGCCGGCGGGCAAAGGTCTGAAAATAGAG
>Ga0116171_10002638_pt1 | contig 16942 bp, 15 predicted proteins | sample AD_JPNHW2_MetaG_FD_89798 | JGI IMG/M metagenome (GOLD analysis project Ga0116171, IMG submission 89798) | Active sludge microbial communities of municipal wastewater-treating anaerobic digesters from Japan - AD_JPNHW2_MetaG | ecosystem: Engineered > Bioreactor > Anaerobic > Digestate | place... | reverse complement strand
AGAGCCTGTCCCGCTTCGGTGGGAGGGGTCGGGGGGTCGGGTGTCAGGGGGGTCAGGGAGTCATGCCTTCCCCGCACTTCCCAGCACATTCACCACCTTGTGCATATAAAGCTCTTTCAGCTTGTCGCGTGCAGGCCCCAGGTAGTTGCGCGGATCAAATTCACCCGGTTTCTCGGCAAGCACTTTCCTCACAGCAGCTGTCATCGCCAGGCGTCCGTCGCTGTCGATATTTATCTTGCATACTGCCGACGAAGCGGCCCTGCGAAGCTGATCTTCAGAGACGCCGGCAGTGTTCTCCATCTTTCCTCCGTATTTGTTGATCTCGGCAACAATATCCTGAGGCACCGACGAGGCGCCATGAAGAACGATAGGGAACCCCGGGATCCTTCTTTCACACTCTTCAAGAATGTCAAAGCGCAGAGGGGGAGGAAGCTCTCCCGGCTTCACCTTGAACTTAAAAGCTCCATGCGAAGTGCCTATCGAGATGGCAAGTGAATCAACGCCTGTCTTCTTTACGAAATCCTCTACCTCCTCGGGACGTGTATATGATGTGTGTTCAGATGATACTTCATCTTCAATACCTGCAAGGACACCCAGCTCGCCTTCAACAGTGACATCATATTTATGAGCCAGCTCAACAACCTGCTTCGTAAGCCTTACATTCTCCTCATAGGGGAAGTGTGATCCGTCGATCATCACTGATGAGAAACCTGTTTCGATACACGATTTGCAAGTTTCAAATGAGTCGCCATGGTCGAGGTGAAGAACAATGGGTATAGCATATCCGAGTTCTTTTGAATACTCCACGGCTCCTTTTGCCAGGAACTGGAGCAGCGTCTGGTTTGCATATTTCCTTGCACCTTTTGATACCTGGAGTATCACAGGTGATTTAGTCTCCACACAGGCTGCTATAATAGCCTGAAGCTGTTCAAGATTATTGAAATTGAATGCCGGAATGGCATATCCGCCCTTAACGGCAGCACTGAATAATTCCTTTGAATTTACCAGTCCCAGTTCTTTATAATGTATCATTTTCCTTATGTTTTAATGGCCGGGCAAGTTAATTATTTTAGTTTTATCTGCCGGCAAATTAAGATATTATTTATCTTCGTACCCTTGTTAAAAAAATGTAACGTGGCAATAATGCAGCGAGGGGAGTGCATAAGCCGTATTTATATTAAATCTTAAAACTTTCTCAGAACAAAATGATAACCATGAAAAAGTTACTGATACTGATGATGCCGCTCTTAATACTCTACGGGGCGGTCGGCTATTCGCAGAGTAAGGAATGGTCGCTCGAAGAGTGCGTAGGGTATGCCATCGACAATAACATACAGATAAAACAGCAGGTGCTGCAGACAAGGTACCAGGAGAACACGCTTGAACAGTCAAAGCTGAACCTGCTGCCGACGATCAACGGCCAGGCCAGCCATAACTATTCTTTCGGAAGGGTCCTCGATGAAACATCCTATGAATTCAGGAACCAGAACAGCCAGTCGAACAGCTTCTATGCCGGCGGCAGCACAAACCTTTTCAACGGCCTGCAGAATTACAATACTATCCGGAAGAATAAGAATCAGCTTCTGGCAAGCGAACTCAACCTGCAGAGCATCAAGGATAATATTTCCCTGAACATTGCCCTGGCATACCTGCAGATCCTCCTTAATAATGAACTGGTTTCCACAACCGGGAACCAGCTTCAGATAACAAAACAACAGATAGTAAAGACCCGTAAGATGTTCGAAGCCGGCAGTGTGGCAAAGGGAAATCTTCTCCAGATAGAAGCACAGGCCGCCGGCGAGGAGCTTCAGCTTATAAACCTTCAAAACCAGCTCGATATAGCCTATCTCAACCTCACACAGATGCTTGAGCTTAAATCTCCCGAAAGCTTCAGGATCGTGACACCCGAAATAAACATTGACACGAATACCATAATAACCGGGAAGGTGGAGGATATCTTTGCCCAGGCACAGGGAATACGTCCGGAGATAAAGAGCGCCGAGCTGAATCTTATGGCTAGTGAATACGATCTCAGGATAGCCAAAGGAGGAAGAAGCCCTCGTCTTTCGATGAGCCATTCCTTCAACACCAGGTATTCCGACCTGGCAATAAACCCGAGCGCCCCTCTTGATAATTATACATTCGGCGACCAGCTCAACGATAATATAAGTTACGGCGTAGGCTTTTCCCTTAATATACCTATACTTAACGGCTGGCAGGTAAACAAGAATATCGCCAACTCGAAGATCAATATTGAGAACACCAGGTACGCCCTCGAGAACGAGAAAAAACAGCTTTATAAGAATATACAGCAAGCCTATGCCGATGCTGTTGCTTCACTGAAAAAGTTCAGCGCCAGCATGAAGGCCGTGAAATCGATGGAAGAATCATTCAGGTACACGGAACAGAAATTTAATTTAGGTATGTTGACACCTGTCGACTACAATGCCGCCAAGACACAGCTGCTGAATGCACAGTCAGATATGTCGCAGGCTAAATATGAGTTTATCTTCAAAACCAAGGTTTTGGATTTTTATAAAGGTTTACCACTCACCCTGAATCAGTAAAATCACAAGGAAAAGCATATCATCATGAAAAAAAACAGAGTATTACAGATCCTGATAGCCGCAGTAGTTCTGCTTCTTATTGTTGCCGTTATTGGCAAAAAAGCCGGATGGTTCGGAAAGGCAGTTACGGTAAAGGTAGCCATTGAATATGCTGAAAAGAGGCGCCTCACCGAAACTATAACTGCTAACGGAAAGATACAACCCGAGAAAGAGGTAAAGATCACCCCCGACGTCTCCGGTGAAATAGTTGAATTAAAAGTCAAAGAGGGCGACATGGTCGAAAAAGGAGAGCTCCTCCTGAGGATCAAGCCCGATATTTATATCTCTCAGCGCGACCGCTCCATTGCATCAATAAGCTCTGCACGTGCACGACTTGCTCAGACTGAAGCACAGTTCACACAGGCCGACCTCTCTTTTAAACGAATCAAACAGCTCTTTGCCGAGGAGACAATCTCAAAATCGGAATACGAGCAGGCAGAAGCTTCATATAATGTTGCAAAGGCAGAAGTTGACGCTGCAAAATTCTCAATCACCAGCGCCGAGGCTAGCCTGAAGGAGGCAAACGAAAACCTTGTCAAAACATCAATTTACTCACCTATGACAGGCACCGTTTCCATGCTTCTCGTTGAGCTTGGCGAAAGAGTTGCAGGAACTAACCTCATGGCAGGTACGGAAATAATGCGTATTGCCGATCTCTCACGCATGGAGGCACAGGTTGAGGTGAACGAGAACGACATCGTAAGGGTAAAGCTTAACGACACAGCCTTTATAGAAGTGGATGCCTACCTCGATGAGAAATTCAAAGGCGTTGTCACCGAAATTGCAAACTCTGCGAAAACCACAGGCATGTCGGCCGACCAGGTAACTAATTTTGACGTGAAGATCTTCGTCCTTCCGGCGTCGTACGAAAAATTCACACAGAAAGGGATCAACCCTTTCAGGCCGGGGATGTCGACAACCGTTGAGATCCTTACCGAAACACGCGATGGCATTATTACCGTTCCCATACAGGCAGTCACAACACGCACCGACACAACAAAAACAGCAATAACGGCTGCCGATGAAGAGATCAGGACACTTGTTTTTGTGACTGACGGCACTTATGCCCTGGCTAAAGATGTAAAAACAGGGATTCAGGACAACAACTATATAGAGATCATGTCGGGTGTTGAAGACAGCGCAAAAGTCATTTCTGCGCCCTTCAGCGCTATCAGCAAGAAACTGTCTGACAGCACCCTTATAGAGATCGTCAAAAAAGACGACCTTTACAAGGAGAAATAAAATGGGCTGCTGCCTGAGCTCCTATGATACTGTGTCTTGAAACAGCCACTTCGCTTTGCTCTGTCGCTCTTGCCGACCGGAACAGGGTCATTGCCCTGAAAGAGAGCAGTGAGGAGAGGTCGCATGCCACGGCGCTGACACTCTTTGTACAGGATATACTGAAGGAGACAGGAATAAAGCCTCACCAACTGGAAGCTGTGGCCGTCACAAAAGGCCCCGGATCATATACCGGCCTGCGTATAGGTGTTTCTGCAGCAAAAGGACTGGCGTATGCCACTCCCCTTCCTCTTATCGGCATAGACACAACCCTGACAATGTTCCATGGTTTCATGGAGCAGAAAGGACAGGAATATGAAATAGGTTCCGATGACTTTCTGTGCCCGGCAATCGATGCACGCAGAATGGAGATTTACTATTCGGTGTATAAAGGTAACGGCATGACTGTAAAAGATATCCGTGCCGGAGTGGTCGATGCCGGCTTCCTTGAAGATCTTCCTGCCCCTTCCAGACTCTTTATCTTTGGCGACGGAGCAGCAAAATGCAGAGGCGTTGCAGAAAGAAAAAACCTGATAATCGACACCGGTTTCAGGATTTCTGCTTCCTATATGAGAACAGCAGCATACAGGGCTCTCGATGAGAAACGATTTGAAGATGTCGCATATTTTGAACCCTTTTATCTGAAGGATTTTATAACTACAAAACCTGTAAAAAACATTCTCGGATAATTCTGGCCCGTTAATTGTTCTGCAGTTGATAAAAACAATGAAAAAGCTGATCCTTTTAGCCGGATTTGTATTCCTGCATCTGCCTGCAGCTGTTGGGCAGCATGTTTCATACCGTCCCGGGGAGAGTGTCAGTTATGTTGTTCATTACGGAGCCATCAACGGTGGTGTGGCAACTCTCGACATCGTAAGCGACACAACATACGGCAGGGAGCTCTGGCATGCAAAAATGGATGCCCGTACGACCGGTATGGCTGATGCACTCTTCAAGGTAAGAGATATCTATGAAGCATATATCGACCCTGAAACAGAATTACCTGTACGCTCAATAAGGAATATAAGCGAAGGGAGGTATAAAAGATATAATGTGGTTCTGTTCGATCATGCTTCACGACGCGATTCTGCAATACTAACAAGCGATCTCACCGGTGTTCACATCACACAACAGGGCATTCATGATATACTTTCATGCTTCTACTGGTTCCGGAATCATATACTCCCCGGAATGGAGCATGTAAAAAAAGGTGAAGTGATCAGCATTATGACCTGGTTTACCGATGAGCTCTATCCTATACGGATGAAATATATTGGTGTTGAAGATGTTAAGACCAGGATGGGACGTATCAGGTGCTACAAATTCAACCCCGTAACAGAGACCGGAAGGCTGTTTAAAACAGAGGAGGATGTATCCTTCTGGTTCTCAGCCGATAAAAATTTTTTACCGGTTAAGATACGATTTGATATATTTGTGGGGGCGTTTATGGTGGAAATGGTCAGCTATGATGGCCTCCTATACCCGCTGGAAATAAAGAAGAAATAATAATTTTATTAGAACCGGTTTAACAATTTATGGCAAGTACTGCAGATTTCAGGAACGGAATGGTCATTGAGTATAACAATGATCTTTATGTGATTGTACAGTTTCAGCATGTAAAACCCGGCAAGGGGCCGGCATTCGTGAGGACAAAGCTGAAGAACATCAAGACGGGGAGAGTGATTGACAATACCTTTAATTCAGGGGTGAAGGTCAATGTGGCCAGGGTTGAAAGAAGGCCCTACCAGTATCTTTACAGGGACGATATAGGCTATTACTTTATGCATCGTGATACGTTTGAACAGATACATGTCGAAGAGCATATTATCGACTATCCGGAATTCCTCGATGAAGGACAGACAGTGGAAATAGTAGTTCATGCCGATACGGAAAATGTCCTTTCTGTTGAACTTCCGCAGTTCGTAATCAGGGAGATAACCTATTCCGAACCGGGGCTCAGGGGCGATACCGCAACCAACACCCTTAAGCCGGCAAAAATTGAGAACGGCACCACGGTAATGGTCCCTCTTTTTATTAATACCGGCGACAAAATAAGGATCGAAGTCGCAACAAAATACTATATTGAAAGAGTAAAAGGCTGAACAGGCAATGGAAGACAGGAAGGTTTCAAACGACAGGATCAAGATACTCAAGTTCAAGCTTGAAGCTCTGCTCGACATTACTCTGTCTATAAATGCAAACCTTCCCACCGAATCACTCCTTTCAAAATACGAATCCATACTCAGGGAGAACCTGGGCATCGGCAAAATCCTGATATTCAAGCGTTCCGGCACCTGGGAATGCCTGATGAACGGCGGATTCCCCAAACAGATGGAGAATATTGATATCGAACGACGCCTTCTCGGTTTCGACGATATCACTTATGTCTCCGCCGACATGGATTTTGAGGCCGTCGATATAATTGTCCCGGTTTTCAACAAGAATGAACCTGTTGCATATCTCTTTATAGGTGATATTGAAGAGGAAGGCGAAGGGATGAGCCCGGTGCTGAAACATCTCAACTTCATCCAGACGATCTCAAGCATCATAATCGTTGCAATAGAGAATATACGCCTTCAGAAAGAGAGCCTTCGCCAGGAAGCCATGAAGAAAGAGCTTGAGCTGGCTGCAAGGATGCAGAAGATGCTCATCCCCGACAACAGGCACATGCCGCGGAATCCCGATATCATCGTAAATGGTTTTTACTTCCCGCACTTTGAGGTCGGGGGTGATTATTACGACTGTATCAAACTTTCCGACAGGAGAACAGGTTTCTGTATTGCTGACGTATCGGGAAAAGGTATTTCGGCAGCAATACTTATGTCGAACTTCCAGGCAAGCCTCAGGGCCCTGCTGACATCCGACATCGACCTCGAACAGCTGATCCATAAGCTAAACTCTATTGTCGTCGCCAATGCCGCCGGCGAGAAACTCATAACATTCTTCGTTGCCCGTTATGACAACAAAACCAAAGTGCTTGAATATATAAATGCAGCACACAACCCGCCTGTTTTATACAATACCGTTACCGGCGATGTAATTCATATACAGCCTTCCTGTGTCGGCATCGGGATGCTCGACGAAATACCGGTGGTTAAAAAGAGCGAGATAACTATAAAGGATTTCTCAAAGATCGTGTGCTATACCGACGGCCTTTCGGAACTGAAAGGCGACGACGGCGAGGATATCGGCACAAAAGAGATTATAAAATATATTTCGAACAAGGAGCTTCTCGAAAAAAATATCACGGCAATGATAAAGCATCTTGGCATCCCCGATACCAACCCTTATCTTTTCGATGATGTCTCTATTATTGTCGCCGAGCTCCGCTGATCAGACAGCACGGATCAGGAAATAATTCTTCTTCCCCTTTTGTATAAGCAGGTATTTGCCGTTCAGGAGATTTGATTCGTTTACCGGCATCTCAGGATCATCGACCTTAACCTTGTTGAGGCTTACGCCGCCTCCCTGGATCAGCCTTTTCAGCTCTCCCTTTGACGGAAAAACCTGTGTCTCCCCGGCACATATCGCCGAGAATGAGATCCCCTGGCCAATTAATTCCTTCTTCACATCAAAAACAGGAACTCCCTCAAAAACCGAAAGAAAGGTGGCCTCGTTCATTTTCATCAGCGATTCCGTTGTCCCTTTGCCAAACAGGATCTGTGAGGCCTCAACGGCCGATTCATAATCGTTTCGCGAATGGACCATCACAGTGACTTCTTCCGCAAGCCTTTTCTGAAGGATCCTTTCATGGGGCATCGTATTATGCTCCGCAATCAGATTATCTATTTCTTCTTTGCCCAGGAGCGTGAAGATCCTGATATACCTGGCAGCATCTTCATCGGAGACGTTGAGCCAGAACTGGTAGAAATGGTAAGGCGAAGTTTTCTCAGGATCGAGCCATACGTTGCCCGACTCTGTCTTGCCGAACTTGGAACCATCGGCTTTGGTTATGAGCGGACAGGTTAGCGCAAAGGCTTCTCCTCCTTTTTTGCGGCGGATAAGCTCTGTCCCTGTGACAATATTTCCCCACTGGTCGGAACCACCCATCTGGAGCTTGCAGCCCATCGATTCATACAGGTGAAGGAAGTCGGTTCCCTGAACAAGCTGATAAGAGAATTCCGTGTATGACATGCCCTCTTTTGCCTCAGAACCCAGCCGTTTTTTTACCGAGTCCTTGGCCATCATATAGTTTACTGTGATATGCTTACCGATATCGCGGATAAAGCCGAGATATGAGAACTCCTTCATCCAGTCATAGTTATTTACCATGATGGCTTTATTGGGTCCTGAGCCGAAGTCGAGAAATTTCGACAGCTGCTTCTTTATACCCTCCTGGTTAAAGCGGAGTACGGACTCATCGAGCAGGTTCCTCTCTTCTGATTTTCCCGACGGATCGCCGATCATGCCTGTTGCACCTCCCACAAGAGCCACGGGCACATGACCTGAACGCTGGAAATGAACAAGCAGCATAACCTGCACCATGTGACCGATATGCAATGAATCGGAAGTAGGATCAAAACCTATATAACCGGTCGTTTTTTCCTTTTTCAGCAGTTCTTCAGTCCCGGGCATGATATCGTGTATCATGCCTCTCCATTTCAGTTCTTCTACAAAATTCATTGGTACAGTCAGGTAATTAAAAAAAATGTCGATTAAATGGCAACTTCTGTTGAATCATATTCTTTCGGCGGGGCTGCCTGCTTTTTAAGCCTGTCGAATCCTTTACGAAAATCGCCCTCGCCTATCACTGGGAATATTGCAGGCACTATATCAGAAATAGGAGCATAGAATTTCGATTCGTCGACGGACTTTGGAAGAAAAGGCCGCCGTGCATCAATGGCATTGAGGATTGTAAATATTACACTTAATATTAATATGTTCTTAACAGCGCCAAAAGCCATTCCCAGTAACCTGTTGAGGAATCCAAGCGACACTGTCTCTACCAGCTTGTCGACGAGGGAACCAGCGAAATGAATGACCATCACAATAGCCACGAATGTAACCAGGAAGGAAATTATTCCTATGTACTGTCCCGACATGTCGAACCACTCATAAAGTCTTTCGGCTGTGAATGCCGAAAATCTGATGGCTCCCCATATGCCAAGTATCAGCCCGACAAGCGATGCCACCTCTTTTACCAGTCCCCTGGAAAATCCCGAAATGACAGCCAGGACAAGCAGAATTACTATTACGAAATCGATCCAGTTCATTGTGAGTTATTTGAAGCTGTGAAAGTATGAAAGATCGGGGATTATTCAAAATGTGAGGAAGGTGCAACGGTGCAACGGTACAATGGTGTAAGGGTGCAACGGTGCTACCAGAATAAATCCCCTCCGGGGAGGGGTGGGGGTGGGTTCCACCAAAATAAATCCCCTCCCGGGAGGTCGGAACGAAGTGGAGATTCCGCTACAGTGGAAACTTGTCCTGCAAAATATTAATTTAGTGTGAGGTGGTGGTGGGTTCCACCAAAATAAATCCCCTCCCGGGAGGTCGGAACGAAGTGGAGATTCCGCTACAGTGGAAACTTGTCCTGCAAAATATTAACTTAGCGGGAGGCAGGGGTGGGTTCCACCAAAATAAATCCCCTCCCGGGAGGGGCAGGGGTGGGTTCTTTTTTTATTTTTACCTCTGCAATGAATTCAAAACTGAAAATAGCCATACTATTCCTTCTGCTATTCCCGGCAGCAACCGCTTTTGCGCAGAGCGACAGGAAAGCTGCCGAGCTGAAGAATCTCGAAAAGGGCATCGCCATGGCAGAAGCCAGGGTTGCACTTGGCCGTAAACAGCTGGCAGCAGCAGATTCGCTGATAAGTCTCGGCCAGCAGATGATAAAAGAAGGGAAGGCAGAGGTGAAAACCATTTACTCAGATAGCGACAAGGTAGAAAAAGAGTATGCCGCAGCCCGTAAGCCGCTGGAAAAACTCATTGAGTCGAAAGATAAGACAGAAGCTGCTCGGGCGAGAGCAGACCTCAAAACCCTCGACACGAAATACAGGACAGACAACCTGTCACTGGAAAAAAGGCTTAAGGGCGCTGAACGGAAACAGGCCTCCGGGTCATCATTGATAGCCAGGGGAAAAACCGCAAAGCTGAATGCCCGCGATGGCCTGAAGACTTCGACAGCGGCCCTTAAAACTGCACAAAAAAAATATGAAACAGCTGAAAAAAAATAAGCCCATGAATTCATACCACCACACTTCTGACTATCATCTGCCGCTGAAAAGCTTCTGCCTTGCCGTACTGCTTTCGGCAATCACAATTCAACTCTCATCGCAGCAGCAACCGCTATACAGCTCCTTCAGACCAGGAGGCAAATGGCTCGACACTGACGGCGTTCACATCGACTGTCATGGAGGGAACATTATCTATGTCGATTCGCTGAAGACTTACTTCTGGTATGGAGAACACCGCGGTCAGCCAAGAGGAGCATCATGCTACTCATCAACAGACCTTTACAACTGGAAAAAAGAGGGTGTCGTTCTTGAAAAAGGGGATATCCAGATTTTTGAGCGTCCGAAAGTGATTTATGATGAGAAGAACAGGCAATATATCATGTGGTTCCATTATGATGGCAACGGGTATACGGTAGCCGAGCTTGGTGTGGCGGTCAGCAGGACACCGACAGGGCCCTTTATAGTAAAGGATCATTTTCGTCCGAACGGACATGAATCGCGTGATATCGGGATGTATTTTGATCCGGAGACAAAAAAAGCCTATATTGGCTATGCGGCCGATCATACGAATCTTACAATCCGTATGGTAGAGCTCTCTGAAGATTATCTGAGCATCACCTCCAATGATGTAGACATCCAGGCCCATTGCGAAGGTCCGGGTATTCTTAAGAAGCGAAATAAATTTTACCTGCTGACGAGCCAGTGTTCAGGCTGGACGCCCAATCCGGCTTCATATTACACTTCCGATAATATAATGGGACCATATATTTTCAGTGGTCATCCGTTTATCGGAGATGCGGGGAACAACTCTTTCAACTCACAGCCCTGTTACATTTTTAAAATTCCAGGATATTCTGATGCATATCTGTATATGGGCGACAGGTGGAATGGCGGCGGGCGTCCTGATTCGGAATATGTCTTTCTGCCGATCACAATCACCGAAGACGGCAAGATGGAGCTTCACTGGTACAATGAATGGGATCTGAGCATGTTCACGCCGCAGAGAAGAAGGCCGGTACAGAGATGAGTACATGTTCCAGGAGAAGAGTGGGTGTGTGAGCGGGTGTGAGAAAACAGAATGAGAGTGCTCGCTCTCACTCCCACTCTCACTCTGTTTTGTAGTCCCACCAGGAATCGAACCTGGATTTAAGGTTTAGGAAACCTCCGTTCTATCCATTGAACTATAGGACCGGAATAACGGGCTGTAAAAATAAGCCTTTTTTTCAGGATAACAAACAGCTTATTATTAGTAAAGTATTTCAGTTAATCTCCGTGAAATTTTATGGTAACATTTGTTCTATCAGTGCAATGCTGCCAGTACCTCTTTCCCAAATGCCATGCATTCTGATCGTTTAAGATTATCATATTCCGGCATTTTGTACGACTCCATCTGCCTGCGCACATCAGGTTCCATCAGTCCGAATGTTATCCTGCCTAAAAAGACCCTCGAGGGTACTCCTGTAACTCCGCAGATCTTTATAAGGTGATTGTCGATCAGGGTTGCTGTAGTTTCAGGAGTGACAGGCTTCATCATGTTGCCGCATACGGCAAAATAACCTCTTATCCTGCTCCTGAGCATTTCCTTGTTCTTTGCCAGGAAATCCTGAAGCTGCGGTGAAGTAACACCTGCCCTGATTGCTCCCCCTACAATTACATTATCATATTGTGAAAGGTCAGGATTTTCACGCACGTCGAAGACATTTGCTATGCCATCCATCCCTTCCGAAATCCATACCGCCGCATCGCGTGCAGAGCCACACCAAGTTCCATACAACACAGCCCACTTCTTATCCGAAGGACGCGGATAATATTCCAGTGCAGATGCCTTCTTCCCCAAAAGAAGTGCACCAGCACCCAACAAGCCTGACTTAATGAATGTACGTTTGTTCATAAGCATCTGATTTTATTAAATAATTTTTAAAACCCACCCCTGCCCCTCCCGGGAGGGGATTTATTCTGGTAGCATCCTTCGTCCGCCGAAGCCTAAGCGAAGGCGGAATTGCACCATTATTCCCTCACACAATATACCGCCTTCACTCCTCTGAATATATAACCACCATCCGTAATTGCCACCGATGCCCAGAAGCTGTCTTTCAGCCTGTTCTCTGAAACAAGCTTAAATGTATTCCCGGCTGTAAATGACCTGGTCACACCTTTATCGTCGAGGAACCAAACTTTTTCGGTATATATCCAGGGTGAAGCCCATACTGCGCCGGTGCCGCTTACTCTCTCCCTGTAGACCAGGCTTCCAGTCTGTGCATTGATACATTTTATCTCGCCTCCGCGGCTGGCGATAACATAGATAAGTCCATTATAAACCAGTGGCGATCCGTTTCCGAGGCCAGCATCCGGGAGGACCCACAGGATGCCGTTGCCTGATGATGCTCCGTCAGATGGTGTAATATCCCCCTCTGCACCTGCTTTTACGGCGAAGAGACTTCCCTTTACATTCTGACCGCTGGCATTACCAAGATAGAGGGTGCTTTCATCTCCCGCCGGAGAGGGGATGGTCTGTTCTCCACCGGCATTCAGTTCCCATAGGAGCTTTCCGGTTTCGGCATCATAAGATCTGGCTTTTTTACCGTTTGCAACAATCTCGGTCCGCAGTTTATTTTTCCAGACATAAGGAGTGCTGTAATTTGTTTTTTCCTCGCGTATAACTCTCCATCTTTCGTTTCCCGTAGCAGCATCCAGGGCGACCAGGAATGAATTTTCCTCATTATCAGCCTGGATATAGATGATTCCGTTAAAAATTACCGGAGAAGATCCGGTGCCCCATCCGTTGAGAACCTTAAAAGCTCCCAGGTCTTTGCTCCACAGCAGGTTACCGTCGAGGTCATAGCAATAAAGACCCCTGTTTCCAAAGTAGGCAAATACTCTTTCGCCGTCTGTTACCGGTGTTTCAGTTGCATAATTGTTCATCTGATGTTTTTTGACACGGGGGTTGCCTCTGAAAGCTGTTTGCTTCCACAGTTGTTCGCCAGTGTTCAGGTCTAGACAGGTAATCTCCCACCTGTAAATATCCTGCTTAAAAGTTGTGTCTGTATCCTCCTGCGGAGGTGGTCCCTGTTGTCCCTGGCCGGGTTGTGGCTGCCGGCCATCCCTGGGAGGCATGCCCTGTTGTACACCTGCCGGCCTTGATGGTGGCGGCGGACCCTGCAGCTGATTGCGTTCTGGCGCCGGAGCTACTTTCTCCGGGAAAGAAGAAGTTATAAATACTTTATTTCCCCAGACGACAGGAGAAGACCACCCTGCACCGTCGAGTTTGTATGTCCACGCTATATTTTTTACTGTATCCCATTCTTCCGGAAGCGCAGAAACCGATGAAATCATATTTGCATCCGGGCCTCTGAACTGGGGCCAGTTCTGCTTTTGTGAACAGGATGAAATTATTAAAAGAAAAGAGATGGCTGATAGCATCAGAATGCCGGAAGTGGTTCTTCGTTTCATTGGCGTAATGTTTTCGGTTATCATTATGTCTATAAAAATATGACAAATTATCATTTCTTATTATTCCATTCAGAAATAATGGATTCTTTGATTTCCGGTTCATTTGATTAAGTTTGCATAACAAGTTAAGAATCCTATATGCCTGTACCAGATACTTCCATTCCTGAAAACGGCAAAACAAAAATAAATCCCAAAGTTCCCAGGTTTGTAATCTTCTCCCTGCCGGTATCGTTATTTGTTATTTCGCTCCTGACCATTCTTGACCATTATGATATTATTTCGGCCGGGAAGCCGGTATTAATGGTTTTCCGGTGGCTATTCATTGCAACAGTCGTAGTATATGCATGGTATAAGAAATCGCTGACGACATGGATACTTGTCAGCATGATCGTGGGTGCTGAATTCGGCTACGACTTTCCCCAGATCGGGGTTAAAATGCAGATCGTAAGCAAGATCTTCCTGCGCCTTATAAAAACAATTATTGCACCTCTTCTTTTTGCCACACTGGTAGTTGGAATTGCCGGACATTCAAACCTGAAACAGGTTGGAAGAATGGGCTGGAAATCGCTGCTCTATTTCGAGATTGTTTCTACAATTGCCTTGTTCATAGGACTTTTTGCTATCAATATCAGCAAGGCAGGTGTTGGCGTTGTTGTTCCCGATGTTGTCAATCAGGCAGAGATACAGCATGTTGCCCCCGTTACGGGCTCTGACCTTATATTGCACGTTTTCCCTGAGAACATTGCAAAAGCCATCTACGAAGGCCAGGTTCTGCAAATAGTCGTTTTCAGCATTCTCTTCGGTATTGCTGTCGCACTGATAAAAGAAAAGTACAGGAGCCCGATGGTAAGGTTTACAGAGGCGCTTGCCGAAACAATGTTCAAGTTCACACAGATAATAATGTACTTCGCTCCTTTTGCAGTGTTTGCTGCAATAGCATACAGCATAGGTCATATGGGGCTCGATATTCTTGTTAACCTTTTCAAGCTGCTGGCCACGCTGTATGTTTCACTCATAGTCTTCCTTCTTGTTGTACTGCTTCCTGTGGCCCTGATCTTCAGGATCCCGGTAAAGAAATTCCTGAGCAAAATTGCCGAACCTGTGACTATCGCATTTGCCACCACCAGTTCCGAATCGGCGCTGCCGGTAGCTATGGAACGTATGGAAGAGTTCGGTGTTCCCCGCAAGATCGTTGCTTTTGTTATGCCAACGGGCTATAGCTTCAACCTCGATGGCACAACGCTTTATCTCTCCCTGGCCACAATTTTTGTTGCACAGATCAGCGGCATACATCTTCCCTTTGAAAAGCAGCTGCTGATAGTCTTTACACTCATGCTCACCAGCAAGGGTGTTGCCGGAGTCCCGAGGGCCTCGATGGTAATTCTACTGGGCACCGCAGCCAGCTTCGGACTTCCCACATGGCCTATATATATCATTCTCGGCATCGACGAGCTAATGGATATGGCCCGTACCTCGGTAAATGTACTGGGCAACTGCCTGGCCACAGCTGTCATAGCCCGCTGGGAGGGAGAACTCGATACTGAAAAAGCTATTTCCTCTTAAGCCACTCCTCAGGAACAGGAATTATACAGATATTCATTGAGCGGCCGTCTTCGGAAAGCATTGCCGACTGTATCTCTATCTTTGTGCCATCGTCCTTAAATGTGGGATGAGGATGGTCTGATGCGGTCGGTTTATGGCCTGTCGAGAGAAGAATCATCTCACGTGTTTTCCTGTCAATCAGGTATATCCCGCGTGAGAAGTCATCGCCTACCGCAAACCTGCCGTCAGGTGATCCGTGAACATGCCACAGTCCGCTGCCTGATTCTGTCTGACCGGCAATAGTCATCTCCTTTGTCCTCAGGTTTACAATACCGAGACCGGTAGGATGCTCTCGTGTTCCCGAAGGGCCCCAGCCAGCTTCCTGCCCCGGGTTCTTCGGGTCGGCAGGAATATCTGGAATCCCGGGTTTGCGGTGTCCCATAATGGCTATTGCGACTTCATCTTTTGTGATTACAGCCTCATGTGTCACCCACTCAAAATCGGCTTCAGGATAAAGTGGCCGCAGCCCTGTACCGTCGGCCATCACCGTCCATGTTCTCTGTGGGGCCTTCCCTCCTGTTTCCCAGCAGAAGACTATCTCTCCCGGAACCCATGGGTTGGTCTGGATATGGCCCACCTGGAAGGGTACTGCCACCACGATCGTGCACTTACCTGTCTTCAGGTCCATTTTCCCAATCCCTGAGGGTCCGGCGCCCATGTTCCTGGCACCAAAATTCGCTTCTATCTTTGTACCCTCCGGGAGGTTTTTCTGTGCAGCATCCCTGCCTATCCTGAAATAAACAAAATCTTCATTGGCATCGAGTGCCATGTCGCCGCCTGCACCCATTTCGGGAGGAGTATATCCGAGCACTTTCTGGTAATCGGCAGCAGTTTTCAGTTTGCCTGATTCGCTGTCGGCAAAGAGTTTTGCAAGGTCAACCTCCACGACCTGTATGGCCGGGTTTACCCTTGGAAATGTTCCTTGCGGCCTGTTTTGCTGTGCGGCCTGGGGAGGTTGTGCTGCAGGCTGCTGACCGGCAGGCGCACCCTGTGGCGGTACAAAACGTCTGCGTGTCGTTGTGTCTCTCATAAAATAGAGCTTCATCGACTTGCGGGCTACGTTCAACATACCTGTATATCCGCCCTCGCTTACCTGAACAATATCGCCTGTCTTTTCATTTACTGCCATAGCTTCTCCCCTTGCCCTGTTTGAACGGAAGATCACCCAGTTCCCGTCCGAGGTCCACTGGTTATGTGTCTGGTATATCTTTGAATCGCCTCCGGAGGTGCTGGTAAGAAATATCAATTCGGCACCTGTCACCGGGTCCTTAACGACTTTTCTCTCTGACGGAAACCGTTTCCCTATCTGTGCTGACGCTGTGAGCATTGTAATAACCATCATCACGATGGCTGCTGTTGTCCTTGGTCTGAAGTCTCTCATTTTATACTCGAATATTTTTGTTACATATCGTTCTTAACACTACGGTCACTGCGATACCGATTTATTACGCCCCTTCAGGGCTTAAAATCAGATTTGGTCTTTTGCCGCCCGGCTGGCGCCGGGGGTTATTCATTTAACGCCACATTCGTGGCTTGTCTCAAGGGTAACCTTGAAATCATTACAGCTGGGACGAGAGTTGTTTATTTAGCACCACATTTGTGGCTTTTGTGACAGGCATAATTTGTATCGCTTAACCTTTCACGCCTGAGGCGGAAGGAAAGTATCCTCAAAGTAGCACACAATAATCCCTCCAAAAAAGATCATTGAAATAATAGGCATGTCTTAATTTTGGGTGTCTTTCGCACAAAACAGTAAGATGGTTGCTCAGCATGCGGCCTCTGTACAGAACTATGTCCTGAAGTATTTATTTTGAAGGATGTGGCTGAAGT
>Ga0116171_10002635_pt1 | contig 16952 bp, 12 predicted proteins | sample AD_JPNHW2_MetaG_FD_89798 | JGI IMG/M metagenome (GOLD analysis project Ga0116171, IMG submission 89798) | Active sludge microbial communities of municipal wastewater-treating anaerobic digesters from Japan - AD_JPNHW2_MetaG | ecosystem: Engineered > Bioreactor > Anaerobic > Digestate | place... | reverse complement strand
CGGATGTCAATGGTTTTGTTTTCAACATCTATTGCCATAACGGTATGTTCGTTGAAAGGGATCAGAACTTCTTTTTTACCGATAAATATCTGCATGATATGTTGTTGCGGTAATTCCAATAGCTGTGTTATTTTCCCCATCTTCCCATAGTCCGCATCAGTTACTTCGAACCCGACCAGGTCACGAATTTCAAAATCATGAGATGCAACTTTTATTTTATCTGAGTTAAGAAGATATAAACTGCAACCAGTGAGTTGTCGGGCTTTTTCAATAGTATCTAAATCTTCCAGTTTAACTGAAAAAACAGAGCCTTTTTGATTTTCGATAGAAACAATAAAAAACGGAACTCGTTCGTGAGCGATCTCAACAAAAACAAATTCCGTTTTTTTTATTTTTTTACAAAAAGCGTCTTCGATATGGAAGAGTAGTTCGCCTTTGTAACCGAATGTCTTAATTATTTTACCCGCAAATGAAAACTGAGATTTTTCCATCGTCAGGGTAAAGGTATATTATTCGGTTTTTTGTTCGGGTTCAGTTGTGTTTTCAGCAGGAGTTTCAGCAGGAGTTTCGGTTGGCGTTTCAACAGGTGCTTCTGCGGGAACATCAACCACTGCTTCAACAGGTGCGTCAACTATCTCGTTTTTTACTTCAACTTCAATACCGGCGGCTTCATGTTCTTTTTCAAGAAGTTTTGCCCTTTTCTTTGCAAGAGCTTCTGCTTTTGCAAGGTTTACTTTTGCTTCAGCTTCAAGGCGGCTCTTAATTTCTTCTTTTTTGCTAAGGATCTGTTTGTTTTTCTTGCTCTGTACCTTAGCTTCTTTTTCCTGCAGCCATACCTGAAACTTGGCTTCGGCTTGTTCTTCGGTCATGGCGCCTTTGGCAACACCTTTTAGAAGATGGTTCTTGTAAAGAACACCTTTGTACATCAGAATAGCTTTTGCGGTATCTGATGGCGTTGCTCCTTTGTGAAGCCATGAAAGTGCTTTTTCGAAATCAATAGTGATTTCTGCGGGTATTGTAAGTGGGTTGTAGGTGCCAATGCTCTCAATGAATTTTCCATCACGTGGTGCACGACCATCCGCAATTACAATATGGTAATAAGGTTGTCCTTTTTTACCATGACGTTGTAATCTGATTCTTGCTGGCATAATTTAAACTGTTAATTGTTAATAGATTATTGATAATTTCAAAATTGGGGTGCAAAGATGCGACTTTTTTTTGAAATAATAAAATATTTTTCGCTTAAAGAATATCTTTTTTTTCTTTAGAAAATCCGTTGCGCTTGTAACCTTTCATAATACCGCGTTTGGAGTTGGCGATAAACGAAATTATTTCATCCCGCTCTGGGGTGGCAGGTATTTCAGCTTCAATAAATTCAAGTGCCTGAGTTACATTGTATTTCTTTACAAAAATTATTCGATAGATGTCTTGTATTTCTTTAATTTTTTCGGATGAAAATCCCCGGCGGCGCAGACCGATGGAATTGATACCCGCATAAGCCAGTGGCTCCCTTGCAGCTTTGCAGTATGGGGGCACATCCTTTCCGACCAGTGAACCGCCGGAAATTAAAGAATGAGCGCCGATATTTACAAACTGATGAATAGCAACCATGCCGCCAACTATAGCCCAGTCATCTATTTTTATGTGTCCGGCAAGTCCGGCAGAGTTGGCTATAATAACATTGTTACCGACAATACAGTCGTGGGCTATATGAACATAAGCCATGATAAGAGTATTATCACCGATAACAGTTTCGTTGTTGGCTTTCGTTCCTTTGTTTATAGTTGCAAACTCTCGAATAGTAACATTGTCGCCAATTTTAACAATAGTATCTTCTCCTGCATATTTCAGGTCCTGTGGAATGGCAGAGATTACGGCTCCCGGGAAAATTTTGCAGTTTTTACCGATGCGTGCACCCTCCAGTATCGTAGCATTCGGGCCTATCCAGGTGCCTTCACCGATTTCAACATTTTTATCAATGGTAACAAAAGGTTCGACAACTACATTTTTTGCGATTTTAGCCTGGGGATGAACAAATGCCAACGGTTGGTTCATGATTGAGTGGTTTTAACTATTTGTGCCAGAAGTTCTGCCTGCATAACCAGCTGATTTTTTACAAAAGCATAGCCGATCATGTGGCAGATGCCTCTGCGTATGGGTTCAAGAAGTTCCAGTTTAAAGATTATAGTATCACCCGGAACAACTTTCTGCTTGAATCGGGCATTGTCAATTTTCATAAAAAACGTCAGGTAATTTTCCGGGTCGGGAACGGTGTTTAAAGCAAAAATACCGCCGCACTGAGCCATGGCTTCAATCTGTAACACACCGGGCATCACAGGGTTATCCGGAAAGTGGCCAACAAAAAATCCTTCGTTGATCGTAACATTTTTAACGCCAACGATCGTTTTGTCATCCATTTCCAATATTTTATCAATAAAAAGAAAAGGATGCCTGTGCGGTAATATCTTTTGTATTTGGATATTATCGTATAAAGGCGTTTTATTTACATCTGGTAAAATGTAATTTGTCCTATGTGTTGTGAAGTTTTTTTTTTCGGAGTTTGCCGCGATTTTTTTTGCAAATTCGATATTTGAAAAATGGCCGGGACGTTTTGCAAAAACATGGGCATTAAGTGTGCCGCCCAATAAAGAAAGATCACCTATGATATCGAGAAGTTTATGCCGGGCAGGTTCATTTTGAAAATGGAGTTCGAGATTATTCAATATCCCTTCTTTAAGCACTGTAACTTTAGGCTTGTTAAAAAATACCGCAAGCCTGTCAAGTTCTTCCTGCGAAAGTACACGGGTGACAAAAACAATGGCATTATCAAAATCACCGCCTTTGATAAGGTTATGTTTGATAAGCGGTTCAATTTCGTGTAAAAAAACAAAGGTGCGGCAGGGGGCAATTTCTTTCTCAAATTCCGACATGTCGTTAAGTGTGGCATGCTGTGTCCCCAAAACCTCCGAATCATAATCGATCATGACCGTCAGACGGAAATTCTTGTCTGGAATAGCCAGTAATTCTATTTTATGTTCCGGATCTGAAAATTCGATGTTGGAATTCAGTTCGATTATTTTTTTTGGAGAGCTCTGTTCTGAAATCCCTGCTTTTTTAAGTACTTCAATATATTTTTGTGAACTCCCGTCTAAAATGGGTGTTTCGGAACTGTTTATCTCTATGAGTACATTATCGATGGATAAACCTGCCAGAGCTGCAAGAACATGTTCGATGGTGCAGATACGCGCTCCGTTTTCTTCAATACTGGTTCCTCTGGATGTGTCAACAACATTTTCAATACAAGCATGAACGAGGGGCTGATTTTCAAGATCAACTCTTTTAAATACAAATCCATGATTTTCCGGAGCTGGACAAAAAGTAATAGTAACGTCATTTCCGGTGTGTAACCCTTTACCGGTGAGACTTACCGGTGAAACTACAGTGCATTGTTTCATCATACTTACCGGCAAAAATAATAAAAAATAATTAACGGCAAGTAAAAAGTTTCTTATTATAAACTATCTTATTAACAGGATATTTTAATATATTAAGCCAAAATACATATCAGTGAAGCGGAAACATCAATAAATCAATTTCCTGAAAAGGAATATGAAATAAATCGCTGATATATTTGCTTGTGAGTATACCGTTAAAAAGGTAAGTACCCGTGCGGACACCTTTTTCATTTCTGAGAAAATTTTCCACACCACCTTCTTCAGCGATCTGTAAAATGACCGGAGCAAAGAAATTGCTTAACGCTAAGGAGGCGGTATGCGGCACTTTTGACGGGATATTCGGTATGCAAAAATGCGTAATGCCGAATTTTTTGAAGACAGGCTGGGTGTGGTTGGTGACATGGGATGTTTCAGAACAGCCTCCGTTATCAATACTTACATCTATTATTACCGCACCGTATTGCATTTCTTTAACCATATCTTCAGTTATTACACAGGGTGTTATTCCGTTTACCGGATTAAGCGCTCCGATGACGACATCAGCCGAACGTAAGGCATTGGAAAGTGTTTTTTGCTGAATTACGGATGTATAAAGACGTTCACCCAGTTTGTTCTGTATGCTGCGGAGTTTGTATATAGAATTGTCGAAAACCTTTACAAAAGCGCCCATGCCTATTGCTGCACGGGCTGCATATTCACCTACGGTTCCGGCTCCGATAATCACGACTTCAGCAGGCGCGATACCCGGGAAACCACCCAGACTTTTTCCTTTCCCATATTCAACACTGCTCAGATACTCAGCTGCAATAAAAACAGAAGTGTTACCCACAATCTCACTCATAGAACGTATTACCGGGAAAGAACAGGTTTTATCCTTAATATGTTCGTATGAAATGGCCGTGATTTTTTTTGCCATCAACTGTTTAAAATATGTTTCATTCTGCCCGGGCAGGTTCAATGCAGAAAACATCGTTATGCGCGGCTTGAATTTCTCAATTTCAACGGGCAGGGGTGGCGCTACTTTTATTACAATATCAGATTGAAAAATTTCTGTCGAAGAATAAACCAGGTTAGCGCCAGCTTCAATGTATTCATTATCAGGGAAATGGGCGGATTTGCCGGCATTTGATTCTAGGATAACCTTATGTCCGTTGTTTACGAGCAAACTGACAGCCTCCGGAACAAGCCCGATACGATTTTCCTGAAAAGCAATTTCCTTCGGAATTCCTATCGTTAATTGCCTTTTATGCTTTCTGATCTCAAGCATTTCAGGCTGAGGGATCATTTGCTCGGAGTGGGAAAAATCTACGAAACCTTTCTTTGGATTCATATTAACGATTTAGATACTATAAAGATACAATAAAATTCAATACTCAGGAATTTTTTTCTTCGAAAGAAATGACCCTTGTCTTTTTATCTTCCTGAATTTCAATGCCTATCTCTATATGTCCGGGCGGTAATATTTTTTCGGCTATCTCAGGCCATTCGACAAAACAATAGTTTCCGCTGTAAAAATATTCCTCATAACCGATATCATATACTTCTTTTATATTTTCAATCCTGTAAAAATCAAAGTGATAGATCATAGCACCATTTTCTGTATGATATTCATTTACAATAGAAAATGACGGACTGTTGGTGAGGTCATCAACTTTTAGTAACGAACAAATTGCTTTTATCAATGTTGTTTTTCCTGAGCCTAGTTCACCTTTAAAAATGAAAATTCTCTTTTCGGAAAATGTGTTTATAATAAACTCAGCAATTTCCGGTAATTCAGCAATATCATGACACACAACTTTGCGACACATGTTATTTGGCGTTAAGAGAAATAATAGGAATCAATAACTCTTCGAGCGAAATACCGCCGTGCTGAAACGTGTTTTTGTAATAATTGACGAAATAATGGTAATTATTAGGGTAGGCAAAAAAATCATTTTCCCTGCAGAAAACATAGGAAGTGCTGATGTTGATCTTTGGAAGGAATATGTCCTGTGGGTTTTTGACTTCAAAAACACTCCTTTTTTCAAAACTCAAGGCCCTGCCATACTTGTAACGCAAATTAGTGTTGGTATTTTTATCCCCAACGATTTTTACAGGATTTGCCACTTTCACACTGCCATGGTCGGTAGTGATCATCAGGTTCACTTTTTGTTCCGAAAGGTAACGTATCACATCCAACAGCGGCGAATGTCTGAACCATGACAAGGTAAGAGAACGGTAAGCCGCTTCATCATCTGCAAGCTCTCTTATTACTTCCATGTCGGTGCGTGCGTGGGATAACATGTCCACAAAATTATAAACAAGTACGTTCAGCTTATTGTTTACAAGATTAGAAAGGTTCTCAACATATTTCTTTCCAGCGGTAATGTTCAGAATTTTAGAATAATTGTATTTTATATCCTTGCCGTACCTTTTCAATAGTTCGCCAAGAAGTTCATTTTCAAACTGGTTCTTGGTGCCTTCATCTTCTTCGTAAGTCCAGTATTTCGGATATTTGCGTTCGATCTCGGTTGGAAGTAAGCCTGCAAATAAAGCGTTTCTTGCATATTGCGTTGCTGATGGGAGAATGCCGTAATACAGCTCGTCGTTCTGCACTCTGAAATATTCTTCTATTACTGGCTGAATAACTTTCCACTGGTCGTAACGCAGATTGTCAATGACAATCAAAAACAAAGGTTCAGGCTGGCTCAGCGCCGGGAAAATCTTTTCTTTAAAAAGGGTATGCGACATTACGGGCGTATCGGTTTGTTTGCCGCTTAGCCAGGCAATATAATTGTTTTCGTAAAATTTTGAAAAAATAGTGTTGGCTTCGGATTTTTGTAACTGCAGCACCTCATTCATCGATTCATCGTTCGATTTTTCGAGTTCCAGTTCCCAATACGTCATTTTCTTGTATACTTCAATCCATTCACTATGCGACAGGCGGTTTGAAATTTCCATGCCTATGTTTCTGAATTGCTGCTGGTAGGCCTGGGTGGTTTTTTCGCTGATGATACGCTTGTTTTCAAGATTCTTTTTCAGGCAAAGCAGTATCTGGTTCGGGTTGACCGGCTTAATCAGATAATCCGAAATGTTTGAACCGATCGCATCTTCCATTGTATGTTCCTGCTCATTACGCGTGATCATTACTACCGGAAGGTTGGGAAAATCATTGCGGATTTGTGTAAGTGTTTCCAGTCCCGAAATGCCGGGCATATTTTCGTCAAGAAAAATAATGTCAAAATCGTCAGCGTGAATCTGGTCGAGAGCTTCATCTCCGTTATTGGATGTTAATACATCATACCCTTTTTCCTGCAGAAATAAGATGTGAGGCTTCAGCAGGTCTATCTCATCGTCAACCCAGAGTATCTTGATTTTAGTCATAATTGTGTCGCGTTATATAAAGAGTTAAAAAAAAATTGTAATATTGACAAGGATTTTAATTTACAAAAATACGAATAAAAAGCCTGCTTTTTGTGGTTCATAACAAAAGAAAAATAATAAACGATCCGGTACACGGTTTTATTACGGTACCCAGCGAGCTGGTCTTTGATATTATTGAGCATCCTTATTTTCAAAGGCTGCGTCACATAAAACAGCTCGGGCTAACCTATATGGTTTATCCCGGGGCCATACATACGCGCTTTCAACATGCGATCGGCGCCATGCACCTGATGACGATGGCTGTGGAGATGCTCAAAATTAAAGAAAATGAGATTACTATTGAAGAAATGCAGGGTCTTTATCTCGCCATTTTGTTGCACGATATCGGTCACGGTCCGTTTTCACATGCATTGGAACATACCATTGTTGAAAATGTAAATCATGAAACATTATCATTCTTGTTTTTTCAAAGGCTGAACAAGGTTTTTAACGGGGATTTGCAGCTGGCAACACAGATATTTTCAAACAATTACCCAAAAAAGTTTTTACACCAGCTGGTATCCGGACAACTTGATGTTGACAGGCTCGATTACCTGATGCGCGACAGTTTTTTTACAGGTGTTTCCGAAGGCGTTATCAGTACCGACCGCATTATTAAGATGTTGAATGTTTATAACGACGAACTGGTGGTGGATGTGAAAGGAATTTATTCCATTGAGAAATTCATTGTTGCCCGCCGTTTGATGTACTGGCAGGTCTATCTTCACAAAACCGTGCTTTCTGCCGAGCACCTGATGATCAATATTTTAAAACGAGCCAAATTCCTATGTGAGCAGGGCGAAAAAATATTTACCACACCGGCGCTGGAAGTTTTTCTGAAAAACAGGTTTTCTGTTGAGGACTTCCATAAAAATGAAGAACTGCTCGATAAATTTGCCGAACTTGATGATCATGATGTGTTTATAGCGGTGAAGATGTGGACCAGGTCTGACGATAAGGTTCTTGCTTTGCTCAGTAAAAAACTGGTTGAGCGCAAGTTGTTAAAAATAGAGATCAGCGACAAAGCTTTCGATGAAACGTATATTGAAGACCTAAAGCAAAAAACTCAGAAATCATACGGCATCAGCGAAGATGAAGCCGGCTATTTTGTATTTTCTGATGAAGTCGCCAACAACGCGTATAATCCTTATTTTGATAAGATTCACATTTTATATAAGGATAACAAAGTACTTGATATAACTGAAAGCTCCGACCAGATTAATACGGATTTGTTATCAAAAACGGTGAGGAAATATTTTTTGTGCTATCCGAAGAATTTATGAAATGTGTTCTGATTTTTTTTAATTAAAAAAATTACCCCAAAAATGTAACGAATCCTAAAATAAACTGTCTGAATTTTTGTTTATATGTTTCGCTGATAATTTAATTAACCAAATCATTAATATTTTAAAAACAATCAACATGAAAAAACTTCTGCTTCTCTTTCTGAGTGTGCTGCTTTTTACAGGGCTCAGCGTCAATGCCCAGGATCTCACGACAAAAATTCCTGTGTCCAAACAGGTTAAGATCGGTGTGCTGCCCAACGGGCTGAAATACTATATTAAGTATAATGCAAAACCCGAACACAAGGTTGAACTCAGGCTTGCCGTAAATGCCGGGTCCATACTTGAAGATAACGACCAGCTTGGGCTGGCGCATTTTATGGAACACATGAACTTCAACGGTCTAAAACATTTTCCCGGTAATGAGCTGGTACATTATCTGCAAAGCATCGGCGTTGGTTTTGGTAACGACCTGAATGCTTATACCGGTTTCGACCAGACAGTTTATATGCTTCCTTTCCCCAGTGATGATCCTGAAAAAATAGATAAATCATTTAATGTTATCGCAGACTGGGCACAAGGCTCATTGCTTACCAATGAGGAAATTGATAAAGAACGCGGTGTAATTCTTTCAGAAAGCCGCCTCGGCAAGGGCGCAGACGATCGTATGATGAAAATCTGGCTGCCGCTCATGCTCAACGGATCAAAATATGCGGATCGCTTGCCCATAGGCAAAGATTCCATAATTGAGAAATTCGATTATAGTGTATTACGCCGTTTTTACAACAATTGGTACCGCCCGAACCTGCAGGCAGTTATCGTGGTTGGCGATATGCCCGTTGATGAAGCTGAAAAACTTATAAAAGAAAAATTTGGGGACATGAAAAACCCTGTTCCGGAACCAAAACGCCAGGAGTTATTTGAAGTGAAACCCTTTACACAAAGCCAGGCAGTTGTCGTCAGCGACCCTGAAGCCGATATGACGTATATTAACATTTTAGGCAGCTCTTATAATAAAAAACCTTCTGTTACCGAAGCCGACTATTTGAATGATGTGATTAAACAATTGTTCTCAACTATGATCTCGTCGAGGCTTGATGAACTGGTAAGTTCGGCAAATCCGCCTTTCATGTATGCTTATTCATATATCGGAGGATGGGCGAGAGGTTATGAAAGCTTCAATGCCGGGGCGCTCTGCAGTCCGGATGGAATTCAAAAAGCAATACAGGCCTTGGTTACAGAATGCCTTCGTGTAAAAAAAATCGGATTCATTGAACAGGAACTGGAAAGAGCTAAGGCTGCCGTTCTTTCGCAATACGAAAAACAATATAACGAGCGCGAAAAAACAGAATCCGGCAAGCTTGTATGGGAATATGTGAATAATTATCTGGAACAGGAACCTATTCCGGGAATTGAATGGGAATATAATTTTGTTAAAAACCATATCAATAACATCAAACTGAAAGATTTTGACGGAATACGCAATAAAATTAATTTTGATGATAAATATTTCAGCTATGTAACCACGAAAACCTCTGATAAACTTCCCTCAAACGCTGAATATAAAAAATGGATAGACGAATCTTTTAAAATCAGCATCACTCCTTATCAGGAAAAAAAGATCGCCTCTACCTTGCTGAACAAAGATCCTCAACCTGGAAAAGTTGTTAATACAGTTAAGAACGAAAAACTGGGAACAACAACCTATACTTTGAGTAACGGCGCTGTCGTATGCCTTAAACCAACCGATTTCAAAAACGATGAGATTTTATTCAAAGGTTCAAAATTTGGTGGTTACAGCGCTTATACCGGTAAAGATTACCAGAGCGCTCAATATTGCAATAATGTTACAGAGGAAATGGGCTACGGCGCTTTTTCGAAAACCGATCTCGAAAAATTCTTATCAGGCAAGGTCGTAAAAGTTACACCTGTAGTGGATGATTATACAGAATATATTTCTGGAAACAGCAGTGTGAAAGATTTAGAAACCATGTTCCAGCTTATTTACCTGAAATGTACCGAACCCCGTAAGGATATGGATGCCTTTGGTTCTTTTATCACACGCTCAAAACAGGAACTGGAACTTCTGAAACAAAACCCCGAAAACCTGTTTGCAGATACTCTTTACAATACATTGTATCAGGGAAATCCGAGGGCACATCAGATCGACAGTCCCGAAGATTATGACAAGATCAGTGTTGATAATGCTATGGCTTTTTATAAAGACAGAATAGGAAACCCAGCAGGTATGTATTATACGTTTGTTGGCACGTTCAACGAAGAAACCATAAAACCGCTGATCGAAAAATATATCGGTGGTATTCCTGCAGGCACGTCTAAAGCCGAATACAAAAGTCTTGGCATGAATATCAAACCAGGAAACACTAGTTTTACCCTGCACAAAGGCAAGGAACAAAAAGCAATGCTCATCCATTATTTTTCAGCCGACATACCCTACAATGCTGATGATAATTTTAAGCTTGCTCAGCTGAATGGCATCGTCAACAACAGAATTATAGACACCATACGCGAAAAGATGGGTGCAATATATGGCGGCGGATGCGGCGGTTCCATCAAGAAATATCCCAAAGAAGAATATCTGGTACAATCTTATTTCCCCTGCAGTCCTGAAAACATCAACAAGGTTGACGAAGCCTTCATGAAACTGATAGAAGGAACCAAGATTCCCGGAAGCATCACCGAAAAAGACTGGGAACGGGTGCGTCAGCCGGCCATCGAAACCTACAAGGTAAATATCAAGAAAAACAATTTCTGGTTAAACAACCTACAATCGGCATACCTCACCGGAACCGATCCCGAAAGAATCATTACCGTGGAGAAACGCCTGAACGATATCACACCGGCACAGCTTGAAGAGACAGCACGTAAGTTCTATACGAAACAGAATATTTTTAAAGGATACTGGCTGCCCGAAACAAAGTAAGTCAGAATTCAGAAGGCAGAATTATAAATTCAGAATTCTAACTTCTGACTTCTGAAATAAAAAAGGTTCGCATGAAAGTGCGGGCCTTTTTGTTTTTTATTCATGTGTGGAACTTTGCCAAACGTTCTGGCTATTTTTTATTCTACCAATTAAAGACTTTTTATAACTTTGTTTTCACATGAAAAATTTTGAATTATGAAATTCACCGCACAACAACTTGCTGAAGTGCTTCACGGCACGGTAGATGGCAATCCGGAAGTATGCTTTACCAAACTTGCAAAGATTGAAGAAGGCGATAACGAATCACTGACTTTTCTTGCCAATCCGGCCTATACCCAATTCATCTATTCCACTCAGGCTGCTGTTGTGATTGTAAATAATGATTTTGTTCCTGAACATAAGGTCAATGCCACAATGATCAGGGTTGAGAATGCTTATACTGCTTTTTCTACTTTGCTCGAAATGTACAACCAGATAAAGCTGAATAAAACCGGTATCTCTGATAAAGCCACCATTTCTGCATCAGCGAAGATTGGCAAGAATGCGTACATCGGTGATCAAGCATTCGTTGGTGATAATGTTGTGATTGGCGATAATGTGAAAATATACCCGCTTTGTTATGTGGGCGATAATGTCGTGATTAAAGATAATTCCACACTTTTTGCTTCGGTTACAGTATATTCAGATAATGCCATCGGAAACAGTTGCACGTTGCATTCAGGTGTTGTGATCGGCGCTGATGGCTTTGGCTTTGCTCCGCAGGCCGACGGAACCTATAAAAAAGTTACGCAAACAGGGAATGTTGTCATTGAAGACAATGTGGAGATTGGCGCCAATACAACTATTGACCGTGCCACACTTGGATCGACGATAATTCACAAGGGCTGTAAAATTGACAATCTTGTGATGATCGCGCATAATGTGGAAGTTGGTGAGAATACCGTGATCGTATCGCAAACAGGTATTGCCGGTTCGACCAAGATTGGTAAAAATGTTACAATAGGTGGCCAGGTAGGAATAGTAGGGCATATTACTATTGCCGATAACGTAATGATACAGGCGCAGTCGGGCATAGCTTCAAGTATCAAAGAACCCGGATCCATTGTACAGGGAGCTCCGGCTTATAACATAAAAGATTACCTTCGTTCATACGTTCATTATAAAAACCTTCCCAAACTTGTTGATCGGCTGAATTCGCTGGAAAAAGAACTGGCAGCATTAAAGAAGAAGTAGCAGCAGATTTTTAAAGAATCCTTGCGAACCTTGCGCTTTTCTTTCGCGTCCCTTGCGGTAAAAAAATGAAGAATATTTCCCGCAGATATCGCAGATTAACGCAGAATTAAAGAAGAAGGCACTCTGGATGTATAAATATTCGTAGCATACATTGCGCTACATTCCTTTGCGTTCCGCCGGTGGCGGATTGCGGTAAAAAAAGATATTTCCAACAGTCCGCCGCGCTCATGGCCAGTGGCTAGTGGCTCATGGCGAACCTACCAGCTCGAACCGCCGCCGCCGCCAAACCCGCCGCCGGAAAAACCGCCACCGCCGCTAAATCCGCTGAAACCGCCGCCACCGCCAAACGAACTAAATCCCGAGCTGCGAAAACCCGACCCTGATGAAGAAGGTGTATAATGATAATTGAAACTGTGGTCCATACGGTACATGCTAGAAATCATTGAAGAAACAAGGAAAGTGGTACTGAAAGAATTTGTCCCCGATGCTTGATACCAATCTGGAGCTGAATTGATAAGGTCTTTGAATTTATCGGCCCATTGGCTGCCAAGCCCCATTACGATGGCATACGCAACAGTTTCGTCAAAGTATTTAGGGTTTTCTTTCAGAAGATCAGATAATTTTTCTTTTTCGGCTCGCTGAATAAATTCCTTGAATCCAAGCAATTCTATATATTTTCCGGAACCGAAATGCCCAAGTTTTGGCATGATAAGCCCGAAAAAATATATCAATCCGGTTGATAAAACAATACAGATAGTCCACTGAAGCCAGCTTGATCCGCTGAATAATGATGTGGTAAATCCAATTCCTAAAATAATAAAAGCCACTACTTTCAGAAAACGACTAAACCCAAGTGTACCGGGAACAAAAAATTGATTCTTTTTTGAGTAAGAATGCAGCTCCTTGTCCGTTGAATTCATCGTAATATAAAATGAATTTTTCAGAGAACTTACTTTAACTGGATCGGTTTTATCGGCTTTGAATAAGCCGTTGAACATAGTCTTTTCAAAACTTTTTGCGTCAGGTGGTAGTTCCTTTAATTTGGTGAGTTCATAATCGCTTTCTTGTTTGCCGATACCTTTTATCTCTTTAATGGAAAGAATCCCGTTACCGGCCCAGTAATAAATAAGTGAAACAAGATCACGCTTATGTAGTTTATTATCCCAGAGATAGCCGGCTTCAGCGGGAGTAATGTCTTTTGGCGGTTTGTACTGTACGACTACAGAGCCTTTTCTGTCCCTCCCGATGAAATACCACAGTATTAATAAAATAAGAAACACAATAAGCGGATAAAAAAGTAATTTGTTATTTTTCCAGATGAGCTTAAAGGTGAGCCATCCCGAGACAGATAAATTGTTTTTTGGGATGTATAGTTCAAGAACGGGGATTTCATTACTGTATAATTCCCCAGTAAGTTTACAGATAATAGTGTTTTTTTCTGTGAAAAATTTTAATGGGCGCGATGTGTCATTATTTATGAAAAATGACGCTTTTACCACCTCAGGATTTAAACCTTCAGGAAGAATTATCTTTATAGTTCCAGCTTTTACCGGTTCGTTGAAAATACTTATTAATTCTTTTTTCAGGTAGTAATTCCCGTCTTTTTTTGTTAATAGTCCGAAAATGTCATATTCATAGCTGTAGGTAGTATCCTGTGCTTTTCCTTCGGTTGTTCCCCAGTAAATTGAATTAAAATAGTTATTTCTGAGCTTGTAATCTTCGTTCTGTCCGCTCACATTCAGGTCACTGACCAGAAACTTGGTATATCCGCTCAGAAATGACCAATCCGGAAGCTTGCTTTGTGATTCATTGTTCTCCGGCTGTTCATAATATGTAAAGTTTTCGTTTGCCGTAAAACTGTTCTCAAGACTATAAGGACTTTTGAATTTTACATTGTAAGAATGTTTGATGTGAAGACTTCCGTTCTTATTAAACGTTATTTCAGTGATAAAATCTTTTATGTAAAATTTCTTCGCGAAAATTTCAAGTGGCAGCATTCTTTTGTTGAATCCCTCATCGCTGAGTGCCTGTGTCATGAATATCGTGTTTGTAGCAAAAACTTTATCGTATTTAATGAAATATGTTTTCTTTTTGCTGTCAAAACTTATGGCAGGAGATACGATATGATCTTCGTTCCCTTTGTAAAAGCGGAAAACCGTTTTTTCGATGTTAATGGCTGGATCGGCTGAAATTTCTGCTTCCAGTCCCCTGCATGGTTCGCCTGACATTTCTCCTGTGAACGGCCATTTGATCTCGGCGCGGCCGTTTTCAAAAAGTACAGCACCCCATAATTTGTAGCGAAATGTAACCTCAATATTTTTTGAGAATTTTCCTGTATTGCTGTAAAGGCTTATGTATTTATTCTCACCTTCGGCTTGTACTAAAAATAGTGCATCTGATATATCTGCAGATACATAATTTACTTTCAGATCTTTTATTATCTGATCTTTTATTAGCGATGAATCTCCATTATTCAGTGTATTGAAATCCCGCAAAAAAGATGATTGTGGGTAAAGAAGGACAACTGAAAATTTTTCTTCAATATCAAGGGATCCATCGTAGTTGATCTTAATTTTTGAAAGAAGCTTGTCGATATAGAAATTTTTTGCCATATCTTCAATGGGAATACCGGTGTTAGGAAAATAAGAGAGTGGAAATCTTACCACTACAGTCATTCCTTCGTTGGCTTTCAATGATGTTGTCAAGTTCCCGGTAATCATGTTTGAACTGATAGTGAATTGCGCACCTTTTTCTTTCGAACCTTCGGCCCCGGTGAAAAGCAGAATATCGCTGTTATTGAGGCTGACAGACTTGGGCAGACTTATACTGAACCCTGCTTTAGCAACATCACAATCCCACTGATGTCCGATGAGGTTCCAGTAAAATTCGGTATGGTCGCTGAATTTGTTCAAACCGCCCCAGACAAGATATTTTATTACGTACTTCTGGTCGCCTTCAACGTATTTATCAGCAGAACCTATTTTTATTTTCAGAAAATCGCCTTCGTACGAAGTGCTAAACTCAAAACCTTCGACACTGATATTTTTTATGATCAATTCGTAATCGGCCGAGTAGCTTGCCCTTTCAGAGGTTTCTCTGCCGGGAAAATCAACCTGCCTGTATCTGAAAGGCATGGAACGTATGATGCCGTGCCTTTGCTCCGTAAATCGTACATCAATGGTTTCTGTAACCCAAATAGAACCGTCGGCATTCATTTTCAAGTCGATGAAATAATTTGTGATGTCGAAGGCCTCTGAAAATCCGGTTAAACTCAGGAATGCAAAAACAACAACTGCAATGATTTTTTTCATACCTTATTTTTTTATTTCGATCTTAATTGCTTCGCGTTCGATATTTTCAATTTCAAAAAATTCAGCTGTTTTAAAACGAAATATGTTTGCAAAAATATTCCCGGGAAAAGATTCAATGGCTGTGTTATTGTCACGGACTACCGCGTTGTAATATCTCCGGGCATTCTGTATCGTGTCTTCCACTTCGATCAGCGAATCCTGAAGCTTCATGAAATTCTCATTGGCAAGCAGGGCGGGATAATTCTCAACGGTGACAAGAATGTTTTTCAACACAGAGATCATATTGTTTTCTGCCGCTTCGTGTTCTTTAAGCGTTGTTGCATTTTCAGCTTGTGAACGGTATTTTGCTACATCTTCAAAAAGCTCTTTTTCATGCACGGCATAGCCTTTCACCGAGTCAACAAGATTTGGAATCAGGGAGTAGCGCCTTTTGAGCTGCACATCAATATCGCTCCAGGCATTTTTGATTCTGTTCCGGTATGAAATGAATTTGTTGAAATAAATTGCCGTTATCAATAAAAGCACAACAGCAATTCCGATTAAAATATATAGCGCCATAGGTTTAAATTTTGCATATCAAATATACAACATCTTTTAAACCATATGATGAAAAAATTTGTGATACTGTTTGTGTTTCAGGAAGGTTTTTTTACAATAATTTGTTATCACATTTTTTTAGTGCGAAGTTGCAAACTTCGCACAACTGAAGAAGAAGTTTATACTTATTTGCAGAACTGTCTGATCACCTCGCCTGCTGTTTGGTTGCCAAGTTCGAAGGATTTGTGCCAGTCATCACAGGCGCCGGATGTGTCGTTCACATTCAGGCGGGTGAGCCCGCGGTTGAATAAAACGATATCGTCTTTCGGGTTGAATTTCAACGCGGTGCTGTAATCTTCTATCGAGCCATTAAAATCTTTCATCATGGCTTTGATGTTGGCACGGTTGCTGAATGCCTCGCCGTCATCGGGCTTGAGGCTTATTGCTTTGTTTGCGTCAATAAGCGCACCCTGCAGGTTGCCCATAGTGGCTTTCATTACGGCACGGTTGTTATATGCTTTCTGCAATTCCGGATCGAGGAGTATGGCTTTGTTATAGTCGCGGAGAGCGGCTGCGGTATCGCGGAGGCCATCATACGCCATTCCACGGTTATTGTATGATTCTGCTACAGCCGGATCAAGTTTTATAGCAAGGTCCAGATCATGAAGCGCAGCCTGATAATCTTTTAATTCCACAAAAATATGTCCGCGGTTGGTCAGGCACATACCAAAATTGGGATTTCGTTTCAATGTTTCGTTGTAATCCTGTAATGCCCCTTTATAATCTT
>Ga0116171_10002632_pt1 | contig 16955 bp, 15 predicted proteins | sample AD_JPNHW2_MetaG_FD_89798 | JGI IMG/M metagenome (GOLD analysis project Ga0116171, IMG submission 89798) | Active sludge microbial communities of municipal wastewater-treating anaerobic digesters from Japan - AD_JPNHW2_MetaG | ecosystem: Engineered > Bioreactor > Anaerobic > Digestate | place... | reverse complement strand
CCAAACCTGTACCCTCTCCTTGAGGTTTTGTTGTATAAAAAGGGTCAAAAATCTTTTTCAACTGATCTTCGGACATGCCCGAGCCTGTATCTTCGATTTCTATTATAACATTATCTTGTTCCTTTTTTAACCTTATGTATATTTTACCTTTTTTTTCTATTGCATAACAGGCATTGTCCAAAATATTCATAAAAACTTGATTTAACTGTCCGCCGTAGCCTTCTATAATAGGAAAATCTTGATCATACTCTTTTATAACTTCTGCTTTGTATTTTATTTTATTATGCAAAATATTCAAAATAGTTTCAATTTCTCGTTTTAAATCAATTTCATTTACTACCAATTCTTCTATTCTTGAAAAGTTTTTTAAATCCAAAATTATATTTTTTGTTCTTTCCGTTCCCTCTTGACAGCTTTGTATAAGCATCGGCAAATCTTCTTTTATAAAAGAGTATTCCACCTCTTGTTTAATCTTGTTTAAAGTATCCCTTTTTTCCTCACTCAAATCATTTTCGTAATTTTGATAAACTTCTATAAGTTCAATTAAAGCTTTAGAATAATTTTTCAAGTGCGTCATATTCCCGTGAATAAAGTTTATGGGGTTGTTTATTTCATGTGTAATACCGGCGACAAGCTCTCCCAAAGAACGCATTTTTTCGCTGTGCACCATTATTATTTGCGTATTTTCAAGTTCTTCATAGGCAAGTTTTAACTCTTTTGTTCTTTCCTGAACCTTTTTTTCCAAATTGTCATACAAAGATTGAAGATTTTCCGCCATTTGATTGTAAGTTTGGACAAGCTGATTTATTTCGGTGTATTTGGTAAATTCAACCCTGTACTTAAGGTTTCCCTCGGATAATTCTTTTGTCCCGTTAATAAGTTTTTCTAAAGGGCTTATGATTATTTTTGTCATGTAATAAGATAAAATAAGACCAAAAATTAAAAACGCTATTACTATTCTTTGAAGGTTTTCTCTGAAAGTAAGAATTGTCGAATACATTGAATCTTGAGGGACAAAAAAACTGAAAATACTGTCAACAAAAAAAACGGCATAAACCGCCATTCCGATTGTCGCAACGGCAACCAACAAACTCATGCTTAAAGCAAAGGTAGTCCCTATACTTAATTTTTCTCTATTTGATTTTTTTTTGCCGATATTTTTCATTATCACTTCCGAATTTTTGAAATCATTCCATAACATCCGAATCAAAAGACATTTCTTCTTGTTCGTCATTTTCTTTTTTTGTAACTTCTTTTATGAAAAGACTATTATGGAAAACCGGTCTTCTTCTTCTGGGTTTATCCAGTATAGAACCCATCATCCAGCCGATAAACCCCATTGCAAAGCTTGCAGGTATAACTTTTTTTAAGGTCGCAAAAACTGAATAATAATCCAGTGACATACTTCCTGTTAAGGATAATGCTCCTGCTATAAGTATTGTCCAGCTTGCAAATACTGCAGCTAATTTATGTTTGTTTTTAAGTTGATTTTTGCTCATGATTTTTTATTTACTGTTTCCAAATTTTTCTTGATACAAAGCTGTACGAGAGTCATTTTTGCCACATTTGACATATTTTTAAATCTTCCCGAAACCGTATAAATTCCATCATCGCTTTTTTCTATTCTTATGGGCTCAAACAAACATCTTATTTCGTTATCCCCAAAAAGCTCGATTGAAGTCATATATTCAGTATCAATATCCAAGCTGTCTTTACTTTGAATTTTCATTCCGCCCGCGGATAAATCCAATGAATTTACCTTAATAACCTTATTATTTGAATGAAGTGCCATTTCATTAATAAATTTAATCCTTGTAAACTGCCTTCTTTGCAGATATCTGTGTTTTACGGGATTTTCTATTTTTAATATTTTGCCCTCCACGTCTAAAACTTTTGCTTCAAAATATAAAATTCCGTTTTCCGTAGAAGAATAAAATTCACTTTTTTTGCCTTTGGGAATATTTTGCGGCTCAAAATTTAATTCCACAGAAAATCCTTTTTCTTTCATATCGACCACCTTGCCTCTTGTAGCGTCTTTAAAATCTTGAGGTACGATATTTATAGCCTGCTCTTTTTTTAACAATCCAATCATTTTAAATCCTTTCTAGGCTACCGCCTGTGAAACCGCCTTAATTATACCCACGGATTATGCTTTAACATTGGAACTTATTTCATTATACGACATTACCGTAATTTGCGGATAAGTTCTTTCTATAAGCCGCCTGAAAGCAAGTCTTATTGCAGATGAACAAAGTATAACAGGTTGATTGCCGCTTGACAAGATAGCCTTTTCCAACTCGGAGTTAAGAGTATCTAAAAGTCTTCTTGTAAAATCAGGATCAAGAGTTAAACTTTGACCGTCAGGGCTGACTCCTTGCGCTATAGTGTTTTCAACATCAGGTGCAAGTGTTATTGCAAATAATTCTCCCGTGTCAGAAAGATTTTGTTTACAAATTTGTCTTGCAAGTGCCTGTCTTGTCTGCTCGGTAAGAAAATCGTAATTTTTACTTATTTTTGCCTGAAGGCTTACTGTTTCCAAAATTGTTTTTAAATCTCTTACAGAAACCCTTTCTCTTAAAAGATTTTGCATAACCTGCTGAACATCTGCGGCGGTTAAATCTTTCATCAAATCCTTAACATAATCTTCGGAAACTTCTTTTTGTAAATTGTCTATCAACTGCTGAACATCGGCACGCGAAAGAATGTCGGCAGAATTTTTCTTTATAATCTCGGTTAAATGTGTTGAAATAACAGCAGAAGGACTTACAACGGTGTAGCCGTAAGTTTCTGCATAGTCTTTGTCTTTTTCTTCAATCCAAAGAGCGGGAAGCCCGAAAGCAGGCTCAATGGCATTTATGCCCGTCAAATTGCTGTCGTTATTTACCCCTGAAGCATTCATCGCAAGGCTTCTTTCGGGATAAACCTCCCCTGATTCTATTGCAATTCCCTTAAGTTTTATTTGATAAGTATTGGGTGAAAGCTGCAAATTGTCTCTAACCCTTACTGAAGGTAAAACTATTCCCAAATCTAAAGCGGTTTGCCTTCTTATTTGGGCAATTCTTTCAAGCAAATCCCCACCTTGCTCTATATTAAGAAGCGGCACGAGTCTGTATCCGACTTCTATTTCGATTGTTTCGACCGCAAGAAGTTCCAAAACGCTTTCTCTTGTGGCTTTTTTCTTTCTTTTACCCAGCCGCTCCTGCTTTTGAACTTCTTCTTTTTGTTTAAGCTCGGCTTCTGCAACCTTTTTATTATCCTGAATTTTGTAATATGCAAATATTGCCGTAATCATACCAATACTTAAAAAAGGTATTGTAGGCATTCCCGGAATCATACCCATGAAACACAAAAGTCCTGCGACAACGCCCAAAACTCTGGGATCCGAAAACATTTCTTTTCTTATATCTTCACTTAAAGAAGCGTCTTGACCTGAAGCGCGGGAAACTATTAAACCTGTGGAAGTTGATACCAAAAGAGCAGGAATTTGGGTAACAAGACCGTCACCTACTGTTAAGAGAGTGTATGTTGAAACAGCGTTTAAAAAATTCATTTTAAGTTGAATCATCCCGATTATCAATCCGCCGACTATATTTACAATAGTTATTACAATACCTGCTGTAGCATCGCCTTTTACAAACTTTGAAGCACCATCCATGGTTCCGTAGAAATTCATTTCCCGTTCTATTTTTCTTCTTCTTGCTTTTGCCTCTTCGTCATTTATAAGCCCTGAATTTAAGTCTGCATCAATACTCATTTGTTTGCCCGGCATAGAATCCAATGTAAACCTTGCGGAAACTTCTGCAACCCTTGTTGCACCACCTGTGATTACCATAAAGTTAATTATTACAAGAATCACGAATATTACCGAACCTACGACATAGTTTCCTCCTACTATAAATTCGCCGAAAGATTGAATAACGTTTCCGGCTTCGCCATAGAGCAGAATAAGTCTTGTTGAACTCACGTTAAGACCCAACCTAAAAAGAGTAGCAATAAGCAAAATAGTAGGAAAAGTCGAATAATCCAAAGGCTCTTTTGTATAAAGACAAACCAAAAGGATTACTATTGAAAGAGAAATATTTATGGTAAGAAGAAAATCCAAAAGCCCCGGAGGAATAGGCAATACCATCATTGCGACAATAGTTACAAGCCCTATTGCCAAAATAACGTCGTTATTCTTCATTATTACTGCTAATTTTCCCAAGTCCATTTTTAAAAAACATCCTATATATACATTTTACTTTATTTTTTGTTTTTTTGCTCCTCTGTTTTGCCCAAAATCTAATTTTTATCTTTGTTATAAACGTAAGCCAAAATCTCTGCAACAGCAACAAACATATCTGCCGGTATTACCCCGTCTAAAGGTACAAGTTTATATAAAGCCTGCGCCAGAGGTTTATTTTCGACAATCGGAATATTATTTTCCTGTGCAATTTCTCTGATTCTAAATGCCACATAATCCACCCCTTTGGCTATAACCCTCGGTGCCGGTGATTCCATTTTATCATATTTTAAGGCAACTGCATAATGTGTAGGATTTGTAACAACAACATCAGCTTTGGGGATATTTGCAAACATTCTCTGCCTTGCCATTTTAACCTGAATAGAACGTATTTTTGCTTTGATTTTAGGGTCTCCTTCGGTATCCTTCATTTCGTCTTTTACTTCCTGTTTTGTCATTTTAATTGATTTTTCATATTCATAATCTTGATACTTTTTATCTAAAAGCCCCAAAACCAACATTGCAAGACAAATATTTACGACCATTTGTCCTAAAATTGAACCTATAATTGCAAAAGCAGGCTCAATATCCATACCCAAAAGCCCGAATAGTTCATCTTTTCTTCCGTTAATAACAGAAAATCCACACATACCTACAACAGCAAGCTTAATAAGTGATTTCACAAATTCTACAATAGTGCGGGGCTCAACAGGATTAAAAAGTTTTTTTGCATTTTGCAACATTTTCATAGGTGAAATATTACTCAATTTGAGCTTGATTTTTTCTTTTGCAAAAACATGCCCGATTTGAAGACGAATAACAATAGTGCCCATAACCATTAAAAAAAGCAGAAAAGGCAGAATAATTTGTCCTGCCGTTTTGGCAAATGGCAAAAATACAAGTAAAATATCATCTGTGCTGATATCTTTCGGGTTAAGATGAGTAAATGTATAATAAAACAAGTTCTTTAAATTAGACAAAACATAACCGGAAAAAATACTTAAAAGGGCAACTCCCATTGTAATCATTAAAGCCGAAATTAAATCCTGACTTTTTGATATATTACCCTTATCGCGCTCTTTACCTCGCCTGCGGCCGGTTGCTTTTTCGGTTCTTTCTGCTGCCTGATTACCCATTTATTTTTCAACCTTTCTTTGTATCAGAAAATCACCGCAATTGCATTAAACAATTTTTCGATAATAACGCCTATATGAGAATACATTGCTGCTATAAACATAATTATCATTACCAAACCTATATATATTTTAAGCGGCATTGCTACCATAAAAATATTCATCTGCGGCATCATTTTTGCAGTAAATCCCAAAAGAACATCCGTTACAAACAATACAGCAAAAATCGGTAAAGCAATCCCAAGTGCCATAGAAAAAATTTGCCCCGACAGAAAAACTATTTCCTGAGTAAGCTGCCCGTTAAAAATAAACCCGTATCCGGGAGGAATTACCGCAAAACTTTTATAAACAGCCGAAAATAACCATTGATGCGCATTTAATCCTATAAAAACCATTGACGTTAAAATTACATATCCCTGCCCTAAAATCGGTGCGCTCATTCCGGTAAGAGGGTTTAATGCCTGTGCTGCCGCAAGTCCCATTTGAATAGAAATTATTTCTGATGCCATTTCTACCCCCACAAATACAAGGTTTGAAATAAACCCGATTACATAACCTATCATAAATTCCTTTAAAAGTATAACGCTCAATTCAGGAATGGTAGAAGGTGCTTGGAATCCGCTTTTGACAAGAACTATGGGATAAATTATAAAAGTAATTAAGGCGACAAACCAGACTTTTATCTGCATGGGTATCGGGTAGGTAGAAAATATCGGCGCAGATGACATTAATCCGCCCAGTCTTGTAAAAACCACAACAAACAAAATTAAGTTATATGGAGATAATAAAACTAATAAATCTGTGGGCATTTTTACCTCTACAATAGTCCGGGAATGGCATCAAAAAGCTCGTGAATATTTGATATAAATAAACTCATCATCCATGGCATTAATATAATAATTGTTAATATTCCGGCAATTATTTTAGGAACAAAAGTCAAAGTTGATTCTTGAATTTGTGTTATAGTTTGAAAAACGCTTACCATAAGCCCCACTGTAATACTTACAATCAAAACAGGTGCGGAAAGCTCCAATATTAATATAAAAGTTTTTTGCATTATCGATATTATAACTTCTTGTTCCATTTTTAATCCTTATTACGTTGCAAAGCTTTCCACAAGGGATTTTACTATCAGATACCAACCGTCAACCATTACAAACATAATCAGCTTAAAAGGCAAAGCTATCATTGTCGGCGGCAAGAACAGCATACCCATTGATACCAAAATACTCGACACTACAATATCTATAACCAAAAACGGCAGAAAAATTACAAAGCCGATTTTAAATGCAGTGTTTAATTCACTTAAAATAAAAGACGGCAACAAAATATATGTCGGAACATCTTTTTTGCTCTTGGGTTTTTCGATTTTTGCCATTTTTATAAAAAGAGCCAGATTCTTTTCGTCTGTTTGTTTAAACATAAAATCTCGCGCAGGAATAATTGCCTTATCAAGAGCGGTCTGCTGGGTAATTTGATTTTTCATATAAGGCTGAATTGCCGTTTCATTAATTTTGTTTATAGTTGGAGACATAATAAAAAATGTCAAAATCAAAGCCAAACCTGATAAAATCTGTGTCGGGGGAAGCGAGCCTACCCCTATTGCCTGTCTTGTAAGCGCAAGCACAATTATTATTCTTATAAAAGAAGTTGCCATTATAAAAATACTTGGGGCAAGTGTTAAAATAGTCATCCAAATAAGAATTTGAACGCCGTTAGAAAAGTCTTGCGGAGTGTTTGCAGCTTTCATCCCGATATTTATATTGGGAAATGCCATTGCGCAATGTGCCATTGGCACAAATAAAAGCATTGCCGCTAATACAAAAAGCATTTTTTTCAAAATACCCGACTTCATTTTTCCTCCAAACTTATACTAATTTTGACAATACTCGTCCCACCTTAACATAATAACAGCTAAGGAAAAATAAGACCAATTCTTAACTAAACTTCAAATAGTATATACTTTTTAGGCTTTTTTAAACCAATTTTTGTTGAATTTTGTTCCGACATTATATTTTTTGCAATAAGTTTTCAAATCGTCTTTAAGTTCTTTTGCCATAATATACATCGCAAGACAGTTTGGAACCGCCATACCCAGCATCATAGAGTCTGTAAGATTTATAACGGTATTAACATTCATAATCGCGCCTAACACCGTAAACATTAAAAATCCCAATTGATAAAATAAAGTTCTTTTTTTACCTTCGCCTACTATATAATTCCATGCCTTTTGTCCGTAATATGCCCAAGAAATAAGGGTAGTAAGTGCAAATAAAATTACAACCACAGACAAAATATATTTAAACCATGGAAAAATTGATTCAAACGCCGATGAAGTAAGCTCAATTCCGGTAACACCTGTCGTATAGTTTTTATAAACACCTGAAGAAACGATAATTCCTGCCGAAAGCAAACAAACAAGCCCTGTCAAAAAAGGCTCGATAAGTGCGATAAAACCTTGCGAAATGGGTTCATCTGTCTGCGCCGGAGCATAAACAATCGGTGCAGAACCGGTCCCCGCCTCGTTTGTTTGAACAGAACGCCTCATTCCTATAATCATAATCCCGATAATTCCGCCGGCAACAGAAGAAGGGAAAAAGGCTTCTTTCACCATTATATAAAAAGTGTATGGAAGATTATGCCAGTTTGCGATTAAAATTATAATCCCCGCAAAAAGGTATAAATAAATCATAAAAGGAACCGCTTTCATCGCAACTTTGGTTATAGCCTTAACTCCGCCGATAATAATCATTCCCATTAAAATCGCACAAATTAAGCCGATAAGCCAGTTATAACCGTGCAAAATTCCTGTTTCGCCGCCTGCGATATTAATAATTTGCCTTGTGGTTTGATTAATCTGAATCATATTCCCGCCGGTCAAAGCCCCACCGATACAAAGCCAAGCAAAAATAACGGCCAAAGGTTGACCGAGCCAGCGCATTTTTCTTCTTGTAAGCCCGTGTGCAATAAAGTGCATCGGACCGCCTGCGACTGTCCCGTCAGGTAGAAATTTTCTGTACTTTAATGAAAGTGAAACTTCGGCGAATTTAAGCGTCATACCCAAAACCGCCCCAAACATTATCCAAAGAGCAGCCCCGGGGCCCCCGATTGAAATTGAAATAGCAACCCCTGCTATTGTACCGAGGCCTACCGTGCCTGAAAGTGCCGACATAAGTGCTCCTAAAGGAGAGATTTCACCCTCGGCGTTGCCTTCTTTAGGCTTGCTTAAAATTTCAAAAGAATGCTTGAGCCCCCAAATTCCTATCCAGCGAAAGTAAAAGGTGAAAAATAATCCTGCAATAAGAATCCATAAAATAATTACAGGGATTTCAACCCCAAAAAGCGTTACGGGGAAAAACATTATGCCCGAAACTTTTTCTGAAACAGGGGTTACGTATTTGTCTATTTCTTTGTCCAAATTAAACGCAAAAACACTTTGCAAACTGCAAAAAAATGCCGCCAATGTTAAAAATAACTTTTTCATCAATAATTCCTCGCTAGTGGTCTTTAACAATCGTAGCAAAAACAACATTCAAAAAAACTGTTTCTTTAAGAATTTGTTGCAAAAAAATAATTAAGAAATATTAATTTTAAATCTAAGAAAGCAATTATTTTTATGTTTGTTTTTTATTAAAATGTTATGAGTTAGTTAAAAAACGGAGAAAATTATGTTAAGTATTGCGGGAATATCAAGACAAGTTGCTTTTGAAAAAAAACAAGATAAGCTTAATCCCAAAAAAACCGCCCCTCGCAAAATTGCACCTTCTGAGGACTGTAATCATTTATGCTATATAGCTCACGATGGTACAGAAATTCCTACTGACAACCCTAAAGCCCTAAAAATAATTCAAAAAATAAATAGTGATTTTCATAAAAAAATGAAAGCAAAAAGACCTCGTTCATTCAAAGAATTAGTAGCAACAAAAAAAATTAAAATATAAAAACATACTTTATTTAATATTTTCTAAATAATTTAGGGCACAATTTTGTTCACAAAAAGATTTAGCAGTATTTATAGAGTTTTGTACAATCTTTTCTTTATCTTCAAAGTTTTTTATCTTTAAAAGAATTTCTTTTATTCCTTCAATTGTGGGCTCGCATAAAAATCCGTTTTCGCCGTCTTTTATTATCCCATCGATTCCGTCATCTTTTGTGCAAACAGTAATACATCCCGATGCCATAGCCTCTAAATATACCATGCCAAAAGTTTCTTTTACACTTGGCAGAATAAAAATGTGGGAATTTTTCATCTGCTCCAAAACCTCTTTATTAGAAATTTTTCCCACAAATTTTACGTTTTTTGAGGCGATTTTTCTTAATTTTGAAAGCTCTTTGCCTTCTCCGATAACCTTTAATTCAAAGTTTTCCAAATCGTTTATTGCAAGAATTAATTTATTAACGTTTTTGCGTTTGATTAAATTGGCGCAGGTAATAATAGTGAGAGGTGAGAGGTGAGAGGTGAGAGGTTCGTAGGTTGGGGTTTTGTCTGTCCTCCTCCCCCCTTGAGGGGGAGGGTAGGGGAGGGGGGAATTTATCCCAACAACGGAAATCCCCGAAGGTGCGACAAAGGTTTTGTCTGCCAAGTCGGGATACAGTTCACAGAACTTCTTTTGTAAAACAAAAGAGCGGCATGCGATTTTTTTGGAATTTTTATAAGCCTCTTCCAGTTTTTTCTTAAAATAAAATCTGTACATCAGCTTTGTCAAAATCTCAATATCTGAGCAATGAACCCCGCAAACAAGCGGGATATTATATTTTTTTGCTATTTTATTTGCCAAAATAATTCCTGAGGGCATGTGTGCCACAATAATATCATAACTTTTTAAATCAATTTCCGTTGGAAGTTTTTTTGTAATATCAAACAAAAAAGGGCTAAAGTAATTTACGTTAAAAATTCGTACATTTTCATATTCATAAAAACCGTTTTTGTGAAAAACCTTGCCCCTTAAAAAGCTGTTTAGTAAAAAATTCGGCCTTATCACATCGACCTGATTTTTTAATTGTATCCAATTTGCAACAAAACGATGTAAAGTCAAAGGGCAATTCTTTTCCCCTTGCTTTACAGGATATAAGTCTGTTACAAACAAAATTTTCATAAAACAAGTATAACATATTTTAAAAAACTATATATTTTTCAAAAAAAGTTGCTATAATAGACTTAATGGCAAATGTTGGAAAAAAATTATCTGTTGCATTCTACTGGCACTTTCATCAGCCGCCCTATCAGTTAAGCGAGGAAAGTGATTATCTTATGCCCTGGGTGAGATTACACGCCCTTAAGGATTATCTTGACATGCTTTTGCCGATAAAAGATTTTCCAAAATTAAAATTAAATTTTAACTTTGTTCCGACACTGCTTGATGCCTTAATTGAATATGGCGAAAAGGGTTATCATGATATACATTCAAGACTTACGGTGACCCCTATTGAAGAATTGTCGGCAGAAGATAAGGAATTTATTTTAAATAATTTTTTTGATGCAAATTACACTTCAATGATTTGTCCAAATGAACCTTACGACAGGCTTTATCAAAAACGCTGCAAGCCTGAAGGCACAGGTATTGAAGATTTTTCTAATCAAGAATTTGCCGATATAATGGCGTGGTTTAATCTTGCCTGGATTGACCCTGTTTTTAAGGAAATGTTTCCCGAGCTTTTGGTGCTTTTAGAAAAAGGCGAAAATTACTCGCTTGAAGATAGAATAAAAATAATTGACTTTCACAGAAAAATCATAAAAATGATCATTCCAACCTATAGGCAATACTTAGAACAAGGCAAAATAGAAATTACAACAAGCCCTTACTATCACCCGATTTTACCTATTTTGCTTGATGTAAAATCGGCACAAAAAAATCTTTCAACACCCGATACTGATTTAACTGATTTAGGCATGGAAGAAGATGCGAAATTGCAAACAAAAATGGCGCTTGACCGAATCGAAGAACTTTTCGGCAAAAGGCCTAAAGGAATTTGGCCGCCCGAGCATGCCATGAGTCCGGATGAGTTGGAAATGCTCAAAGAACTCGGTGTTGAATGGACAATTTCTGATGAGGGGATTTTGTCAAATTCGATTGATTTTGAATTTGTAAGAGATTTTAAGGGGTATTTGGAAGATCCATACTTCTTGATGAAATCTTACAAATACAAGACAAAAAGCAGTGATATAAAACTGATTTTCAGGGATTCTGTTATTCCGAACCTGATAAGTTTTGAGTATTCAAATCACGATTCAAAACTTGCAGCAAGTGATCTTTACGACAGGATAAAAGTCATTCAAAACAAATTGAAATCTTCTCCGGATGAAAATCATTTGCTCACTATTGCTATGGACGGCGAAAATTGTTGGGAAAATTATCCTCAAGACGGAATGATTTTTTTGAGGAAAATTTATTCGCTTTTGGAAAAAGATGATACCATAGAAACTGTTCTGATAAGTGACTATTTGGAAAAAGAAAAAAACCATAAAAAACTCGATAAAATTTACACAGGTTCATGGATAAACAAAAATTTCCAGCTTTGGGTGGCAGAGCCAGTTAAAAATATTGCATGGCACTTTTTGAAAAGGGCAAAAGACGATTTTGAAGAATTAAAACGAACAAACCCTGACAATCCTGATATAGAAGCCGCACATAAAGAACTTATGATAGCACAGGGCAGCGATTGGTTTTGGTGGTTTGGCGAGCCCAACGATTCTGGACAAGACCATGTTTTTGATTATATGTTCAGGGAACATTTAAAAAACATTTACAGATACTTTAATGCAGATTATCCGCAGCGGTTGGATGATCCTTTTCTTTCCGTTAGCATTGAACCGGTAAGATATCCCAAATGTAATTTCACTCCAGCCATAGACGGAATGGATTTCCCCGAAGATCAATGGGAAAATGCAGGGTGTATTAATATGCCTGATGGTCCTTCAAGGCAAGAAAACAAGCTTTTCAACAGAATTTGTTACGGGGCGGACAAAAATAATTTCTATCTGAGAATTTATTTAAATGACTTTTTCCAGGAAACCTTCCTTGACAGTATGTTTTTATCCCAACTTTATGTTTATATGAAAAACGGAAACAGAACTCAACCGCTTTCTCCGATGAGGCTTGTCAATCAGACCGAAAACATTTTTCCTATCATGAAAGAAAAATTTCATAACGAAATAAGACTTTCCATTATAAATAAAAAACTTTATTCAATCCGTCTTATAAAATCAATGCCCGGCGGAGTTTGGGTTGCAAAACACTCCAAAGATATGAAAGTTGCCTTTGAACAGGTTTTTGACGTGAGTGTGCCGTTTGATGATATTGATATAAAAAGCGGAGAAAAAATGGAATTTTTCTTCGCAAACGCCAACTTCGGAATAAAAGACACATTTGTGCCTCAAGACCACTTGCTTATTATCCAAAGACCATAAAAAATTGAAGGGTGAAGGGTGAGCGGTGAAAGGGTGAAAAGTGAAAGATTAAATAGTTGATAAGTCGAATAGTCGAAGAGTTGAAAAGTTGTTTCGTCATTCTGAGCGGCGGCGAAGAATCTCACGTCATTGCGAGACATGAGTTATTGGCTTTTACAATTTTTATTCACCGAAGCAATCTAAAAACCGGTGCACAAAACACACCTTAAGCTTGCCTTCCTGCACTCTTATTCACCATTTACTATTTACCATTTATTAATTTAAAAAACTGTGAGAATAAATTTCTTTATTGAGAAGGATTTTTGCTGTTTTAATTATTTTTACCTGTTCAATATCTTGAGTATCAAAAGCCACATCTTCGATTTGCCCAAAATCTCTTATCATCTCAGAAAGGTTAATGCAAAGCTCGTCTGTGGAGCTTTTTGGTTTTGAGGTTTCAAGCATTTTTACTGTGTTAATAAGGTCAAAATCAAGCGAGTTAATTATGGCACTGTCAAGTCCCGCCCCGTATGCCAGTATCAAAAAAATTTTGTTTATGAGCGGTCTGATTTCAGCAGGCGAGCCGTTTGAAATATTTGAAAGCCCTATTGTGGTCATAACCTCAGGCTCAAAGCTTTGCTTAATCATCTGAATTGTGTTTAGGGCTTCCTGTGCCTGATCTTGGGCTACGCTTACAGGCAAAATTAAAGGATCAAAAAATATTTTTTTATTTTCTATTCCTTTTTCGGATGTTTTTTCGATGATTTCAAAAGCAAGATTAAGTCTGTCATCGGCGGATTTTGGGATTCCGATTTGTTTGTTCATGGTTAAGGCGATTAAGTTTGAACCAAAATCCGCCGTCAATGAAGTCATTTTTTCTAATTTTTCTTCATCGGCAGAAGTGCTGTTCAGCAGACAATTTTGCGGTGATTTGCTTTTTTGAAGTCCTGCTTTCATCTCATCAAAGTTTGTTGTATCAAAAGAAATTTTAAGGTTTGAATTTTGTTCGACCAATTTACAAAGCCAGGGCAGGATGCCTTGCATTTGATTTTTGGCAGGTCCTACGTTTAAATCGATATAATCAAGGTGCGATTGTTTTTTGATTAAATCCAGAATGAAAAATTCATCGCGTTCAATCAGGGCATTTTGAACTGATTTTGAAATTATATGAATGTTTTCGCCGATTAATAACATTTTTTTATTATACATAAAAAAAGTTAGAAAAATTGTAAATTAATGGTAATATGTTCTTGTACATATGATTATTATGAGAGTATGCTTATTAAGTAGGAAATTAATTAAGGAGAAGTTATGAATAAAAAGATTTTTGCTGTTTTGTTGGGTTTATCAATGAGTTTGCCGGTTTTTGCTTCAAAGCTGGAAGGACAGGTGAACAAACAAACCTCGCCGATTATTATTCAAGAGCAGGAGCTAACTATCGGGACCGTACAAAAATATGTACACAACGGAATGTCTCAGGATGAAGTTGCCATATCTTTGGGCTCGCCAAACATTGTTACTCAGGATTCAAACGGAAAAGAAACATGGATTTACGACAAAGTAGCCTCTTCCATAACAAGCAGAGATAAAATGGAAAGCATGATTGAAAACGACATGGGTGCAAGATATTTTTGGCATGGTGTCCTTACTTTTGTGACACTCGGATTAATTAATAAAGACGTTAAACCTGAAATGAAAGATGTTGCACAGCTGGTTACTACACAAAAAACTTTGACTATAGTTATTAAATTTGACAGTACAAATAAAGTTGAATCATACACCTATCACATGAGCAAATTTTAATTAGGAGAAAGCATGAAAAAATATTTAATTTTATTATTAATATCTTTAGTGATATTTGTCGCCCTGCCGGTATTTGCCGCAAAAGCACCTGTCCAGCAGGCAACGCAGCTTGAAAAAAGGGCTTATCAGACAAGATCCTTTGACGGGTTAGACAAAGCTACTATTATGAAAGCAATGCTGAATGTATTGCAGGATGAAGGATTTATTGTCAATAATGCAAACCCGCTTTTGGGATTTATTTCAGGCTCAAAAGAATTTGACGTTACGGACAAAACCATTGACGTTCAAAAAGAATTCGGTATAAAAAAAGGAGCGCTTGCCATGAAAGGCATAAGAGTTGCTACGATTGAAGCAACAGCGAATGTTTCCGAGTTCGGAAAAGAAATAAGAGTGAGAATAAATTTCAAAAGAAAATTGCTTAATACTTACGGTAATGCCCAATTTATTGACGAAATTTCAGACGAAAAATATTATCAGGATTTCTTTTCAAAAGTAGATAAAGCAATATTTATTCAAAGACAAAAAATATAGTTGAAAGTTTATTATGAAAAAAATAATTTCGGTTTTTTTAGCCTTAACTTTTTCATTTTATTGTGTTTTGCCGGTAAGTGCGGCAAAAATTAAAGTGGCAAAATCTCAACTGGAAGTCAGAGAAATTCAAACACATATATTTGATACAAACAATATAAACGAAGTTTTCAAGGCTGCGATAAATACTTTGCAAGACGAAGGTTATTCAATTTTAAACATTGAAGACGAGTTAGGATATATACAGGCAAGAAAAGAATATAAAGCGGTTCGCATAGATAAAGGCAGGATGACGGGATATTATTTTTTATTAGCGGAATATATTGCTTTAACAGCATTAACATATGGAATGGAAGCGCCTATAATGGCAGATGCGATAAGAAAAATAAGTAACGAACGAAGCCCGAGAACGGTAGTTGTTGATTCAAACGTAACAATAGAGCCTTACGGTAAAAAAACCAAAGTAAGATTTACACTGATTGAAAAAGAACTGGAAAACGCAGACGGGTATTCATATATCAAATCATCGCCGAGAAAAGTTTTAAGAATATATACAGAGCCTATTTATAAGGAATTTTTTGCCGAAATGGACAAAAGCATTTTTTATGGTAACGCAAAGCTGTAATTTTTTATGATAAAATTATAGATAAGGAGAGGTGTCCGAGCGGCTTAAGGTGCAAACTTGGAAAGTTTGTGTGGGGGCAACTTCACCGGGGGTTCGAATCCCCCCTTCTCCGAATTAAAGCGGGTATGGCATAAGCCATACCCGCTTTAATTATACCCTCACAGTGCAAGTGAGACAGAGAGAAAACCTGAGAATTTACAAACACACCGCCGATTGAGGCGGTTTTTGTATTTGGAGATGCACTTGCACTAATTACCAGTTATCTGCACTATTTGTCCTATTACTTGCACTGAAATGTTGTCATGCTGAATTTATTTCAGCATCTATCCCACTTCGTGTTTAACTTCCAGCCCTATGCAATTTAGTGGCAAACACGCACAAAAGGCTAAATTCACGGGCTCATTAAGCCTTTTGGCTGGTTGCACCCATCAAACTACGCACCGCTTTGCTTGTGCTTGTTTGTTGTGCAATTCTTTGCAATTTCAAATTATCCTGCAAAACAAGATGTGTCGGAATGTCTCTGAGATTGCGACAGATGACTTGATGTCTTTAAAACGAGAGTTATACTGTGAATGACGGTAAGAATAAGGATTCACAGTATATGAACGAACTAACAGAAACACAAAAAATAATCCCAGAGCATGCAAAGAAAATTGCTCTGGCGAAAATGGATTTGATGAAACAATGGTCTGAATTTCGCAAAAAATCCAACAATAAATTCAAAGCAGATTACGAATTTGTTCAACTCTACAACACAAGTAATTCAAATATTTTTAGCATACTTGGAAAAATTTCACGAGGAACTTTACACCGTTGGAAAGCAAAACTCAGCGACAGCGAAGATTATACAAAACTACTTCCGCAGTACAAATATTCAAGCGTAAATGAATTCAGAACAAGTTTAACGGATGAAGAAATAAAAATTTTTATGGGACTTTTGCTTCACCCGAACAGAATTTCAATCGGAAAAGCAATTTCTTTAACTAAGTATAATTTGACGCAAAAAAATCAAAGCTTTATCCCGTCTGACATAACTTTCAGAAGATATGCAAAGTGGTTTAAGGATAATAATTACGACCAGTGGGTTTTGATGCGAGATGGAGAAAAAAGTCTTACGGATAAAGTGGAGCCATATATAAAGCGTGATGCAAGTTTGCTTGAAGTCGGCGATATTCTAGTCGCTGACGGACATAAGCTCAATTTTCAGGTGATAAATCCCTTCACAGGCAAGCCTTGCAGGGCAACTTTAGTCGGGTT
>Ga0116171_10002630_pt1 | contig 16960 bp, 15 predicted proteins | sample AD_JPNHW2_MetaG_FD_89798 | JGI IMG/M metagenome (GOLD analysis project Ga0116171, IMG submission 89798) | Active sludge microbial communities of municipal wastewater-treating anaerobic digesters from Japan - AD_JPNHW2_MetaG | ecosystem: Engineered > Bioreactor > Anaerobic > Digestate | place... | reverse complement strand
CTTCACTTAACAATGGAGATGCCAGTGTTAGGATGATTAAAACTGTAATTATAGATCTGTTTTTCATTTATAGATTTCTCCTTAAGATATGAAGTGATATTATTGGGAAAGCGAATATAAATCAATGAGAATTTATGTCTCATCATAATATGACATAATATATATTGATTGGAGCTATTATTGAATTAACAAAAGTTAATTTACTGAGGGTGAAGAGGAGGAGAGTACTGTCGGAAATATAAGATACATATTGATAGTGTTATCGTTATTATCATCAAATACTGCGATTCCGAGACTCTTATAAATATACACGCTGTGATTCCCGGTTCTTATAATTAGAAGTCCGCTGTTGCCATAGTTCAATATAAAATTGTCTATTCCTCTGGATAGCAGCACGGCATCTGATGTAACCCGTCTATCGGCGTTCAATCCGGCAATAGCTGTGATAACTCCTTTATTTATAAATAGAACTGATACATTTCGTGCAATGACCATCGAATCAAATTTCAAGTCAGAGAAATTATCAAGCTCAAGAATGTCCGCGATATTATTTCTTCTGCTTTCATATACTTTGAAGCTGTCTTTTTCTATATGTTCTCCGAGATTAAAACCTTCAGCCGTTTCCCCGGGGACAATAATATTTTTATCAATACTTGAATTCATTTTATCGGCTGATGTGCAGGATACTGCTGCAAGAAGAATTATATTGGTTATTATTGCTTTGGCATTCATTTCATGGCCATTCTTTTTATTACCGGCATTCTTCTCGGATATTTATCATCGGTTTCTTTTGTTTTAGTCAGTATCATCCCTTCAGTTATATTATCTTTTGTTATACCCTTCAATACTGGCGCTGCATCCGCAGATAACCCGAGTTCAGTAATATGTTCCTTTATATGGTTATTTAGATCTTCCTGACTTTTGTTTATATATAAATAAATAATTCCTCCGGTTTTAAGAAGAGGTGAACCAAGTTCGGCAATAGTATATATATCCGACATCGCCCTTGTAAAAATAAAATCAAATTTCCCTCTGTACTTGTTATCTCTCCCCGCATCTTCAACACGGATATCTATTCCTTGAACAGTATTTATTCCTAAATCTGAAGCAGTTTTATTTACAAACCGTATTTTCTTCTGATTTGAATCAAAAAGAATCCCTCGGGATTCATCATATTTTATCCCCAGCGGAATACCGGGGATTCCTGCGCCTGTACCCATATCTCCAAATAATGTTCCACGTGGAACATCCAGGTTTTTTACCGGTTCAAGGCTTCCTATAATAAGATTTTCAATAGTTTCATCCAGAGTTTTATGCCCGGTAAGGTTGTACTTCATATTTTCAGAGTGGATTGATTTGGCGTAGGCTATTAGCCGCAAAAGTTTATTTTTATCCGTTATCCCGGTTCTTTCAGTTAAAAGGTTTAAATTAGTCAGATGTTCCACGTGGAACCTCCTTGTGCTTTTGTGTAGACACTTCAAGATGAACCAGCAGAATTGATATATCAGAAGGGTCAACGCCTGATATTCTGGATGCCTGGCCTATGGTTGCTGGCCTGACTTTTATCAGTTTCTCCCTTGCCTCATTCTTTAATCCCTGGATAGATTTATAATTTAGATTCTCCGGAATGAACTTGGATTCCATTTTAGCCATCTTTTTAATCTTTTCCTCATCTCTCGCGATATAACCTTCATATTTTATTTCCATTTCAATTATCGGTGATAATTGCTCGTCGTATTTTTCGTTTAGTATTTCAGCAATATCTCTCATGGTAATGCCGGGTCTCTTTATCAGATTCTCTAGCTGAGTTTTGCCTTTTATGTCGATTGATGGATCAGCCTCTGAAAGAATATCTTTTATCCGTGCATCGACGGTAATCACTGTATTTTTAATCCGGTTTATCTGTGAGTTTATCTCATTATATTTACTTTCCATATCTGAATACCTGGAGTTGTCTATTAAACCGCTTTCAAATCCATATTTCATAAGTCTTTTGTCTGCGTTATCCTGTCTTAACAGAAGCCGGTGTTCGGCTCTTGATGTAAACATTCTGTATGGTTCAGTTATTGTCTTGGTGATGAGGTCATCTATGAGTACACCAATATATGATTCAGATCTGGATAATATCAGCGGGCTCATGTTTTTAAGTTTTCTTCCAGCGTTAATCGCTGCGACCAGTCCCTGTGCTGCGGCTTCTTCGTAGCCTGATGTTCCGTTTATCTGACCCGCATGATAAAGCCCTGATATTTTTTTAGTTTCCAGTGTCGGATATATCTCGTCAGTAGGAACAAAATCGTATTCAACTGCATAGGCAGGCCTCATCACATGGACATTTTCGAGACCGGGTATTGTTTTAATAAACTCAAGCTGTACTTCTTCCGGCAGAGAACTTGAAAAGCCGTTTATATAGTATTCATTTGTATCTAAACCTTCAGGTTCAAGAAAAAGCTGATGTCTCGGTTTGTCTGAAAATCGAACAACCTTGTCTTCAATTGAAGGGCAATATCTCGGCCCGATTCCTTTAATCTGACCACCGTAGAGCGGAGAACGGTGGATATTGTTTTTGATAATCTGATGAGTGTTTTCTGTGGTATAAGTAATCCAGCATGGGATCTGTTCACTTTTTATAGAATCAGTTGAGTAAGAGAAAGGAGATGGAACATCATCAGGATATTGAGCCTCGCATTTTGAGAAATCTATGGTATCGCAATTTACTCTCGGCGGTGTGCCGGTTTTGAGACGCTGTACGTTAAGCCCCGCTCTCCGTAATGAATCTGAAAGTCCTTCAGATGAGAAATCGGCAAGCCTTCCAGCCTTCTCCTGGTATTCTCCGATATGAATTAATCCTTTTAAAAACGTTCCTGTGCATATTATAACTGCTTTGGAATAATGTTCTATTTTTCGCAGTGTTTTAACGCCGATGACTGAATTGTTTTCAATTATTATATCTTCAGCAATATCCTGAATTATGCTGAGATTCTTCTGTTTCTCAAGAGTATGCTTCATAAGGAACTGATATTTTTTTTTATCAGCCTGGGCTCTTGGTGCCCATACTGCAGGCCCGCGGCTTTTATTGAGCATCTTAAAGTGAATGCCTGTCATATCTATTACGCGGGCCATCTCTCCCCCAAGTGAATCAATCTCACGAACAAGGTGGCCCTTTGCCAAGCCGCCGATTGCAGGGTTGCAGCTCATCTGTGCAATGGTGTCGAGGTTGCCTGTGAGTATGAGTGTTTTAAATCCCATTCTTGCCGAGGCAAGAGCAGCTTCACAGCCCGCATGTCCGGCTCCGATAATTATTATGTCGTATTGAGAATACATTAGTGTAACCCGTATTTTATTGTATTTTTTAATTACTCAAATTTTTCCGCCTCACGCTGTGTGGTAGGAAAATTATTATTAGCAGTTATTGAGTAAATTTCATTTTTGAGCATTAATTAAATTAATATGTTATAAGAGCAATTAAAAATAATTAATAAACATATTATATCTCTCCAGGTGGGGAATAATCTGCAGTGAACCGGTATATGAAATTTAATAAATCCAATATCCCAGTACAACGGTATTGATAAGACCGAGATTTTTGTTGTGTGGTTTTTCGAGACATAATACCTGGCATACTAAATATTTCTATTATGAACTTGTAGCAAATATGCAATTACTAAGTGTTGTAATGGAGCAGAAATAAATGTTATCCGTATTTTTACGCTGTCATAATTTAATTTGTTGCCTGGTTTATAAAATTCTTGACTGATGTACTCAAATGAAAACTGATCATAAATAATTTTAAGTTAATGGTTAATGATGTCAAAGAATAACGAACAGTCGATCCTTGTTGTCGATGATGATATACTTGTACGGAAAGTTCTTAAAAAGTATATATCAAACTTGGGATATTATGTGGATACCGCGGAAGACGGCAGGGGTGCTCTTGATATGCTCGGTTCTTTTTCTTACGACCTGGTTTTAACTGATTTACAGATGCCGAGACTTGGCGGGATAGAACTGCTAAAAAAAATGTTTCTGGATTACCCTGATATCCCGAAAATTGTTCTTACCGGCCAGGGTACCAATGATGATATTATAGCTGCTCTTAAGTCGGGAGCATATGATTTTTTATATAAGCCGATAGATGATTTTGAAATCCTTGAGTTTTCTATAAAAAGAGCTGTAGAGAGTAAAAAGCTTAAAGAAGATAAAGAGAGACATCTGACTGAACTGGAAAAAATTAATGAGATAATTTCCATGCTTAACAGCGGAAAGAGTACTGAGGAAATTTTCAGTAAACTTCATTTTTCCCTGAAGCGCGTAATTCCTTTTGACGGAATGATTCTTACTCTGCTTAATGAAACAAATACATTTCTTAATATTGAAAATATGGTTTTTAACCAGAGTCACTTCTATACTTTTCTTAGAAAAGGGGACCGCTTTTTTATCTCGGAACTATCTATAAAACAGCTGATAGTGGGGGATATAGATCTTCTCAATATTGAAGATCTGGGTTTATATTTGAAGAGTAACAAGATGCATGAAGTTTTTAATGAAATAAATAGAAACGGAATAAATTCAATTCTTGCGGTCTCACTTGTTTTGAAAAATCAGATAAGAGGAATTATTTTCTTTTTATCAGGACATAAATCGTTTTTTAAAAATCACCATATTACTTTTGTAAGATCAATAGTAGGGCAGATAGCGCTGAGTGTTCAGCGTGCGGAACTTATGAAGGAGATTGAAAATCATTCGAAGAATCTTGAGAAAATGGTTTCTCAAAGAACAGAAGAAGTCATGAAAACTCAGAGAGCAACCATTTTTGCTTTGAGCAGTCTTGCAGATGCGCGTGACTCTGAAACAGGAGACCATCTCGAAAGAATCCGTAACTATTCTGTATTGTTAATGCAGTTGTACAAATTAGAAGAAGATCATCCGGAAATTAATTCAAGAATTCTGAGGGATTTGTACGACTCATCAGTTCTTCATGATATAGGAAAAGTCGGTATCCCTGATTATATTCTTTTGAAGAAAGGTTTCCTCACTGATGAGGAATTTAAGGTTATGAAGAAACATCCTGTTATAGGTTACGATGCTTTACGGAATGCTTCCGGAGATTTAGGTTCAGATTTTTTTCTTAATATGGCAATGGATGTTATATTATATCATCATGAAAGATGGGATGGGGCAGGGTATCCTTACGGATTAAAAGGTGAAGATATTCCTTTGAGTGCAAGGATAGTTTCAATAGCTGATGTCTATGATGCCCTTACTTCAAGAAGGCCATATAAAGAAGCTTTCTCTCATGATAAAGCTATTGATATTATGAAGAATGAAGACGGCAAATATGATCCGGAGCTTTTTAATCTTTTTATAAAAAATGCCGAAAAGTTTAACAAGATAAGAATTGAATTTTCAGAAGAACAGAATGGCGGTGAATCCTGATGTATCAGAAAAATGTCAGCATAAGAATAGGGGGCCCAATGACTCCCGGTGTAAAATGGTTAATGATAGTAAATGGAGCAGTTTTTCTAATTCAGCAGATCGCCGGTTTGTTTATTCCTAATGCGATGGAGTATATTTTCGGAATAAGTCATAACGGATTTTTAAATAGTTTTATGATATGGCAGCCGTTCACATATATGTTTCTCCATGGCGGCTGGATGCATATTTTCTTTAACCTGCTTACTCTCTGGATGTTTGCCGGTGAACTTGAAATGGTCTGGGGCAAAACAAAATTTATATGGTATTATATGCTTTCCGGTTTAGGAGCCGGCTTCTTTATTGCATTGATGAATTATATTGCGTTTATTAATTATGGTTCATCAGCAGTGACCATTGGAGCGTCAGGAGCCATATATGCCATCCTTCTTGCCTATGCTATCCTCTGGCCGGATAGAGAAGTATTGCTTTATTTTTTGTTTCCTATAAAAATTAAGTATCTGGTTCTGGCATTTGGCCTCATGGAATTTTTCGGTACGCTCTCTTCATCTGCCGGTACAGGCGGGAATATAAGCCATATCGGGCATCTTGGAGGTATCATTTCCGGATTTATTTTAATCAAACTCATGAGAAGTTCAGGAATTTCGAAAAAATCTAAAGTATCTTTTTTTGAAAATTTCAGGAAAAAAAACAGATTAAATGAAAAGAAAAAAGTTATAGATACAAGAATAGAAGCAAAAAGAATTATTGATGAACTTCTTTCCAAAATTGCAAAAAATGGAATGAGTTCATTGACTCCGGATGAAAAAAAGAAACTGGAATGGGCAAGGAAACATTACTATCCATCAAATGATGATATCCTCCATTAAGAGTGGTAAACAATGAGTATAGTTTCTCTTCTTAAATATAGTAATTATAATCGGGATGATCTTCTTACAGCTATAAACCAATCGTGCAAAAACATTTCATTTGATCCGGTGAATCTGTCCGGAGCAAAAGTTGCAGTAAAACCTAATCTTCTTACTGCCGCACTTCCTGAAAGCGGGGTAACTACTCACCCAGAATTTTTCCGTGCTGTAGTTCTTTTTATTAAAGAATATAATGGCACACCGGTACTTGTTGAGTCGCCGGCATTTTTCAGTCTTGATAAAGTGCTGCGGAAATGCGGGTATGATGAGATAATAAAAGAAGAAAAAATTTTAATTGCTGACACTTCAAAAACAGCCGTTTTAAAAAATGAGAATGGTAAAAAATACAAATCATTTCATGTCGCGGAAGATATAATCAATTCTGATTTTATACTTAACCTGCCGAAATTAAAAACTCACTCCTTAACTTATTTTACCGGTGCCGTTAAAAATTTATTCGGATCAATACATAGTCTTGAAAAATCGAAATGGCATGTAAAAACTGAAAGTGAGAAGGAATTTATTTCATTTTTACTGGATCTATATGGAGCTTTTTTATATTCAAAAACAGATAGAATAATATCTATTATGGATGGCATTATAGGGCTGGAAGGAGAAGGGCCCGGTAAAAGCGGAAAACCTGTTATTTCTAAAGCGGTTATTGCAGGGATGGATGGCATTGCTGTTGATACGGTTGCAATAACGGTTGCCGGACTGGATGTTAATAAATCTATTCTCTGTATTGAAGGCGAAAAGAGAGGTTTAGGTGTTTCATCAATAAATGAAATAAAGATAACCGGTGATCCGTTAATTGATTTTAACAACAGTTTTATCCCGCCAAAAACCAAATCATTTATTGGAAGGCTGCCGGTAAGTACAACTCTACTTAAGAATATGCTTATTGAAAGACCGTTCCCTGATAAAGAAAAATGCACTCTCTGTTATCAGTGCAAAACTATCTGTCCTGCCGGTGTTATTGAAAAAAGCAGAAATGGAGAAATCCCGTTTTATAATTATAAAAAATGTATAAGATGCTACTGCTGCATGGAGATCTGCCCGGAAGGGGCAATTTTTCTAAAAAAGAAATTATTTTAGGACTTGCGAAAAAAATTGATTCAATCCGTGTATTCGAGTGACCATCCGATTAGTCCTTAGCCGCAAATTGTGAAGATTTATGGAACTTTTTTAGTTAAAGTTAACGGTTATTTATCAATTCAAGGTTCTTTTGTAATTCTGCAATATCATACACTCCATGCGCGCTACAGTAATTATTTTCATCACAATTAAAGTCGACCAGTTTACCGCCGGAAATAGTATCATTTATGAGTTTGTTAAGTGTGACATCAACCTCGTGAGAAATTTTGTCTCTGGAAAGGTTTACTGAAATGTGGCTGGCGATTATGAGAGAAGCTCTCTGGTCCAACTTTTCCTTTATCCGGTTCGTAATATAATCAGCGGCCGTATTCTCCTCGAATGGAAAGAATTCAGAAATAATTACTTTTAGATTATTATCTGATATTCCCTCCCATGTCTCTTCGGTTTTAGGGTTTACACATCCGGCAGAACATATCAGGAGTAATAAGTGGAGTACTAATAATTGTTTTAATTTCATTTTTAGATTATTGGGAAGATGATGAATTTCGGCAATAAAAAAATCCCCAAAATTAAATTTTGGGGATTGAGAGAAAATCATGAATATGATACAACTTAAATGGTGATGTGATTATACATATTCCTGGATTTTAGTCAATTAGGGGAAATGATTATTTCGGAGTAAGGGAAACCCTTATGTATACTAAAAGAGTTAATTTTATTTATTGGACTGTCTCATGGAGATTTTGTCTATGAATGTAATTATACGCGGATGTTCAGGGTTATTGAAAATTTTATCAGGCTTTTCATCAGCAATGATTTTCCCTTCATCCATAAAAATGATTCTGTCAGCAACCTCTTCCGCGAATCTCATTTCATGAGTTACTATGAGCATGGTCATCTTTTCCCGTGCGAGATCTATTATTACTTTCTGGACTTCACCAACTAGTTCAGGATCGAGCGATGAAGTCGGCTCATCGAAAAGCATGATATCGGGATTCATTCCAAGAGCACGGGCAATGGCAACACGCTGTTTCTGGCCGCCGGAGATTTTTGATGGATATGCGTTTTTTTTGTCAGATAGACCGACTTTTTCCAGCAATGTTTCAGCCATGATTACCGCGTCGCTTTTTTTTACTCCTAAGACTGTTATAGGAGCTTCGATCACATTTTCAATAACTGTTTTATGAGGGAAAAGATTGAAGTGCTGGAAAACCATTCCAAGTTTTTTGGCAATATCCTTTTTTTCTTTTGTATTTATTCTGTCTTTTTTCCCGTTTTCTTTACATGCAAAAGTCTCATTTTCAATGGTAATAACTCCTGACTCGATCTCTTCCAGGCCGTTAAAGCATCTGAGGAGAGTACTTTTACCGGATCCTGATGGCCCTATGATGACGATTACTTCTCCTTTATTAACTTCGAAGTTAACATTATCAAGAACTCTGTGAGTCCCGAATGATTTATAGAGATTGCGTGCCTGAAGCATTTTCATTGATAAATCCTGATTACTCATATATGGAATATTTAATTTCAAGTTTACGGAAAAAATAGACTATTACAGTAGTCATGAGGAGGTAAACTACAGCTGCTATTGCGAAGGGTGTTATGGCAAAATCTCTCGCAAATAATTCTTTTGCGGATCTCAAAAGGTCACCCATTCCAATAACTACAACAAGTGCTGTATCTTTTACCAGCGTTATAGCTTCATTACATGTTGGCGGAATGGTTCTTCTAACAACCTGCGGCAGTATTATGCGTTTCATAGTTTGATAATAATTCATATTAAGAGCTTTGGACGCTTCGTACTGGCCCTTATCAACGGATTCAATTCCGGCTCTGTAAATTTCTGTAAGATAGGCAGAGTAGTTTATTATAAATGTCAATGCCGCTGCGGTAAATGCCGGGAGATTTATACCGAATATTGCCAGGCCGTAGTAAGTAAAAAACAATTGCAAAAGAAGGGGTGTTCCTCTGAACACCCATGTGTAAAATCCTATTGCGATTCTCAGGAATCTATATTTAGATATCTTCATCAATGCAAGAATGATCCCCAGGGGGATTGAGAACAGTATAGTAACAAAATATAACTGTAATGTTAACACACTCCCCTTGAGGATAAAAACTGATGAATCTAATACGTATTGTATATAATTTTCCATAAACTATTTAAGAATTATATTCTCACCAAACCATTTTTTTGAAATCTCTTCGCCAGCTTTGTCACTTTTGATTTCATCAAGAACTTTGTCCAGTGCTTCTTTAAATGTAAGGTCATTTTTTCTGATACCTACACCATAAAGTTCTGTTCCCATATCTTCGCTGAGCACTTTATAAACGCCCGGTTTTTTTGCCATATTCCATCTTCCGACAATCTCATCAACAACAACAGCATCAATTCTTTTCGCTGCGAGGTCCATAAGTGCAAGAGTATTGTTCTCGTACTTCTTAAGTTCTTTAAGCTGTTTAACAAGTTCCGGTTTTGTGTTCAATGCGGTTTCGCTGCTGCTTCCAAGCTGGAGACCGACTTTTTTGCCTTTCAGCATTTCTATTGTGCTGATTGTGCTGTCAAGAGTAACCATAATTATCTGTCTGTTGTTCAGGTATGGTTTGGAGAATTCTATCTTCTGTTTCCTCTCATCTGTAATTGTCATACCATTCCATACTACGTCAATATCACCTTTGTTCAGACTTAGAATAATACCATCCCATGCTACAGGTTTGAATTCAACTTTAACGCCAAGTCTTTTAGCAGCTTCTTTTGCGAGATCAATATCAAAGCCGACTATTTCATTGTTATCCTGTCCTCTAAAACCCATTGGAGGAAACTGATCATCGAGGCCTACAACGAAAACACCTTTAGCTTTAATCTGCTCAAGAGACTTATCCTTTGTGTTGTCCTTTCCGCAGCCAGATGCAATAAATACGACTGCAATAAGTAAAGACAGGAACTTAATAGTTTTGTTTTTCATAACAACTCTCCTTTTTCAATTTTACAAATTGATTGCTTATTTTTTATGAGTAATCATTTTTAAATAATTACCGTCTGCATTATAGTTTTTTAAAAGGTTAAAATTCAATAAGAATTTTATACGGAGATATTAATTGTTTGTACTTATTTTCAGATGGTTCTAAATAGGATTTGATATTATATATCGGAAAATAAATTTACAAGAGGTGTACATTTTGCCAAGAATTAAACTTAAAGAACTTGATAAATACAGGTTCAGTATTGAACAGAAAATTTATATTTCTAATATAAATCCGGCAGGGCATGTTGGCGCGTCACAAATGGTTGACCTGATCCATGACGGCAGACATCAGATGCTTAAAAGTATGGGAGCGAATGAATTGAATCTCGGAGATGGAATGACTGGAACTATACTTAGTGACCTTGCTGTAAATTATAAAGCCGAACTGTTTCTTGATGAAATAGTTACTATTGAATCAGATATAGCTGAAATTGAAGAGAAGGGTTTGAGAATTTTCTACCGGATCAGAAAAAACGGTAAAACTGCAGTCCTTGCAGAGACAGGTCATGTTTGCTTTAATTATGCGGAGAAAAGTATATCTAAAGTGCCTGAAATTTTTATCAGTAAATTGAATGAAGCAAAGTAAGATTATTTTTGAAAGTCTGTTTCACCAGACTATGTTTTAGTTCTGTCATTCCGGTTCTGCGTCTTCAATTTTTGGAGCAAACAGGATGTTTGCCTGCCGGCATAGAACAGGACGTTCTGACAAAGCCGGCCAAATACCGGAATCTCATAAAAAAAGTTCACAATATTCATTCTATGAGATTATCGAAGATCTTCCTTCTGTCGCCGGCAGTCCGTTATACTTCTGCCGGAATGACGAAAAGTTAATTTTCAGAAATGTATCATCTGTTTAAAATATTTATTTTGATTTTAGAGAATAAACTCCGTCCCAGTTTTTGGATGGGGGTTTTTTCATGTAATCTTCACATCGTCCTACATATGTTTTAGATGGTCCGTCATCGGGAAGTATTTCAAGAGCGTCGGTAAAGAATTTTAACGCCTTCTTCCACTGATGTTCTCCGAACATTTCCAGTCCTTTGTTATAAAGTTCAATTACATCGTAAACTTTCTGAGGCAGAGTACCTTTAATTCCAAAAAGTTCATATATAACTATAGGTTCGGTTTTTCCGATAACACGGATTGTATCAAGCTTTCTGACATCAACATGATCTTTAACATTAGTATATGTATTTTCACTGATCATGGCTGTTGTCCCGTACCACTTGTTTGCGCCTTCAAGACGGGATGCGAGGTTTACAGAATCTCCCATGGCAGTGTAGTCCATTCTCATTTTAGATCCCATATTTCCTACAACGGCAAGGCCTGTATTCATTCCCATCCGCACAAATAGTTCATGCTGGCCGACGCTCCTCCATTTTTCCTGCATCTCCCGGAGTCTTTTCTTCATATCTATTGCGGCTTTGCATGCACGGAGCTCGTGGTCTATATATGGCTGAGGTGCGCCGTAAAAGGCCATGATTGCATCACCCTCGTACTTATCGATTGTTCCACCATGTGAAATAATTATATCTGTCATTTCGGAAAGATATTCGTTCAATAAAGCAACAAGTTCAGGAGGAGAAAGTTTTTCTGATATAGTGGAGAAACCTGCAACGTCTGAAAAGAAAATGGTTATTCTTCTGTTCTCTCCTCCAAGCTCAAGAGATTCGGGATTAAGCATGATCTGGTCAATAACGTCAGGTGCAATATATCGCGAGAATGCGCCCTTGATGAATTTTTTCTGGCTTTCTTCACTTATCAGCTTTATTGAAATGATTATAATAGATGGGAAAAGAAGAGCGAGATTAATTCCAAGCTGCTCCAGCCAGATACTATGAACTATAAAAAGGTAGAATGCAAGGATGTTAATAAAAAGAAATCCGAGAATCGCAGCAGCAAGTGATTTTCGGGAAGAGAGTTTCTGAATTATAAATCCTGTAAAAAGAGCTACTAATATAATAATTAAAAAAGCAACAGCTTTACCGGGAGTTTTAATAAACTCTCTCTGCATTATAGTATTTATCGTATTGTGATATGTCCCTACACCGGGGTATTCATTGTGCAGGGGGATTGAAGCGATATCAGAAGTTCCTGTCGCGGTGAGTCCAATAATGCCTATTTTGTTTTTAAGATCTTCGGTTCTTATAACAAGTTCCACAGTTTTGATATCTTCTGTAATTACATCTATCTGTTTCTTCTTTTCAGCAGTCGGATTAGTCCCTGCCTGGCTTTCCATCTTCTTTTTTTCAGTGATAAGGTTTTCAAGATAACTGAGTTTTTCTTTTTTAAGTTCTTTTCGATTTTTTAAAAGTTCCTGCCAGATTTTTTCTCTGTCGTCATCATTTTTTGCTGCTGCCAGCAAAGCGGAAAGTTTTTCAATTTCCGATTCAAGTACAAATCGTTTCTGTACACCTTCCGTTCCGCCGGCATTATCGAAGAATTCATAAACACCATTAACAAAGTTCGGATATTCAAGAAGTGCATAAAAGGGGATTGTATGAAACGATGTCTCAATCGGGCCTTTACCCGCCCAGTTTACAAAAATCATTCCGTTTTTATTCATAGGTATAACTATGTCTTCATATTTCTGTTTGATTTCGTTAAAAGTATTTTTCAGGATTATATTTTTATCCGGATTAATAATAATGTTTTCTTTTTTAACACCGCAGGCATCAATAATCATTGAAAGGGCAAGATTGAAATAAATTCTGCCGTCAAAGACCTGCACAAGACGGACTCTTCGTATTGTCCCGTCTATATCGGTAAACCTGTTTACAAATCCGAAATTTTTTGCTGAAGTGAGCATCTCATTTATAGGATAAACAATTGCTACGGTTTCCTTTTCAGCGAGGAGCTCGAATTCCTTTTCTCTTCCCGGTGGAACAGGTATTGAGGCAATAGATTCAAAACGTTTTTTCCCTTCAATAAAAGCATGTGTTTTTTGTCTTTCAATTATATCAGGTGTGGGCTGATCTTCACTGAATGTATAAGCAAGTATTGCTGTACCATTATTTTTAATGCCCTCAGAAAAAATGGCGTCATTGTTTTTTAAAACAGATATAACTTCTTCCTGAGAAATTTTTTTTCTTGAACCGGCCTGATCCATCAGGTTTTTATAAACTTCTTCATTTATCTGCTTTGGAGACGGATCTGGAAACATTATATCAAATGAGACCTGTGACATTCCTATTTCTTTCATTATCTTAAGGCCTGAGGCATATATATCACGTGTCCATGGGAATTGTCCCAGGGCTGTTGTACTGTTATCATCGATATTAATAAAATATAGCTTATCCCATTCTGCAATAGACGGTTTAACTTTCATCCTGAGGTCGTAGAGTTTTAATTCAAACTGATTGTATAAGTCAGAGAAGCTGAATGGTATAATAATAACAGCAGCAATAATTCCGATTGCGATCCCGGCAAATTTGTTGGTTTCAAAAAATTTGTTCAGTAATTCAGTGATTTTTTCGCGGCTCAAGTTAGGCCCTCCTTTTTTCTAATTAAAAGCCCCCATCATTATGGATGGGGGCCTGCTTATTCAGTAAAATTATAGTTTATATACTCAGGTTGACGCCTGCCATAACAAAGGTTCTTTCTCCGGTAGATGAATCATATGCATCACCCGGGAGAAACAGGCCGTAATTTACATACATAGAGAGATCGTAGAACATCTGCCATCTTAATGAAACATCAACTCCCTGTCCAATAAAAGCCTCGGGAAGAACAGCTTCGCCTGAGTTGATTGCAGCTTCTTTTTTATCTTTCATATAGTAATCATATTTTGCGCCGATACTCATTTTTGATATTGGAGTAAAAGAAAAACCCGCTCTGAATATATGGATATTACCCAATGCAGGCTTAAGAGCATAGCCTCCTGAAAAAGTTCCGAAGTACATAAAACCGGTATCCTCTTCACCTGAACCTGAAGACCTGTTAGAGGTTGAGTAACTTGTTCTGTATTTATCTCCTGACCCGTACGCGTACTGCAGAATAAGAGTCGGGTTGAGTGCAACAGGTATGTAATAGCTGATACCGCTGTTTACTGCATAGGCTGCAATATCAGACTCTTCGTTTGGAGCAGAAGTGTTGGTCACATAACTTGTGCCTGTTTCGTAAACAAATTCAGCGAAATATGAAAAATCGTTAAACACTACACCTTCAAGCCCGGCACCGTAGTATTGAGAATCGTATTTTGTTTCAGCATCGGTTGTCTGGTCAGCCATATCAAACTGGGCAAGGCCGAGCAGGTAGAGCTTCTGGTTGTAGAATGCCGTTGTTAATGTGCCGCCGCTGAAAGCTCTTTTAGCACCGTCGGTTATATCTTTATCGCTTAATCCGTAGGGATTATTGTCTTTCTTCAGCAGCCCTGAATACATTCCAAGAAGTTTAACACTAAAAGTAGAGCCGAATAACGAAGCTTCCCCTCCATCACCGCGCCCGTTAAGAACAAGACCGGAACCGATTGAATAGTACTTTCTTCCGAGAGAAATATTAAAAGTTCCGCTGCCTGTAGATGATGAGAGATAAGCAAGGTCAAGGTCGAGAATATTATCAGATTCAACGGATGAGTAACTGCCATCGTTTGTAGTGATTCCCATGTATGAATCTTTACCTCTTATGTAAAAGAAACTGTTGCTCCAGAGATAGGTTTTAGCCCATACACTCGTGTTAATGATATAAGATCCGAGCTTTCCGCCATCATTGTCTTCATATAGATAAATGGGGCTTACTATAGCTCCATACTGAATTCCCTTCGTAGAAAATGAATAATCAGGGAGATTAACTTTCAGGTCTGTATCAGTATCTGATCCGTAAAAAAAACGGTCTTCATCTGATTGTGCAAAAAGAGCTGATGAAACGGTAATAATAAGAATAAACAGTATAAATTTTATTTTCATAATTATTTACCGCCTTTGATATCACTGATTTTTGAGAATAATTCAATCAGTTCAGAACCTGTGAGTTTGTCATTCTCACTTCCTTCACTGCTGAATATCCCATTTGCTGCACAGGCTTTATAAGCATATCTCTCAAAATCAAATATCATATACATGAAGCTTCCGTCAAGATCAAGGTATCTTGCTGTCATAAGTGAAGCCATTCCTTTTGAGAGAGGATCATTTTCAGTATATCCTTCAAGGGTGTATGATTCACCGGCTGAAATCTTTTTACCTTTTGCTGAAACAGTGCTTCCTGACTGAAGTTTGAACATTATCAGGGCATCCCCATATGTAGCGGTGCTCTTACCATCAAGTTCACTTAAAAAAGTAACCTGGGTTATATCCTGGCTGAAACTTATACCTGATAATGAAAGAACTGCAATAATTGTAATATAAAGAATCTGAACTTTTTTCATAATATTGCTCCTTATCAACTGAACGACTAATTACGGCCATATAATTTTAAGATTAATATCTGCATTTTGAACCTGGTTATCCAGTATTGAGATATCTCCGCCGGGGCTTCCTGTCTGATCATCAGAGTAAAGCATAGTTACGATTTCGTCAGCAGTAAGGCCGTTTCCGTACACCTGAATGATAGATGCATTTTTAACATCATTCAAAATGTTAAGAGCTTCAGCTTTTGAATACATCTGTATGAATTTCTGTCTTGCTGAAAGCGTATTGCTTCTTCCAAGAGTATTGGTTCCCTCAACAACACCTTTTACTACTTCAATAATCATTCCGGTATCAGGACCGTAGGAAATATTCTCTTCAGTACCGCGTACACTTGAAGTAGCAATAGGTGAAGAGACCTTAAATATGGTCTTTACATTACCCTCTCTTGGGACTTTAGCCATGATTCCGCCGCGTTTGAGCCCTATATGGGTATTGGTATCAGTTTTCGTTTCTTTGCTGAAAACCTGTATCATAGTGAAGGGCTTGATTCTTATTGTATGGTTCTGTGAATTTAGTTTTATATCAGCATAGGAGTTTGCTCCGGTACTGATTTTAACACCTTCAGCAAGTTTCTGCCCGGTTCTTAAAGGAATCCATTTGTTCCCTTCTTTATATGCCGCACTCCCTTCAACTTTTAGAACCGAAATTTCCGCGTGAAGGGTGGCCGTAAAAAACATTATTAAAATTGATGCTATTGAAATTTTTATAAGTTTCATCTTTATGCCTCTTAACTATTAAATTAATTAGAGAATCATTTATTAATAAAAATAAAGTTTATTTAATAATATAATGAATTAGCTCTATATTGCGACAAATTTTATGAATAAAAAAATAATTAATGCTAAAACAAGTAGGGTCGATGCTGCAGGCTTTCACTATTAAGATAATTATTATCTTTGCTGCAGATAACCTATTTTTAAATTATCTTATTTCAGAGATATAATTTGAAGTTCTAAAAATAAGAAATATTTGAAATAATAATCGACGGTATTTAAGTATTTAGTTAAATTATAAATTAATATATAACTTTAAAGGAGTTGGATATTATGAAGAAATTAATCGTTCTGGTATATATGGCTGTGGCTTTGATAAGTAT
>Ga0116171_10002628_pt1 | contig 16966 bp, 18 predicted proteins | sample AD_JPNHW2_MetaG_FD_89798 | JGI IMG/M metagenome (GOLD analysis project Ga0116171, IMG submission 89798) | Active sludge microbial communities of municipal wastewater-treating anaerobic digesters from Japan - AD_JPNHW2_MetaG | ecosystem: Engineered > Bioreactor > Anaerobic > Digestate | place... | reverse complement strand
CGCAGTCATTCCAGTCCGGCATAGAGCACGAGTGGTTTACAGGCTTGTCAACAAATCTGTATTTCCGGCACAGGATCATATTTCCTGTATCGAAAGAGCCATTTTTTAAAGTTAATGAACCATCGGGTCTTGTTGAAAAATCAACGTTTGTCGTTGCTGAAGCACAACTCTCCGTGCGGTTTGCTTATAATGAAAAATTTCTCAGCGGCGAATTTCAGCGATTGAGCCTGGGGACAAAGTATCCCATAGTCAGCATGTCATATATTTATGGAATAAAAAATTGCCTGAAAAGCAACTACGAATATCACAAGGTGGATTTTTCCGTTTCACAATGGTTTAATGTGGGGACTCTTGGCTGGTCAAGATATATTGTTATAGCCGGAAAAGTATTTGGCAAACTGCCTTATCCCCTGTTAAAAATTCATGAAGGAAACGAAACATATATCTGGGACGAATCGTCATTCAATACCATGAATTATTACGAATTCATCAGCGATCAGTACCTGAGTGTTTTTTACACGCATCATTTCGACGGACTGTTTTTTAATCATGTCCCGCTTCTAAAGAAACTTCGATGGCGCGAAGTTGTTTATTACAAAGGGTTGATCGGAAGCCTTTCTGAAAAAAATAAAAATTACAGTATTTTTCCCGAAAACACATATACGCTCAAAGGGCCATTCCAGGAAGTAGGAATCGGGGTAGAGAACATTTTTAAATTCTTCAGAATTTATGGCGTATGGCGGCTAAACTACCTTGATCATCCGAATATCCATAAATTTATGCTGATGGGCACCTTCTCGTTTTATTTTTAATGTATTTTTGCAACAGATCATCATCCTTATGATTTTACGTACCGAGAATCTTATAAAAAAATACCGCTCCCGCACCGTGGTGAAAAATGTTTCGATTGAAGTCAACCAGGGGGAAATTGTCGGGCTGCTCGGCCCGAACGGCGCAGGAAAAACAACATCATTTTACATGATTGTTGGTTTAATAAAACCCAATGAGGGAAAAGTTTTTCTTGATAACACCGACATCACGGCTGAACCTATGTACAGGCGAGCTCAAAAAGGCATTGGCTATCTGCCCCAGGAAGCCTCTGTTTTCAGGGGGCTCAGCGTGGAAGATAATATCACGGCTGTGTTGGAGTTTTCCGGACTGACCAAGACCGAGCAACGGCAGCGGCTTGAAAACCTTCTCGAGGAATTCGGATTGCAACATGTGCGAAAAGGAAAAGGCATTACCTTATCGGGTGGCGAGCGCCGCAGAACAGAAATAGCAAGGGCTTTGGCCGCCGACCCGAAATTTATTTTACTTGATGAACCGTTTGCCGGCGTCGATCCCATTGCCGTTGAGGATATACAAAAAATTGTTTCAAAACTTAAAACAAAAAATATCGGCGTGATCATCACCGATCATAATGTTCACGAAACACTCTCGATTACCGACAGGGCGTATCTTTTATTTGAAGGCAGCATATTAAAGGCCGGCACTGCCGAAGACCTTGCCAATGACCAGCAGGTAAGAAAAGTTTACCTCGGAGAAAATTTCGAGTTACGACGGTAATTGATTCTCTGGAGGAACAGACTCTTCGGGTTTATAGCCCGAAAAATAAACTCTTTTCACAAGGAAGATTATCATGATCGCCAGCTCAAACAAGGCTGAAAAAACGATTGAAATTTTGAGCGACAACAGCAGCATATTTTTAAAATCATTTTCATCAATACCTGCTGGAATTTCAAATACACCTGGCATCTGCTCCAGTATTCGCTCAAGCATATCAGAAACATTTACCAGCGTAAAAATTATACTAAGCGATAAAATAAAAAAGTATATAACGGCAACCAGCCAGATATGATTATACCGCTTATACATCCCGATCAATACTATGAGAGGCAGAAGTGTTTTAAAAATAAAAATCATATTTATTGCATACAACCCATAAAAAGTAAAACCAAAGAAATCATATCCTTTATCAAATGAGGGCGCTAAAGAAAAAACAGAAAAGAACACCCTCATGAAAAGGATGACAAAAACTATTTTTAAAATTACGGGTAATGGTTTCCAGCCTTTATTCATCATATTATTATTGATTATTATATTTCATAATATCATCGCTCATATAAACCAGTTCAACACCCGCTTCACGAAACATGATTTCGGATTCGGTTCCGGCATGATATTTTTTTTCGCAGACTACCCTGACAATGCCGCAGTTGATGATCAGCATTGCACAGGTTCTGCATGGGGTCATCCTGCAGTACAGTGTGGCTCCATTGAGCATAATTCCGCGTCGTGCCGCCTGGCATATTGCATTTTGTTCTGCATGTACGGTACGCATGCAATGATTGGTTGTCCGGCCATCCTCATGAGTTACCTGCTTGAATAAATGCCCGACTTCATCGCAATGCGGCAGCCCTTTTGGCGAACCAACATATCCGGTAACCAGAATTTGTTTGTCGCGGGTGATAACACAACCGCTGCGTCCCCTGTCGCATGTTGCACGCTGGGCAACGGTGTCGGCCACTTTCATGAAATATTCATCCCATGACGGACGGATGTAATCGTTATTTATTTCTTCAGACATGTTGTTCTATTTTTTCTAATACCCGGCTTACTTCATATTGCAGACTGCTGATGTCTCCATTGTTTTCAAATGAATAATCTGCCATGGCAATACACATTTTTAAATTTTGTTTATTAGGATCATCTGAACTCATCTCCCGTTTTTCATTTTCTAAAAATGTTTCATATGAAATATAATCAGTTTCAGATGCACGAATCTGAATACGTTTATACCTGATTTCAGGATTTGCATCAACTGCAAAAAGAAAAAAATTTCCTTTTTGTTTCAGCAATTCGGCTTCTCCCGGGGTTCGTATGCTTTCAATAATACAGTTTTTTCCATTTGCTGATGCCTGTTCGTAAAGCTGTTCAACAATATATGCCGGCGAATGCTGAGCCCTGAGCTCATTTGCAGTTTTAACCATAGTGTCACGGTTTACATTCATCCCGCGGGAAATAATTTCCTTTGTGATATATGCCCTTACAGAAAAATGAACGAAGTTTTTTTCGCGAACAAGATAGTCGACGATTGTGCCTTTTCCTGCTCCCAGCGTCCCTGTTATTCCAATTATGATCATAAAACAAAAATACGAAAAGTTGTTTTAGTAAGAATTATTTCAAAAAAAAACGCCTGTTTTCACAAACAGGCGTTGAAAATTTTTGTAACGCAAAAACTCTGCTTACTTTTTCTTAGCAACAGCTTTTTTTACAGGAGCAGCTTTCTTTACAGGAGCAGCTTTCTTAGCCGGTGCAGCTTTTTTTGCAGGAGCAGCTTTCTTTGCAGGAGCAGCTTTCTTAGCCGGTGCAGCCTTTTTTGCAGGAGCAGCTTTCTTTACGGGAGCAGCCTTCTTAACAGGTGCAGCCTTTTTTGCAGGAGCGGCTTTCTTTGCAGGAGCAGCTTTCTTTACGGGAGCAGCCTTTTTAGCAGGTGCAGCCTTTTTTGCAGGAGCAGCTTTTTTTGCAGGAGCAGCTTTCTTTGCAGGAGCAGCTTTCTTTACAGCAGGTTTTGTTACTTTTTTTGTTGTTGCCATTTTAATTTAGTTTTAAATTATTTTTTGTAAAAGTACTATCAATCATTGAGTTGTTTTTTTTATATCATTAAAAAAAATAAACATATTTATTAACAATTTTTTTCTCAAGCACTTTCTACATCCCTTTAAAATCAAGTATTACAGCAATCTATAATAAAAACTATTTTTTGAATAATTATTTTTTGAATTATTTTCTTAAAAAAAACAGGCATCAAAAAATTATGATGCCTGAATTAATACCTGTTTGAAAAACCATTGCTATTTTTTCTTTCCGCAACCACAACCTTTTTTTGCAGGCGCTTTTGCAGGTTTTTCAGTTTTGGTTTTTGTTTCTTTTTTTGTTGTTGCCATCTTCAAAAAATTTTAATGTTGATATAAAATTACAACCAATTTTTTTTCTGCCAAAACGGATAATGATAAAAAGCAAACATTTTTATTAACCGGTTTCACCGAATACCTGTTATAAATATACAAAATTGTTAAAAAACTTGCAAAAACATCTGATTTTTCGTAACTTAGTACTGTTTTAAACTAAATGCTGAAGATGATGATTTTTTAAACCCGAAACAAAAATATTTTAAGTGTTTTAAGAATTTTTTATTACTTCTACCGTGAAAAAAATATTAGGCACGATATTTTTAATTTTACTTACAGGATTACTATATGCCCAGAAACAAAATCACACTCATTTCTCATCAGCAAAAAACAACAGCCTGTATTCCTTTATAAACGACCCTTATGCTGATATTAAATTTTTTACTGAAAATTTAAAAAAAACTTCCGACATCCATTTAAAAAGTTACACATGGAAATGGGATACCCTTGTCACGTTTGACACATCAAACATCCCGCAGCAGCGGTATTCACAGGGTTTTGACGAGGCAAGTAAAACCATTCGTTATTTATGCGAACAGTGGCAAAACGACAGATGGGAAAATTATTACAGAAGAGCTTATTCCTATGATAATTTTGGAAATATGCTGACTTATGTATACGAAATATGGAAGGACGGAACATGGATTAATGGCGGAAAAACTTCCTATGTTTATAATGCCAGTGGGAATATTATATCATTTTTATATGAATTCCGGCAAAGCGGTGTGTTGGTTAACAGTTACCGGGGCACATACTCATACAACAACAATGGAGAACTTACAACCTATCTATACGAACACTGGGGAAGCGGAGCCTGGAGCAATTTATACAAATACGATTTTTCTTATGATAACAATGGAAACATTATAGCCTATTTAAGCGAAAAATGGGAAAACAACGCATGGTCTAATTCGTTGAGATATTCATATACTTACAATAGCAATGGAAATTTACTCACTTATTTGTGTGAGAATTGGCTGAATGGATTTTGGGATAATAATTATAAAGGTACAATTACCTATGATATGAATGGAAATATCATATCAACTCTGGTTGAAACCTACCAAAACAATGCCTGGTCAAATTATGAAAAATACTCTTATGCATACGATATCAGTGGAAACACCTTAGGTTCACTGCATGAAACCTGGCAAAACGGAGCCTGGATAAATAATGAAAGACATACGTATACTTATGGCTGGAATGGCAGTAAGCTGACGGATGTTTTCGAAACATGGCAAGCTGCTGGATGGGTATTTGTTTCAAGGAACTTATACTCGTATGATTTGAACAAAAATTTGCAGGCTGATTTTTTTGAGTCATGGCGAAACGGCATATGGAATAAATCTCTGAAACATATTTATTCTTATGACGCAAACAATAATTCAATTTCAGGAGAAAATGAAATATTTTCCAATGACAGATGGCATCCGAATGCAGATTTCCTCAGTGTGTTTTCCAACAACCAAACGGCAGACATTTTTTTTGCATTCCGTTACATTGCAAAATATACTTCCTTTTTGGATACCTGGATTAACAGCTCAACTTCTGAAAATAATGCCTTCGAGATTCATCCTAATCCGGCATCTGATATGATCATCATTGAAGGTCTTTCATCGGCAGACAAAAATGAACTTAACATTACATTTTATGATATTCAGGGAAAAGTAATTTTCCGGCAACCATTTTCACAATCACCGGTCAAGATTGATATATCAGAATTTGCTGCCGGCTTTTATTACATTAAAGTCGAAAGCAATGCCGTTGAAAGTACCCGAAAGTTCATAAAAGAATAATCTTGTTCATCATCATTACTTCAGGTTTCTTACCTCCTGAAAAGAATATCGTTAATTTTTTTTCCTGGTTTTGAATTAATGAATATATTTGCAGCAGTTTATTAACCAAAATTTATTGACATGGCTTATAAAATTTCTGATGACTGTACAGCATGCGGAACATGCATTGATGAATGTCCCGTTGAAGCAATCTCTGAAGGCGACATTTATAAAATCAACCCCGAAGTATGCACCGATTGCGGAGCATGTGCCGATGTTTGCCCGGTGGAAGCTATTCACCCGGAATAATCACCAAGATTATTTTTCATGAAAGACCCTTCTGAAAAAGAAGGGTTTTTTGTTTTATAACGTCTCTGTTTTTTGATTTTATTACTTTTGTTAATGATTTTTAGTTAAGCTCAATGAGAAAACATGTTGATTTTCTTGTGATCGGTTCTGGTATTGCAGGATTAAGTTACGCGCTAAGGGTTGCCACCCGCGGAAAGGTATGCATAGTTACAAAATCCCATGCGGAAGAATCGTCGACAAACTTTGCACAGGGCGGCATTGCTGCCGTCATGTATGATCCCGACTCATACGAAAAACATATTAATGACACATTAATTGCCGGAGCCGGGCTTTGTGATGAACATATCGTACGAATTACCATCACCGAGTCGCAGGAAAGAATTAAAGAACTGATAAACTGGGGAACTGAATTTGATAAAACAGACTCGGGAAAATTCGATCTGGCCAGGGAAGGAGGACATTCTGAACACCGGGTGCTGCACAGCAAAGACCACACCGGCGCTGCTATCGAGCAAGCCCTGCTCAACGAAATCAAAAAGAATAAAAATATTGAAGTTCTTGAAAACCACTTTGCTGTCGACCTCATTACCGAACACCATTTAGGCGTTATAGTAAACCGCCAGACACCCCGAATCAACTGTTTTGGGGCTTATGTCCTTACTCCTGAGGGCAATAATATCATAACAATTTTATCAAAGGTTACGCTTTTGGCAACGGGTGGTGTCGGTAATGTATACAGTAACACTACAAATCCTGGTATTGCTACCGGCGATGGAATTGCTATGGTGTACCGCGCCAATGGAAAAGTGAGGGATATGGAATTTTTACAATTTCATCCTACCTCTTTGTTTAATCCCAAAGAGCGGCCATCTTTTCTGATTACCGAAGCCATGAGAGGTTTTGGCGGTATCTTAAAAACCATTGCCGGTAAAGAGTTTATGCAAAAATATGATCCCCGGCAGAGCCTGGCGCCCCGCGATATTGTTTCCAGGGCAATAGACACCGAAATGAAAATCAGCGGCGATGAATATGTTTGCCTCGATTGCAGGCATATTGATAAAAACCAGCTTATAAATCATTTTCCGACGATTTATGCAAAATGCCTGAGCATCGGTATCGACATTACCAGGGAAATGATTCCGGTAGTTCCGGCAGCTCATTTTATGTGCGGTGGAATAAGTATTGATGAATATGGCAGAAGCAGCATAAATAATCTTTATGCGGCAGGTGAATGCGCGTGCACAGGCCTGCACGGGGCAAACAGGCTGGCATCAAATTCTCTTCTCGAATCTGTTGTTTTCTCACATCGTGCGGCTGTCGACGCAATGGAAAGAATGGAACATACCGGTTTTAACGATGAAATCCCTGACTGGAATGCCGAAGGTACTGTGCTGAATGAAGAAATGATTTTAATAACACAGACAACAAAAGAACTCCGCGAAATCATGAGCAATTACGTGGGTATTGTTCGTTCAAACCTCCGCCTGAAAAGAGCAATGGACAGGCTCGATATTCTTTACCGCGAAACGGAAGAACTTTATGAACGATCAGTTCTTACAGAAAAAATATGCGAATTACGCAATATGATTAATGTGGCATACCTGATCATTAAAATGGCTTCGCAACGTAAAGAAAGCCGCGGATTACACTATTCCATCGATTACCCCGATTTAAAAAGATAAAAATATGGCGCTGATAAAAAAAGTAAACGGGATAGAACCCAAATGGGGCGAAAACTGCTTCATTGCCGAAAATGCAACACTCACCGGAGATATAATTATGGGGGATGATTGCAGTGTTTGGTTTAATGCCGTCGTACGCGGAGACGTTCATTACATACGTATCGGGAATAATGTAAATATTCAGGATGGCGCAATTGTGCACTGTACATACCAGAAAGCGCCGGTTTCAATAGGCAACAATGTTTCGGTTGCACACGGTGCCATCATACATGGATGCACCATACATGATAATGTTTTGGTGGGCATGGGGGCCATCATCATGGACGGAGTAGTAATTGAAAGCAACTGCATAATCGCTGCAGGGGCTGTTGTATTAGAAAATACAGTTGTTGAATCGGGTACCGTTTGGGCAGGTATGCCGGCAAAAAAAATAAAAAGTATTGACAAATCATTACTGGAAGGCCAGGTAAATCGCATCTCACGTAATTATATGATGTATGCCGGCTGGTACGATAAAGAAGAATAGATATGCACGTTAACGGAAAAAATTACAGGACAGTCTGGATGGAGAACAGCTCTGTTTTTATGATCGAGCAAAACCTCCTGCCCTTTGAATTCAGAATTTATGAATCAAAAACTTATTTGCAGACCTGCCATGCCATAAAAACCATGATTGTTCGTGGTGCCGGTGCTATTGGTGTTACAGCCGGATACGCCATGGCACAGGCATTTACAGAAAGCCCGCGCGATCATTTCCATGATTTTGTGGCTGCCGCAAAAAAAGAAATTGAAGCAACCAGGCCAACAGCCAGAAATCTTTTTTATGCCGTTGAACGTGTATACAATGCCGGGATCAAAAATCCAATAGCAGCATTGCAAACAGCAGAAGAACTGGCCCGTGAAGATATTGATGCCAGCAGACAAATCGGAATTTATGGTAATGAATTTATTAAAGACGGGTTCAATATAGAAACCCACTGCAATGCAGGCTGGCTGGCTTTTACCGATTATGGCACTGCCTTATCCCCGGTTTATGTTGCCGCCAATTCGGGAAAGAAAATCTTTGTTTATGCTGATGAAACCCGCCCGCGAAGCCAGGGAGCCAGACTTACAGCATGGGAACTGAAAAACGAAAATATTCCTCATGTAATAATACCAGATAATGCCGGAGCATACCTGATGGCTCAGGGAAAAATTGATATGATCATCGTGGGAGCCGACCGCATTGCCGCCAACGGCGATGTGGCCAATAAAATCGGAACCCTCGAAAAGGCTATTGCCGCAAAAGAATATGGAATTCCATTTTATGTGGCAGCCCCGACATCCACGTTTGATGTGAATTGCCCCGACGGAAAACACATCCCTATTGAAGAAAGAAGCCAGGATGAAGTATTATATCAGAACGGCCCCGATAAAAACGGCATAATGCACGAAGTTCTCGTTTGCTCTCCGGGGTCTGAAGCATTAAACCCGGCATTCGACGTAACACCGGCAAAACTCATCACAAAAATCATTACTGAAAAAGGTGTTATAGATGCTGACAAAGAAGAAATAAAAAAATTGTTTTCATAATGGCCGGGGAAGTTTACAGCGGAGTCAAGTTTAAACCGGTGTTTGTTCTCAAACATCTTCCTCATCATCCGTTACTCGAAGATTTAAAAAAATGGTGTGCCGTTTTTCATGAAAGAGGACTTACACCGCCCTATCCCGGAGGCTCATATGGCAATCTCAGTTTCAGGACACAAAACAATTCTTTTATTATTACCGGAACAAGCATTGCTTTGCAGGATGCTCATAAAAATGCAAGTTTTGTGGAAGTTACTTATTGCAACATGCCTGGCAAAAACGTTTATATAAAGGGGGTACGGGAACCTTCATCGGAAAGTTTCATGCATCATCTCATTTATAAAAACAGGCCGGATGTATATGCAGTCTTTCACGGGCACAATGCCCTGCTCACCCAAAATGCAACCCGCCTGGGTATCCCTGAAACACGCTACAAAACAGACTACGGGTCTGTTGCCCTTGCCGATAGTGTACTTGAAATTTTAAGCGGCAATAATTTTATTGTCATTAAAGATCATGGCTTTGTGTCCATGGCCGAAAACATGCAGGCTGCCGGCAACCTGGCTTTGCAATGGCTGGAAAAAGCAGAAAAGATTATTCAAAACAATTTCTAATCATTTCAGTATTATTTCACCTTTATAATTCCACTATTTTTGTAAAAATTTTTTTGTGAGCTGGGCGGAAGCAATCGTTTTGATTTTGTCAGGAGTCCTGGTAGGCTTTATCAATACCCTTGCCGGTGGCGGAACAATTATTACCGTATCATTACTTATTTTTCTGGGTTTACCGGCCACTGTTGCTAACGGCACAAACCGTATTGCGGTGATGCTTCAGACGATCGTCGCGGTTTTTACGTTTAAAAAACAAAAGCTTCTTGACCTGAAAAAAGGATTGATCCTTTGTATCCCAACCATAATAGGTTCTGTCGCCGGGTCAATGACAGCAGCCAATCTCAATGAATCGGTGATTGAAAAGGTTATCGCTGTTGTTATGTTTGTAATGCTGTTCTTTATTATTTACAAACCGGAAAAATGGCTTAAACAACAAGCACACCTCATTCAACAACCTGTAAAATGGTATGAATATATTGCATATACCGCCATAGGTTTTTATGGGGGATTTATCCACATTGGTGTGGGATTTTTTCTGATAGCTGTGTTGGTACTGCTTTCAGGATATGATTTACTTAAAGCGAACGTCCTGAAAAATCTACTGGTCATGGCATATACGCCATTTTCGCTTATCGTATTTATTTTATACGGCCAGGTTAACTGGGAATTTGGATTGGTATTGTCAACAGGTAATATTATCGGGGCATTTATAGCTTCGCGTTACGCCGCTTCCTGGGGCGCCAATTTCATCAGGTATGTCATAATCGTTGTCATTGTCATTACGGTGCTCCATCTTTTTGACCTGATAAATTTCAAATATATTTTTGATGTTTTCTTGTAATGAATTATCATGAATCATTCACAAAATAAATGAAAAACTTCTCATATCCCTTGATATTGCGATGGTTGATTAGGCCTGAAACCGGAATTTGAAAGTCCGTAAAAGGACAAACTGATTTTCAGATATAGTTAAAACTTTTTTCTGTTCTGTGATGTGGGTGGTTCGTGAAAGTATAATGTAAAAAGTCATCGGCAATTGGCTTTTGTACATTCTAATTTTGCAAACAGATATACAGAAACCACCGGCATGATTTGTTCAATGTTATTCCGGTGAAAAAAGCTTTCAATCGTTAAGGTGTTCCAAATGCTTTGTTTTCGGGCGTTTGCTATGGATACATTTTTATTGCAGCCCATATTGATCTGTTTTATAAAAACCAGCTTAAGCAATATTTTAATTTGTGAGGTGCCGGGATGATTTCTATGGCACATTTTACACATGATGCGAAGTACTCATCAGGTTGAAAAATCCGGTATAAACAAAGGTTCATGTGTCCTTTAAAGAAAACATAAAAAAAACATCCCAAAAAAGATGTTTTTTTCATAAAAATTGCTTATATTTGTATAATAAGTATAAAGAATTTTTTTTTAAAATATTAATGCTGTATTTTATGAAAACTTATATTTTTTTAATTTTCAGCATTTTTGCTGTTATGTCTTATTTAAAGGCACAAAACCGAATGGAGTCAACATATGAACTCCGTTATAATCCTGCCATAAACATGTACGAAGCTCACTTACATGTTGGCGGGGCGCTTTCTTCCAACGGATGGAATAATTTTGTTGGTCCGTCGGGTTTTTGCATTGTTCTACCCGAGGCTGCCCCCAATTCAGTTATATCGTGCACATCCATCAATCCCTCAAATGCAGGCTGGAATGATAATTCACCATATTTCAACACATTGACATTTGACGGGCAAAAAGATTATCACAAATTTGCAACAACCGGAGCCCCCTTTAATGAGCCGCTGGTATTAGGTTCTGATATTCTTCTTTTTACATTTAGTTTACCCTCAAATATTTGCCCTGCCAGTGTAAGGCTTTTTGAAAATAATGATCCTTCACCCTCGCGAACCCCAGACTATAACCCTCCCGGTTTAACATATGACAATTCTTTTCAGACACTTTCCGGAGAAACATATTTGCAAAATATCACAGGATCTATATATGTCCCGACGATTACACCGGTAATTAATCAAAATGGCAACACACTATTCTCTTCTGTACCTTCAGGCAATCAGTGGTACGATGACAACGGGCCTGTTGCCGGAGCAACATCATCATCCTATACTCCAATAACATCAGGAAATTATTATGTCGTCGCTTATGACAATTTCGGTTGTGCATCAGAAGCCTCCAATGTTATCAGCATTTTGATTACATCGGTTTCTGATGAAAGTATTGCCCCCAATATCGAAATAAAACCCAATCCTGTAAAAGGAGAACTGGTTTTATCCAAAAACAATAACCTGCCTGTTGACTTCAGCATATACAATAATTGCGGAAAAATTGTTTATAGCGGTGTTGTAAAACAACAGACCATCGTAGATACCCGAAATTTTGCTTCCGGTTTATATATAATCAGGCTGGGTGAAGGCAAATCCTCCGTTTCCAGAAGTTTTATCAAGCAGTAATCTTGCAGGGATTCTCTTTTATTTGAAGTTTTTTCGTTGCCTGGAAATATGCAATCATAATGTTTTTTCTGATGCTGTATAAAATGAATATTTTGTACAATGCGGCATAGATTACTCATTTGATCTTATGGTCGATAAAAAAAATCAAAATGTAGATAAAAACACAGGAAAAACACCTTATTATCACGTAAAAATTTGATTTTAAAAATCATACCCTAGTACATTTATTTGTAAAAATAATATCATTGTTTAAATTTTATATCTTATAAAATGCTATTTTTATCCAATTTTTTAACCAATTTGTCATGAAAAGATTAATATTAATTGCTGTGATATGCTGTTCGGCAATAACCATGGCATATGCGCAAGACAGCCAGGGAGGAACTCCTTTAAGTTTCGATTTGAAAAACATTTCAGGTGATGTTGATCTTGTTAACGTTCAACCTCCGGATTTAGCAAAACTTGCTATGGAGGACGCTGATCGTGCTTCAAAAAGCGAACCATACAGAATCGGGATCACTCTTTCGGCTGATTTCAGCCTGCTGAATTCAGGTACATGGACAGATCTGCCCTTGCAAAATGCCAGTTTATGGCGATTGACTGTGAAATCAGAAAGTGCAAAAGCGATTGGCTTTGGATATTCTTCATTCTTTATGCCTGATGGTGCCAGGCTCTTTTTATATAATAAAGACAGGTCGATGGTGCTTGGAGCATTTACATCCATTAACAATACTGATAATCATTTTTTCGCTAATGAAAAAGTAAAAGGTGATGAAATAACGCTTGAGCTTTTTGTCCCAAATAAGGTTAAAAACTCCGTTTCGTTGCATATAACTGAATTATATTATTTTTACCGTACCGATGAATCTGAAATTAACAAAAGTTCCGGTTCTTGTGAAGTCAATGTAATTTGCTCACCCGAAGGAGACAATTGGCAAAATCAGAAAAAAGGAATCTGCAAACTGGATATAAAAATAGGTTCAAACTGGTTTAACTGTTCAGGATCCCTTGTCAATAATACCAGCCAGGATTGCACACCCTATGTTTTATTGGCCGACCATTGCCATTATGATGGAGGTTATGCTTCCACATCAGATTACAATTCCTGGGTGTTTTATTTCCATTACGAAGCATCAACCTGTTCGGGAACGTCTGCCTCAGGCACCCAATCAAAAACAGGTTGTACGCTAAAGGCTCATGACACTTATGGTTCAAACAGTACGGGCTCAGACTTCTGCCTTGTTCAAATCAACAGCGCTATAGCAACCTCTTATAACGTATATTACAATGGATGGGATCGTACAAATACAGCCACCTCCAGTGGTGTATGCATTCACCATCCCGCTGGCGATATTATGAAAATTTCAACTTTTACCTCTACCCCGACATCCTATAATGTCGGTGGTACAGGAACCCACTGGTTAACATATTGGGCAGCAACAACCAACGGACATGGAGTAACCGAACAAGGCTCATCAGGGTCTTCCCTGTTCAATAGCTCCGGAAAAATTATTGGAACATTGACCGGTGGCAACTCATATTGTTCATCCCCAAATCAGCCGGACTATTTTGGTAAAATGTATTATCATTGGGACCAAAACGGAAGCACCAGTGCAAAGCGATTAAAAGACTGGCTTGATCCTACCAATACGGGCGTAACATCATTAGCAGGAGCAGCTTCATGCGGAACAACATGCACACAACCAACCACCCAGGCAACATCATTTACCAGCACCTCCATAACAAACACATCAATGACTGTTGGCTGGTCACGTGGTAACGGTACCGCTGGAGTTATTGTTCTTGCGAAGGCAGGAAGTGCTGTAAATTCTGACCCTGTAAGCGGGACTTCATATACCGCAAATGCTGCTTTTGGTAATGGTACCCAGATCGGCACCGGAAATTATGTAGTGTATATGGGAACCGGAACCTCTGTAAATGTTACCGGCCTGAGTGCAGGTACCGCTTATTTTTATGCTGTTTATGAATATAATTCAACAGGAACCTGCTATAAAATACCTGCTTTAATCGGCAACGCGACAACAACAGGGGCAGTACTTTCAGGTTGTGATACCCTCACAAACATTCTACCCACCGATAATCTTACACTTTATAGCGTAGGCACCTGGGGAACATGGACGGGGCATAACTCTTATTCTTTCTCGGATTTTGCCGAATATTATACTACAACCATAACCAATCCGGTTATCACCGGACTTGAAGTATATGTTGGCAAGGCTTTTAGTGGCGGAACCGGTGGAAATCACAAAGTTACATTTAATGTGTACCAGGGTGGAGGCTCTATGCCCGGAAATGTTCTGGGATACAAAGATGTTTATATTAGTTCACTTACACCATACGCATTGAATTATATTACATTTACAAGTCCCATAACATTTACCGGAACTAATTTTTATGTGGGCTATGCCATTTATTATAATACGCCAACGGATACTTTTAATGTTGCCCAGGCAGAAACCAGAACAAGTGCGATAAACACCGGGTACCTCAAATATAATGGCACTTGGTATTCCTATCCTGATTTAACCAATCCTGATTTGTATACTTCCATTGTAGTCGACCCGATGATTTGTTCCGGAACAATTACTTCTGTTACCGAAAATGGCCAGGCCTTACCGGTTAGCATTTATCCGAACCCCGTGACCGATGAATTGCTTATTGAAAGCAATGACAATAATGATGTAATTGATTTTGAAATTTATAACACTATTGGAGCTGTAATCTACAAAGGCAATTTATTACAGAAAACGTCGGTGAAAACTTCCGGATACACTCCCGGGCTTTATTTTATAAAATTCAATAACGGAAAATCTTCCGAAGTAAAAAAATTCATTAAAAAATAAATTCTTTAGTTTGTTTACAAAACATCTTATCAGGGAATCCTTACTTTAGACTTTAAACTATTAAAAAGCTCTGCAATAAAACCTTGCAGAGCTTTTTTTGTTATTCTCAATATTCGTATTATAAACAAACCCGTGTTGATTGATTTTTCATTTTAAAGCAAAATCCCAATAAAGATTATAATATTTTCGTATATTATTACACAATAATAAAATAACTTTACTAAAAAAATTCAAATTAATGATTATGAAAAAACTGTTATTTATTGTTTTTCTGTTCATTTACGGAATAACAGTAGGGTATTCACAAGATAGCCAAGGTGGAATCCCACCCAGTTTTGGAATGAAAAACATTTCAAATAATATTGATTTAGTCATGGTACAACCGCCGGATCTGGTTCAGCTTGCTGCCGAAGATCATGACCGGGCATCGAAAAGCGAGCCATACAGGATTGGGGTCACTCTACCTGCTGATTTTAGTCTCACAAACTCCGGGACATGGACGGATATCCCTGATCAGCATGCAAGGATCTGGCGATTAACAGTAAAGTCGGAGGGGGCAAAAGCTATAGGTTTTGGATATTCTTACTTTCATTTGCCTGAAGGAGTAAAACTCTTCCTGTATAATAAAGACAAAACCGGAATTCTTGGGGCTTATACATCGATAAACAATACAAGCAATAATTTTTTCGCCAACGAAAAATTACAGGGTGATGAAATTACGCTCGAAATGTTTATTCCGGATAATATACAAGAATCACCCTTGTTGCACATTACTGAACTTTACTTTTTCTATCGTGCAGAAGAAGGCAGCGTTAATAAAAGTGCCGGGACATGCGAAGTGAATGTTATATGTTCACCCGAAGGAGACAACTGGCAGGATGAGAAAAAAGGTGTATGCAAAATAGACATCAAAAACGGGTCAAATTGGTTTAACTGTACCGGTTCATTGGTGAACAATACAAGCCAGGACTGCACTCCATATGTACTACTGGCCGATCATTGCCACTATTACAATGGATCTTATTCATCATCTTCTGATTATAACTCCTGGATTTTTTATTTTCATTATGAGGCATCCACATGCTCAGGTACTTCTTCATCCGGGACGCTCACAAAAACAGGCTGTACGCTCAAAGCCCATGATACTTATGGTTCAAACGACGATGGTTCCGACTTCTGCCTTGTTCAGATAAACAGCGCCATCTCAAGCTCATATAATGTCTATTATAACGGATGGGACCGCAATAATACAGCAAGCTCAAGCGGAGTCGGAATTCATCATCCTGACGGTGATATCATGAAAATTTCGACATACACAACTGCATTATCATCTGTAAACGTTGGAGGAACAGGCACTCATTGGCTTGTATATTGGGCTGCAACAACTAACGGCCATGGTGTTACCGAAGGTGGTTCATCGGGATCGCCGATATTTAACAGCACCGGAAAAATTGTCGGCACTTTGACAGGTGGTACGTCGTATTGTACTTCCCCTAATTCGCCGGACTATTATGGTAAAGTATATTATCACTGGGATCAAAACGGCACCACGGCAGATAAAAGATTAAAGGACTGGCTGGACCCGACAAATACAGGGGCGACAACATTAGCAGGAATTTCAACCTGCTCTTCATGCACTCCGCCCACCACCCAGGCCACTTCTTTCACTTCATCATCCATAACCAATAATTCAATGACTGTTGGATGGACGCGCGGT
>Ga0116171_10002627_pt1 | contig 16972 bp, 13 predicted proteins | sample AD_JPNHW2_MetaG_FD_89798 | JGI IMG/M metagenome (GOLD analysis project Ga0116171, IMG submission 89798) | Active sludge microbial communities of municipal wastewater-treating anaerobic digesters from Japan - AD_JPNHW2_MetaG | ecosystem: Engineered > Bioreactor > Anaerobic > Digestate | place... | reverse complement strand
GTACGGCATTGAAGATAAGGAAGGTATTAGTGTCGCAACCTGAGCCACAGAATCCGAAATCACCATATTTCGAGCTCGCAAAGAAGTACAACCTGAAAATCGACTTTAAACAATTTATTCAGGTAGAAGGTATTTCTTCAAAGGATTTCCGTCAACAGAAGATTAACCTGCTTGATTTCGGGGCGGTTATATTCACTTCAAAGACGGCTATAGATCATTATTTCAGGATCTGCGAAGAAATGAGAATCACGGTCCCGGATACGATGAAATATTTCTGCATAAGCGAAAGCGTTGCTTTCTACCTGCAAAAGTATATTGTCTATCGCAAAAGGAAGATTTTCCATGGGATGTCCAAATTCGAGGATCTGATTGAGATAATGGCAAAACACAAAGAAGAGAATTTCTTTGTTCCCCTTTCAGAGCCTCATAAGGCTGATATTCCGGACATGCTTACAAAGTCAGGTCTGAAGTATGCAACTGGTACGATGTATCGCACCATTAGCAGAGACTTCAATTCGACTGAGCTCGATTATGACCTGCTTGTTTTCTTCAGCCCCTCCGGGATAAAATCACTGAAGGAGAATTACCCGTCATTCAAACAGGGAGAGATTAAAATTGCTGCTTTTGGCCCTACAACTGCCGAGGCTGTTACCAATGAAGGCTTCCGCCTCGATATCCAGGCTCCGAATCCAAATGCTCCCTCAATGACCATGGCGCTGGATTGTTTCCTGAGAGACTTTAACAAGGGTAACAAGTAAACACTTGTTTCATTAAAGGCATTTATAAAAGTATCATAATAACTTTATGATACTTTTGTTTTTATATGAGAACTCATTCCGCAACTTTTAAAAAAGCAGAACGACTCTGCAGCCTGAAAACAATTGGCAGCCTGTTTGACACCGGCCGCTCATTCAACCTGCAGGGCATAAGGGTTGTATACATGTTTTCAGAAGAAGACACACTGCTTCCCCCTGCCCGGATACTGATATCTGTGCCAAAAAGGAACTTTAAAAGAGCGGTGGACAGGAACCTGCTAAAGAGGAGAATAAGAGAGGCTTACCGGAAAAACAAAGCGCCGCTGTATGACTACCTGAAAGTAAAGAACAAAAGAGTGGATTTTGCAATAATATGGACTGCAACAACCATTTTGCCTTCGTCAGAAATAACTGCACTCATTGAGGAAATGATAAAACGACTTTCTGCTTAATGCAATACACCACGTTAAAGTTTATTTAAATAGACTTGTAATTAATTAATACTGATTCAGCAATATTAAATTTGCCAAAATATCAAACCATGAAAAAAGGAAAAATTGCCAGATATATTATAATCGGCCTTATTGCCGTCAGCAGCGTTGTAACTTTCGGGTTTATTGTTCAGGATAAGGAAAGCCACGACTTCAAGCTGGCAAAAAACCTGGATATTTTCTATTCGCTTTTCAGGGAGCTTAATACCTTTTACGTTGATGAGATTGATCCCGAGAAATTAATCAACACGGGAATCAACAGCATGCTTGCCTCGCTCGATCCGTATACGGTTTATTATCCGGAATCAAATACAGGAGACCTTGACTTTATGACCACGGGTAAGTACGGTGGGCTGGGTTCTCTCATCAGAAAGTCGGGAGACTTCATTGTGGTGACTGACATATATAAGGGCTTTCCGGCTGACCAGCATGGGATAAAACCTGGTGACCTGATGATAAATATTGACGGGAAATCGATAAAAGGACTCTCCTCAGATAAGGTATCATCAATGCTGAAAGGTGATCCCGGATCAGAAGTGACCATCACTTTCTTACGTAACGGGAAAGAGTTTACGGAAAAGATAAAACGTGAGAAAATATATGTGCCGGCTGTGCCTTATTACGGAATGCTGGATGCAACAACAGGCTATATACGCTTCACCGGCTTTACGCAGAACTGTATTGATGAAGTGAAAAATGCACTTGTTGATCTCAAGGACAATAAGGGAGCAAAAAACATAGTACTCGATCTCAGGAACAACCCTGGAGGGCTTATCAATGAGGCTGTGGAAATTGTTAATCTCTTTGTTGATGCAGGAGAGGAGGTTGTAAGCACAAAAGGAAGAGTAAAACAATTTGATTCTGACTTTAAGACCACAAAGCCTGCTATTGCCGCCGACATGCCACTTGTTGTTCTTATAAACCGTGGTTCGGCCTCTGCTTCAGAGATTGTTGCCGGGGCGATACAGGACCTTGATCGCGGGGTAATTATAGGCGAACGTTCTTACGGGAAAGGCCTGGTGCAGATTACCAGACCACTCAGTTACAAGACAGAGCTTAAGCTTACTTCCGCAAAATATTACATACCCAGCGGCAGATGCATCCAGGCTGTGGATTTCTCTCATCGCAACGAGGACGGCAGTGTAGGTGTTATTCCCGATTCACTTATCAAGACGTTCTATACTAAGAACGGCCGCCCGGTAAAGAATGGCGGTGGAATTATTCCTGACGTTTATGAGCAGCCTGATGTTTTCAGTCAGTTTTCTTCTGAAATTTATGTTCAGAATATGGTATTTGACTATGCAACCGGATATTACTGGAGCCATCCCATTCCTTCCGCCACATCAGGTATAAAAATCACCGAAAGTGATTATGCCGATTTTGGTAAATTCCTTAAGGATAAAAATTTCAGTTATAAGTCAACCACTGAAGCTGCCCTCTCCGCATTTGTTGACGAGGCAAAGAAATCGGGAATATACGATACCAATAAGGAGTCAATTGAAAAAATTGAAAAGTCGCTGGATCACAAGCTTGACAACGACCTTAAGACATATCAGAATGAAGTGACCGGATTGATTGAGTCAGAGCTTGCAGGAAGATACTTTTATGACTACGGAGCAATTGAGTATGGCATTGCATCTGACACCCAGTTAAAGAAAGCACTCAATATAATCGAAGACAAAGAGCTTTATTCAAGTACTCTTAAGCCCGCTGTACCTTCCAGGTAATCATAATTGTATGAGGTGCATTAAAGCATAGTGGTTTTTAATGTGCCTCAAGCCAGTTTGAACCTGTTCCGGTATCAACCTCAAGGGGGATAGTGAGTGAGGCTGCGTTTTTCATCTCGTCGACCACTATTGATTTCAGCTTTTCCACTGCCTGCGGGTCAACCTCGAAAATCAACTCGTCGTGAACCTGCAGTATCATTTCAGCATCAGGCATCTCTTTTCTGAGCCTGTTGTCAATTTTGATCATGGCGATTTTAATGATATCCGCGGCGCTTCCCTGCAAAGGTGCATTTATCGCATTCCTTTCGGCATTACCCCTTACAACCTGGTTGCGTGAATGGATGTCTGGAAGATGCCTGCGCCTGCCAAACATTGTGGTTACATAACCATTTTCCCTGGCTTTGGCAATGCTTTCATCCATGTAGTTCTTCACTCCGGGATATGTGGCAAAATAACCATCAATAAGCTCTTTTGCCTCTTTTCTTCCTATTGTCAGCCGTTCTGAGAGTCCAAAGGCACTTATGCCGTAAATTATTCCAAAGTTGGCTGTTTTTGCCCTTGAACGCATTTCCCTGGTTACTTCACTAATAGATACCCTGAAAATTTTCGATGCGGTGGCCGCATGAATATCCTGGCCGGAAAGGAAGTCGGAAATCATGCTTTCATCCTTGCTCAGACAGGCCATAAGCCTCAGCTCTATCTGCGAATAGTCGGCACTTAAAAACAGCTTTCCCGAAGCCGGAACAAATGCTTTTCTGATCTCTTTCCCCTCTTCATCACGCACGGGTATATTTTGCAGGTTCGGATTGGTGGAACTAAGCCGCCCGGTAGCGGCAACCGCCTGGTTATACGTAGTATGTATCCGTCCGGTAACAGGCGACACCAGTTGAGGAAGAGACTCAACATATGTTGACAGAAGCTTCTTCAACCCACGATACTCAAGTACCTTTCCAACAATTGCATGCTTCCCTGTCAGCCGCTGCAACACCTCCTCATCTGTCCGGAACTGTTTGGTTTTTGTAAGACGGGCATTATCATCAAGCTTGAGTCTTATGAAAAGAATATCGCCAAGTTGTTTGGGAGAAGAAATATTAAACTCACCTCCCGCCAGGTTGTAAATATCCTTCTCAAGCTCAATGATCTTTTCCCTGAGCTCTCCGGCATATCTGGCCAGTACCGGCTCGTTTATTGCCACACCCCTGCGTTCCATTCTTGCCAGGACAGGGATAAGAGGCATTTCAATGTTCTTTGCAAGATCCAGAAGGCCTTCTTTCTGTAACATGGGCTCAAAAACCTCCTTTAACTGCCATGTTATGTCGGCATCCTCAACTGCATATTCGGTAATTTTGTCAACAGGCACATCCCTCATGTTCTTCTGGCGTGGGCCGCGATCACCAATAAGGTCTTCAATAGGAACCGGCTTGTAACCAAGGTAGTTTATTGCCAGTGTATCCATATTATGACGCTGATCCGGCTCAAGAAGGTAATGGGCTATCATTGTATCGAACAGCTCACCCTCCACATCAATATTATATCCGGCAAGAACCTGAATATCAAACTTCAGATTCTGACCAATCTTTCTTATCCCCGGATTTGCAAACAACGACCTCAGAAGTTCAAGTAACGTTTCTGCCTCTTTCCTTGAGCCCGGGAACCATACCATTGTCCCCTCTCCCTTTTTCCAGCAAAATGAAATAGCCACCAGCTCTGCTGCCATAGGATCGAGAGAAGTAGTTTCGGTGTCAAAGCAGAACTCGCTCAGACCAGACATTTCTGTTACAAGGTTTTTAACCTCCTGCACATCTTTGATCATCCTGTATTTATGATCAACTTTGTCTATAGAGCTAAGGTTGGCAGCCGGTTGAATAACAGGCGCGTCAAACAATGTTCCCTGCCGGGATGCTTCAGAAGTGCCGGCAAACAGGCTTCCTGCTTCTGCCTCTGGCTTCGGTGTACCACTGGTCTGAGCTGATGCTGAACCTCCGAGTTTTGCTGCCATTGATCTGAACTCCAGCTCCTGATAAAGAGAACGCAGCTTTTCCAGATCTGGCTCACTGCGATGAAACGACTCCTCATGAAACTCAACAGGAACATTGATTTCGATTGTAGCAAGTTTTTTTGATAGTAATACCTGCTCTCTGTTTTGTTCTATTGCCTCTTTTTGCTTTCCCTGGAGCTTTTCTGTATTTCGCAGGAGGTTTTCTATATCTCCGAACTCTTCGATTAATTTACGGGCTGTTTTCGGGCCAATTCCGGGCGCACCCGGGATATTGTCCGAGGTGTCACCCATCAGACCAAGTAAATCAATTATTGAGGAGGGTTTAACCCCGTATTCGCGAACTATGTCATCAGGGCCCCATGTCTCCGCCTCATTACCGCTTCTTCCGGGTTTATACATGAGAATTGTATCGGTAACAAGCTGGGCATAATCCTTGTCAGGCGTCATCATGTATGTCGTATATCCGGCTTTTGATGCTTTCACTGCAAGTGTACCTATAACATCATCGGCTTCATAGCCCGGCACTTCAATAACCGGAATATCAAACGCCTCAAGCAGTCTTTTGATGTACGGAACGGCATTCTTAATATCTTCGGGGGTGGCATCACGGTGCGCCTTATATTCGGGAAAAAGCTGGTTTCTGAAATTGCCTCCCGGAGGATCAAAGGCAACTGCAATATGCGTAGGGTTCTGCTTTAGCAAAACATCTTCAAGAGTAAGGAGAAATCCAAATATTGCAGAAGTATTTAATCCCTTTGAAGTGATTCTCGGGTTTTTTATGAATGCATAATATGACCTGAAAATCAGGGCATAGGCATCCAACAGAAATAGTCGTTTGTCGTCATTCATCATTAATCAGTTATTATCTGATGCGAACCATTCTGCATAGGCTGTAGCCGTCTCAAACAATCTGATACTATGCAGCTTCACTCCTGTCGGGAATTTATTGATCAATACACTGGCAAATTCTGCGACAAGGTTTTCACATGTAGGCTGGAAAGGAGTAATAATAATATTTTCAAAGAGACTCTTGTACTCCCCGAGTTTGTCTGATGGCATATATCCGGCAACCACAATCGAATGGTCGTATTTTTCAATGATCTCACTCTCTACCGTCTTTTTCAGCTCACCAAAATCCACCACCATCCCGTTATTTCCATTACTCTGATCATCAACAGGCTTTCCTGCCAGGGTAACATAAAGCACATATGAATGACCGTGAACATTCCGGCATGGGCCATCATAGTTCTGCAGAACATGGGCCATCTCAAATCTGAATTCCTTCGTAACTCGTATTGTCGCCATAATACCAAATTTGGTTAAACAAAATTAACCATTAAAACCAAGAATTGTTAAAAAGTATAAGATGATCCATAATAATCAATTAATTAAATGGTAATAGTAATAAATTGAATACCTTTGCGCACTAAACAACTTCAGTTAATATGGCAAAAAAGAGGCTGACAATTCCATCTTTTCTTACTGAGAGCATCAAAGAAAACGGAGATAAGTTGTCGTTGGGATTTGCAGGGGAGAAGCCTTTTACATACAACGAGATGGGCAATGCTATAGAATCTGTAATTGCTTTGCTCGAAAAAAACGGCGTCGTTCCAGGCGATAAAGTTGCGATTCTCAGCAGCAACATGCCAAATTGGGGGGTATCATATTTTGCTGTTACTTCAATGGGAGCTGTTGTGGTTCCTATACTGCCCGATTTTACTGTGGAAGAGGTTGCAAATGTTCTTGAACATTCAGAGGCATCAGGAATATTTGTATCAAACTCACTTTTATCAAAGATTTCCGGCTTCAGGAGTGAAAAGTTAAAACTTATTATCACCACTGACGACTTTACGGTTATTGAAGGGAAAGAGGGTGTCTATTATGATTCTTCTGCAGCTCCGGAGATGAGCCATGAGGTGGAAGAAGATGACATCGCAGCCATCATTTATACTTCCGGTACAACCGGCAAGTCAAAAGGAGTGATGCTGACTCACAAGAACCTTTGTTTTATGGTTGAGGGATGCTGGAAAATACAAAACATTTTCCCGGGAGATGTATTTCTTTCCATCCTTCCACTTTCGCACACATATGAACAGAGTCTTGGGCTTTTACTCGGCACATTCAACGGAGCCACCACATATTATCTGCGCAAGGCGCCAACACCATCTGTCCTGTTACCTGCCCTGCAGGAGATCAGACCCACCATCATGCTTACAGTGCCTCTGATAATGGAAAAGATCTACTTTGGGAAAATTGTTCCCACATTCCAGAAAAACAGGATAATATCTCTGCTCTACAGAATTGCCCCTGTAAGGAAGATACTTAACCGTGCAGCAGGCAAAAAGCTCTATAAAACATTTGGTGGCAGAATCAAGTTTTTCGGCATCGGAGGAGCAAAGGTTAATCCTGCCGTTGAGAAATTTCTCATTGAAGCACGCTTCCCTTATGCTATCGGATATGGTCTTACAGAGACAGCACCCCTGCTTGCAGGAACAGTCGTCGGCAAGACATCTCTGGGTTCCACAGGCCCTGCTATGGAAGGCGTTACCCTTAAAATCAACGGAGCAAATCCTGCAACCGGCGAAGGTGAAATATGGGCTAAAGGAGATAACCTGATGAAAGGCTATTTCAAAGAGCCTAATATGACTGCTGAAGTGATCACCCCTGATGGCTGGTTCCGGACAGGTGACCTAGGTATTATTACCAGGGATGGATATCTCCATATTAAAGGACGGCTCAAAAATATGATAGTTGGCTCAAGCGGGGAAAATATCTATCCCGAAGAGATTGAATCAGTTATTAACGATCTGCCTCCTGTTATTGAGTCACTCGTAGTTCAGAAAAAGGGTAAGCTTGTTGCCATGGTTCATCTTAATGTCGATGAGCTGGAAGAAAAATACAATCAGCTGAAAAAAGAGTACTCTGAAAAGGCAGAAGTGATGATTGAGGAATACCTTGAGGAGATAAGACGTTATGTCAACTCAAAGGTGAATAAATTCAGCCAGATACAGATGGTTATTTATCAGCCTGTGCCTTTCCAGAAAACAGCAACCCTGAAGATTAAGAGATTTCTTTATTATTAACCTCCCAATTTTTCCGATCAGGTTTTAATAATGAGAGAAAAATGTGACCATTGGATGATCATGTTCCTCATTATTTGCCCTTATAAATCCGTCGTTTAGAGGGAATGATGCCCATTTGGCTTCATGATTATTTTTTCACTATTTTGCACCAAATTTGAAAAGCATGTCAGATAAAACAAAATCCATACTTCTTATCCTGCTGATTCTTATAGTAGACCAGACCGTTAAAATCATTGTCAAGACAAATATGGTAATAGGGCAGGAAGTATATGTTTTGGGAGACTGGTTCAGAATTCATTTCCTGGAAAACAATGGTATGGCCTTCGGAATGGAGATGGGCGGCAGCACAGGAAAAACATTGCTAAGTCTTTTCAGGATAGTGGCAATAGCCGCTATCATCTGGTACCTAATAAAACTTTTTAAAACAAAAGCGACTACCGGTCTCATTCTTTGCGTAAGTGCCATTGTTGCCGGAGCAATAGGCAATTTGATTGATAGCGCTTTTTATGGAATGATTTTCAGTGAAAGCTGGCATTCCGCCGCAGTACTCTTTCCCGATGGTGGCGGCTATTCATCCTTCCTGCATGGCAGGGTTGTTGACATGCTTTATTTTCCAGTGATAGATACAGCCTGGCCATCATGGTCCCCGATACATGCCGGAGAAGAGTTTGTCTTTTTCAGACCGGTTTTCAATATAGCAGACTCTTCAATATTTATTGGAGTAATGCTTATACTGATATTTCATAAAAATTTTCTGGGCGATACTCTATAGCCTATTTATTACAGTTACCAACACAGTTCAGTAACGTTTTTATCTTCTCATCCTTAAGAGAATAATAAATATTCTTGCCCTCCCTGTGGGAAATCAAAACACCTTTGTCCTTCATAATACCAAGATGATGGGAAGCAGTGGATTGTTCAATACACAGAATTTTATGAAGCTCTGTCACCGTCAGACGCTCTCCACCCTCGAGTGCATTTAATATTGATATGCGTATTGGATGCGAAATTGCTTTAAGTATGGATGCTGCCTTTTCAAGGTCTTCAGCATTAAGATCAATTTTTGCCATTATTCGGGTCTTTGTCCGCAAATATAAATAAATCTGATAAAATGAATCTCTTAAATAATTATTATAAAGCAACATATAAATTTTAAAATAGTTACAATGGGGGAATCAAAAAATCTGCACAGCTAATTAATCTTTATAATACCCTTATTTGTTACTTTTTAACTTATTTTTGAATGAATTAAGTGCAGTTATGGCAACACTATCGGATATAAAAAAGCCTGTAAAGTCAGAAATGGCTGAGTTTGAGGTTTACTTTAACAAGGTAATGCAAAGTGAAGTCCCTTTTGTCAGATTGTTACTTAACCACATCCTGCGCAAAAAAGGAAAACAAATGCGGCCGCTTCTGGTATTTCTTACCGCAAAGCTTAACGGCGAAATAAACGAATCGACATATGTGGCTGCATCATTGATAGAGTTACTGCATACCGCAACACTTGTTCACGATGATGTTGTTGATGATGCAAGAGAGAGACGCGGCATACCGACCATAAATGCAATCTGGAACTCTAAAATCGCCGTTCTTATTGGCGACTTTCTGCTTGCCCAGGGTCTGCTTATAAGCGTTAACAACAAAACTTACAGGATGTTGGCAACAACATCCGGTGCCGTACAGGAGATGATAAGTGGCGAACTTATACAGATGCAAAAGACCAGAAGCCTGAACATCAAGGAAGAAGACTACTATAAGGTCATCAGGAAAAAGACAGCTGCTCTCATTTCTGCCTGTACCACCTGTGGCGCCATCTCTGCCACTCAGGACGAAAGTGTCATTGAACGGATGAAGGAGTTCGGTAATGCGGTGGGAATAGCTTTTCAGATAAAGGATGACCTCCTTGACTATAACGGCAATGGCCTTACCGGAAAGAAGGAAGGCAATGATATCAAGGAAAAGAAGATAACACTACCGCTTATCTATGCACTGGAAAAATCAACACTGCTTGAAAAAAGAAAGATTATACGGACGATAAGAAAGAAAAACAAGAGTCGCGAAGATATACGGTCAGTAATAACTTTTGTAAAAAAGTATAAGGGACTGGAGTATGCCGAACAGGCCATGGCATGCTACAGAAGCAAAGCGTTGGATCTTTTAGCGGCTTACCCCGATTCAGAGGTGAAGGAATCATTAATCAGATTTGTCTTATATACAACTGAAAGAGAAAAATGAAAAACATCAGTACTTTTCTTAGTGCCGGCAAATACGCTGTTGCCGGAGTATCAAGAGATCCTAAAAAATTCGGACATGTTGTTTATACAACATTACGTAAGAAAAACATGGATGTGGTTCCAATAAATCCGAATCCGCTTGTTATTGACGGGCAACAGGTATTTAAAAGCGTGTCTGAACTCCCTGCGGATGTAAAGGCAATAATAATAGTTACCCAGCCCGAAGAGACACTTGCCATTGCCCGGGAAGCAATTAACAGGGGTATAAAACAAATCTGGATTCAGCAGGGAGCAGAATCAAAGAAGGTAATTGCCGAACTTGAGAAGGAAGAAATTAATCTTATTACCAAAGAGTGTATACTCATGTACTGGAATCCGTCAGGCATACATGGATTTCATCGTTTTCTGAAGAAAATATTCGGAGGTCTTCCCGCCTGATCTCAAATTTTCGATTCTGAAGAGGTTAAAGTGAGACTTGTTTCAGTTTAAAATATTGTTTTTTAACTGATTACAGGTCTCTTTTTATAACCACCATTTCTACGTGAAAAACTGCATTTCTCCCCTCTATCCATTAAATTTCCCTTTTTTCCTTTTGACTTTCGACTTTCGACTTTCGACTTTTGACTCTTTTGTTCCACGTGAAAAAAACTATTTCTTCAGGGCAGAAAAAATAATTTCTGCTTTTTTCTTTCCCACCAGTTTCTCAACCTCAGAAAATCCGGCAGAAGTAATTCCGCTTACCGATCCATATTTTTTTAAAAGAATCTCTTTAGTCTTTTCCCCTACTCCTTTTATCTCATCCAGGGCTGAAACATTCATTGCCATGCTGCGTTTTGAGCGGTGAAAAGTTATTCCGAAACGGTGGGCTTCATCGCGGATATGCTGAATAATTTTCAGTGAAATGCTGTTTTTGTCCAGATAAAGAGGTACTGAATCTCCAGGGAAGTAAATCTCTTCCAGTCGTTTGGCAATGCCTATTACGGTGACTTTTCCCGAGATACCAAGCAGGTCCAGGCTCTTCATTGCCGATGATAGCTGTCCTTTTCCCCCATCAATGACAATCAGTTGCGGTAACGGACTGTTTTCCTCCAGCATCCGCTTATACCTCCGGTAGACAATCTCTTCCATGGATGCAAAGTCATTGGGCCCGCTGACTGTTTTTATGTTAAAATGCCTGTATTCTTTGTTGCTGGGCTTTCCATTCCTGAATACGACACATGAAGCAACGGGTGATTGACCCTGTATGTTTGAGTTATCAAAACATTCGATATGGAGGGGAATTTGTGCCATATTAAGGTCATTCATCATCACGGTGAGATTTCTGCCCGTCCTGCTCTCTTTTGACTGCTCTGCGGCCTTCTTTTGGCGTTCAAGCTTAAAGAAGGTTGCATTTCTGTTTGCAAGTTCAAGAAGTTTATACCTGTCGCCCCTTTGTGGAACCGAATATTTTACCGCATTTATCTGAATATCAGGCATAAAGGGTATTATTATCTCCTTTGAGTCGCTTGAAACCCGGTTTCTTATCTCAGAGACAGCCGTAGCAAGCACCGATTCCTTCTCCTCTTCAATCCTCGACTTCAGCTCCGTGGAATAAGTTTGTACAACGGCTCCGTCAACAACTTTCATATAGCAGATAAACATTGCCGATTCGTCTGCAGAACATCCAAACACATCCACATTTTTCACAGAAGTGTTTACCACAATAGATTTGCTTCTGTACTTTGCTATCAGTTCCAGTTTTTCTTTAACCTTTTGTGCATCCTCAAACTTAAGTTCAGCAGCATATTTCCTCATCAGGTCTTCAAGATGAGAATTCACGCTGCTTATGTCTCCCTTTATTATCTCCTTTATTCTGGAAATATTTTCGTTGTATTCATCCTCCCCTATCAGGCCCACACACGGAGCCTTACAGTTTCCGATATGATATTCAAGGCATACTTTGAACTTCCCCTCCCCGATAGATTTATTATTCAGCGGGAGTGAACATGTCCTAATCTGGAAAAGGTGCCGCACCAGCTCAATAAGAGTTTTCACTGCCATTAGTGATGTATAAGGGCCGTGATAGGAAGAGCCGTCGGCAATAACCTTACGTGTCAGAAATACCCTGGGAAAATTTTCGTTTTTGATGCAGATCCATGGGTAAGTTTTATCATCTTTTAAAAGTATATTGTACCTGGGCTGGTGTTTTTTAATGAGATTGTTCTCAAGTAAAAGAGCATCTGATTCGGTATCAACTACGGTATGCCTTATCTCCACAGCTTTGCCAAGCATTACAGAGGTTTTACCCGACTGGTTCTTTGCAAAATATGAGCCTACTCTTTTCCTCAGGCTTCTTGCTTTACCCACGTATAAAATGGTACCCGATGCATCTATAAACTGGTAAACACCAGGTTTATCAGGCATTGAGGAAACGAAAGATTTCAATGGTTCAGTATTGCTTACCATGTATCAGAAATATCATATTTGAAAGGATGAAGATAGACACAACAATTTAAAAATGGTAAAGCAAAACATGGCAATTTGCTCTTTGCAAATATCAGTCTTTATAAAGGGATGTCAGGCAGAATTTCTTTCCGTCAAATAATCCCTTATCGCTAAGTTTCAATTCCGGAATGACAAGCAGCGCCATGAAGGAGAGTGACATGAAAGGCGCATCCATTGAGCAGCCCAGCAGCTTAACCGCATTGGACAATTCCGTGTATAAACGCGCCACTTCATTAACCGGTTTCTCAGACATAATACCTGCAACCGGCAACGGAAGCCGCATTTTTTCTTTACCATTTGCCACAGACATTCCTCCTTTGGATTCAATAACCGTGTTAAGTGCCACCGATATATCGTTGTCATTAGTGCCGAGTGCAATAATGTTATGGCTGTCGTGAGCCACCGATGTGGCAAAAGCGCCATTTTTCAGACCAAACCCCTTTATAAATCCCACAGAGGGATTGGAGTCTTTATAGCGGTCTTTGACAACAATTTTGAGTATATCTTTTTCAGTGTTACATTCAATAAATTCTCCCTGTAGGGGCAAGTATTCCTCCTGTTTTGTAAAAAGCTCTCCATTGAAAGCGGTGATTACCTTGATAGGAGTTCCGGTGTTTTTAACCCTGATTTGTTGAATTCCAACTTTTGAAGCATTAAATCTGTTTTCAGGTTTTGATTCAGTTGCGGTAAATTCAACATTACGGTTGAAATAGACACAGTTTCCTCCTATCCATGTCTGTGAAACATGCATTGTTTTCATGTCATCCACAACAATAAAGTCTGCGCTGTCGCCTTCGCGCAATAGTCCGGTTTCAAGTCCATAATGGTCAACAGGATTTATTGTTGCGCTCCGCAGAACATTGAACATATCATATCCCTGGTTAATCAGCCGGGCCACCAGCAGGTTTATATGTCCCTTCTCCAGCATTTCCGGATGGAGGTCGTCGCTGCAAAGCATAACCATATCGGGAAATTCGTCGACAAGAGGCTTAAGTGCGTCAAGATTTCTAGCTGCACTACCCTCCCTGATAAGGATTTTCATGCCCAGAGAAATCTTTTCCTTTGCCTCTTCCAGAGTAGAGCATTCATGGTCAGTTGAGATTCCTGCATCAACATATTTCTTCAGGTTTTCACCTGTTAATCCAGGTGCGTGGCCATCAATTTTCTTTCCATATTTTCGTGCCGTCCCGATTTTTCTCATTACTTCCGGGTCATTGAACAGCACTCCGGGGAAATTCATCATTTCTCCAAGGTACCCGATACTCTTTTCGCTGAGCAATTTTTCAATTTCAGCAGCATCAATTACCGCTCCTGATGTTTCAAATGAAGTCGCCGGAACGCACGACGGGGCTCCGAAAAGGAATTTCAGAGGCACACTCTTTGCGTCCGACAGCATAAAATGGATGCCTTTCACACCAAGAACATTTGCAATCTCATGGGGGTCCGATACCACAGCCACCGTACCGTGCATTACTGCTGCCTGTGCAAACCGCGAAGGGGTGACCATGGAACTTTCTATGTGGACATGGGCATCAACAAAACCAGGCATTATATACCTGTCGTGTATACCGCCTGTTTTCACTATTGATTTAATTTTTCCGTTTTCAATTAAAACAATTCCTCCATAAATAGATTTTTCATGGAGGTCGACGATATAGCCCTCAATTTTCATATTTTTTTTATTTAAATTTTGTTCCACGTGGAACAATTTCACTTTCCAAGATACATAATGAGTATACTTATATCTGAAGAAGATACCCCGCTAATTCTTGTTGCCTGTCCTATTGTTGCCGGTTTAATTCTTTCCAGCTTCTGTCTTCCTTCAGTAGATATGGAGGCCAGTTCTGAATAGTCAATATCCTGAGGGATCTTTAGCTTCTCCAGTCTCCTTATCTTTTCTGCAATTCCTTTTTCCCTGTCAATATATCCCGAGTATTTTATTTTTATTTCCGCCGATTCAATAATTTCTCTTTTTCGTGAGGATCTAAAACAATTCAGGCTTTCTTCACCATCAAGTATACTCAACAGCGATAACAGGTCAATCTGCGGACGTGTTGCAATTGCTTTTCCTTTTACCTTCTGGTGTATGGCAGCCGTTTCGTTAGAAACAAGAAATTTGTTTATCTCCTCAGGTGTAACGCTTCTTTCTTCAAGATAAGAAATAATCTCGTTGACCAGGCTTTCTTTCTCATCCAGCCTGTCGACAGCTCCTTTTTCAATCATTCCTCTGCTAAAGGCCAGGCGCGTTAATCTTTCATCGGCATTATCCTGTCTTAATAATATCCTGTATTCAGCTCTTGATGTAAACATCCTGTAAGGCTCATCCACTCCTTTTGTCACAAGATCGTCTATCAATACTCCGATGTATGCCTGATCGCGTCCCAGAATTACCGGTTCCTCTCCCCTGATCTTCAATGTTGCATTTGCTCCGGCAATTAAACCCTGTGCAGCTGCCTCCTCATAACCGGTAGTACCGTTTATCTGGCCAGCAAAAAACAGGGCATCTATACGCTTTGTCTCTAATGTGTTCTTAAGTTGTGTGGGCTGAAAAAAATCATATTCAATTGCATATCCGGGCCGGTAAATAACAACATCCTCAAGTCCGGGAACTTTCTTAAGGGCTTCAATCTGTACATCCAGCGGGAGGCTGCTTGAAAACCCATTAATATAATACTCGTTTGTTTCCCACCCTTCAGGTTCTATAAAAAGCTGGTGCAGCTCTTTTCCTTCAAAAGTCACGATCTTGGTTTCAATACTTGGGCAATACCTGGGACCCACACCTTTTATTCTTCCGGTGTATAGCGGCGAGTATTCCAGCCCGAGTCTTAGTATATCATGTACCTCTGTGTTGGTATAGGTTATATAGCAACTTAATTCATCCCTGATATCAACCCTGTCATTATAATATGAAAAGCATCTTCCTTCCATGTCTCCTTTCTGCTCCGACATTGCACTGAAGTTAATGCTTCGCCCGTCAACCCTTGCACTTGTTCCTGTCTTCATCCTGTCAACAGTAAACCCAAGTTCCCTGAGCTGCTCACTTAAACCTCTTGATGCAGCTTCACCGGATCTTCCTCCCGATTGGGTATTAAATCCAACATGCATCACACCATTAAGGAAAGTTCCATTTGTAAGAATAACTGCCTTCGAAGAGAATCTTGTTCCAAATGCTGTTAAAACACCTTTTGCCTTTCCATCCTCTATTATCAGCTGTGTCGCTATATCCTGCCAGATAAAAAGATTGTCTGTTGTTTCCAGTACGTTTCTCCACTCCCTGGAGAACAAAACCCTATCGCATTGTGCCCTTGGAGACCACATTGCAGGCCCTTTGCTGCGATTAAGCATGCGAAACTGTACCATTGTGCGGTCCGTAACCACTCCAGAGGCACCTCCCATAGCATCTATTTCCCTGATTATTTGCCCTTTGGCTATGCCACCCATGGCAGGATTACATGACATCTGGGCCATTTTTGTCATATCAATGGTAATAAGGAGGGTTTTTGAGCCCATTATTGCAGCAATATGCGCAGCTTCACAGCCAGCATGGCCCCCTCCTACAACAATTATATCATATGTGAAATTCATAATGACAAAAATACAAGATACTTTTCTTCCATCGATCGCATTTCTCTTTTGTCATCATCATTCTGATCATCATATCCACACAAATGCAATACGCCGTGAAAAATAACCCTGTGTATTTCGTCCTTGAAAGCTTTGCCGTAGATTCCGGCATTTTCCTTTACCGTAGGAACTCCAATATATATTTCTCCTGAAACTGTTTTTTTCGTGGAGTAATCAAACGTAATTATGTCTGTAAAATAATTATGCTTCAGGAATTCCCTGTTAATATCAAGTATTCTTTCGTCAGTGGTAAAAACATATCCGATTTTTCCCGCTTCTTTTCCGCTGTCCTTAATAATCTTTTCTATTACAGCTTTAATCTTACCGGCGTTCCGGATTCTGAAATTCTCAATATCGTAATTAAAAACGATATCCATTTTCAGTATTTGAATGTCATTTTAACTTCATTCCCAAACTCGTTGAACTCAATATCGTCAGCAAGTTTCTTCATGATAAACACTCCCCTGCCGCTAAGCTTTTCAAGATTTTCAACTGAGGTCGGGTCTGGAATATTATTGAAGTTATATCCTTCTCCTTCGTCTTTAACAATAATTGTCAGTGAGGAGCCGTTGCTG
>Ga0116171_10002624_pt1 | contig 16975 bp, 10 predicted proteins | sample AD_JPNHW2_MetaG_FD_89798 | JGI IMG/M metagenome (GOLD analysis project Ga0116171, IMG submission 89798) | Active sludge microbial communities of municipal wastewater-treating anaerobic digesters from Japan - AD_JPNHW2_MetaG | ecosystem: Engineered > Bioreactor > Anaerobic > Digestate | place... | reverse complement strand
GGCCTGATGCGGGCGGACCACGTCCACTTCCTGCCGGAAGGTTACACGCTCCAGGGACAATTGCTGTATTGCGCGTTAATAAAAGAGTACAATAAGTGACAATGTCATATCGGGTATGACAACGTTATTTTAGATGTAAAGGTGTTGTATTTGGATATGTCAATTTCATATTAGATGACAAGTTTGAAGAAATGTTGAGTAGTATAGATATATCAAAGTTGAAAGATGTGCTGACTTACAGCGCACAGGCACCGCTAATTTTCAGCAGCGGGCTGTTTTTGTGGTTGTTTGCGGCATTTATCGTTATTTATTATTTGCTCCGCAAACAGCAGACCGGAAGGCTGATTTTTGTGGTGCTGTTCTCTTATTATTTTTATTACAAATCCAGCGGACTTTACTTCTGGCTCCTTGCACTGGTCACAACGTCAGATTTTTGCATCGGTTATGCAATGGAACAAATTGGGCACAAACGTATTTACAGGACCCTGCTTGTTACACTCAGCATCTGCATAAATCTTGGACTGCTGACATATTTTAAATACACCAACTTTTTTGGAGAGATTTTTTCCAATTTGATTGGAGGCAATTTTCAGCCAAAAGACATATTCTTGCCTGTCGGGATATCCTTCTTTACATTCCAGTCATTAAGCTATACCATAGATATTTACAGAGGAGAGATTAAGCCGCTGCACAACCTGCTTGACTATGCGTTTTATGTCTCTTTCTTTCCTCAGCTGGTTGCGGGACCTATCGTGAGGGCAAAAGATTTTATTCCGCAAATACGTAAAAAGCCGGTTGTTACGGACAAAATGATTGGCGCTGCACTGTTCCTGATTGCAGGCGGATTGTTCAAAAAAGCGGTCATTTCGGACTACATCAGCATCAACTTTGTGGACCGCGTATTTGACTCGCCCACACTATTTTCCGGCGTTGAGAATCTGCTTGCGACATACGGTTACGCGCTTCAAATTTACTGTGATTTTTCCGGATACTCGGACATGGCAATAGGTATTGCGCTGCTGCTGGGATTCCACTTTAACATAAACTTTAACAATCCTTATAAATCAGTATCAGTCACGGATTTCTGGCATAGATGGCACATTTCTTTGTCAACATGGATGCGTGATTATGTTTACATTTCGCTTGGCGGCAATCGCAAAGGAAAAATAAGGCAATATCTTAACCTGCTGGTAACCATGTTCTTATGTGGTTTATGGCACGGTGCTTCATGGAATTTTATACTGTGGGGCAGCTTGCATGGTGTAGCGCTTGCCGTCAATAAGGTTTGGAAAAGTATTATAGGTCGCGACGGGAAGCACCTGAGTATGAGAGTTTCAGTACATGGCAGCGCAGCGGCGCACAACAGCAACATACAGCCTAGCACAACGGCACACAACAGCATAATAGCACGCGACAGCAACATGCAGCATGTCAGCCGCTTAAGACGTTTTATCAATATTTTCCTGACATTCAACTTTGTATGCTTCTGCTGGATATTCTTCCGCGCACATGACATGAACACCGCCTTCACAATACTTGGCCGCATCTTCACCGCCTTCCACGCCGCAATCCTGCCGCAGCTTATTGCAGGCTACTGGAAAGTTTTGGCACTCATACTGTTAGGTTACGCTTTGCATTACGTACCGGATAATCTGACCGCCAAACTTCAGGCCCGCTTCACCGCCACTCCGCTCTGGTTCAAGGCATTGGTAATGATTGTTATCATCTACATCGTAATCCAAACCAAGAGCAGCCAGATTCAGCCTTTCATCTACTTCCAGTTTTAGGAACTTTAAATGTGACGCCGTCTTTAATTAAAGACGGCGTCATTTTTTAAGAAACAATTTTGCTAATTATATCAAATGTGTTGGAATTGTTTGGTTATCGCTATTTATTTGTAAAAAAAACATGAAAAGGGGAAAACGGGTTCAGGAGGGAGTTATGCATGTAGCATTCCGCGGCAATGCAAAGTTTGCAGTATTTTATGATGATGAGGACAAAACTACACTTTTAAAATTTTTGCAAATAGCTTTATATGAGAATAATTCAACACTTTATGAGTTTTGCATTATGACAAATCATTGTCATTTAATGCTTCAGACAGAGTGCCTGACAAAATTGATGACTGTTTTCCTTCGGGAGTACAGCCGCTGGCACAACAAAAAATACAAATTGTCAGAAAAATTGTTTGGCACTCCTTTTTTAAGTGCTCCGCAATACACTGAAAATCACATGATTGACAAGTGTGCGTATATTCTAAATAACCCAGTATCAGCCGGGATTTGTACAGATCCGCTTGTCTACGAGTGGAGTTCTGCCAAATTCCATTTTAATTATGAAGGTCTCGACAGTTTGTATCTTCATGATGTTATTTCTGTTGACACTTCAATATGCGACCACCGATATAAGAACCTAGAAGAATTCATGTCGTATGTCACCACATTTCATGACGATGATAACGAGTGTGATATTTTTGCCCAAAAGCGCATTACATATGCTGAGCTTATGGAAACGGCTATGGCATATCTAAAAACAAAATACAACATAGAAACATTTAGCAGCTTAAAACTTGAACAAATACATGAATTTGCGCAATACCTTCACAAAACAACTAAATGCACCGCGGGTCAACTCGCTTCCCTTTTTCACGACAGCAGGTACAGAATAATAAAGATTTTAAAAAAATAAAATTGTCTTTAAAACTTGGACGCCGTCTTTAATTAAAGACGGCGTCCAAGTTTTAATAAAAGACGGCGTCCAATTGTTATAACAATCCTAGGGTTTTGCTGCGGACCAGAAAGCAGGCGCCTGTGACTCCGGCCTTGTCTCCTAGTTTGCTGGTTTTGATGGTGGTGTCTTTGTTGACCAGTGACAGAGAGTATTTGTTGATTGCGCTCTTCAGCGGCAGCATTAGGTAATCTTTTGCAACTGAGAGGGTTCCTCCGACAACGATAAGCTCCGGATTGAACAAATTGATGAGTCCTGCAACGGCGCGGCCGAGCGTATTACCAATTTGTTCCATAATTTCTATTGCAAGAATATCCTCATGCCGCAGAGCGCGCAGTATGTCTTCTTGAGATATGTCTTCTCCTTTTGCGTATTTATCTGATAGTAGAGAGATTTTATTTTGCTTTAATGCTTCAAGGAAGAGCCGGTGCAATGCGGAACCGGAAGCTCCGGTTTCCAGACATCCGGATTTTCCGCAACGGCAAAGTACGTCATTGTCAAGCAGCGGAAAGTGTCCGAACTCTCCGGAGAACCCTGATTTTCCGTAATATAGTTTTCCGTCAATTATAATGCCCACTCCAAGTCCCCAACTGGCGTTTATGAACAGCATTGTCTTTTCATTGCTTGCGACCCCACACATGTATTCGCCGTAGGTCATCGCACGCGTATCGTTCTCAAGATGAACTGTATAACCAAGTCTCTCTTCCAGTAAAACAGACAAGGGGCGCTCTTCAAAGTAGTAGTTGTAACAATATCCCGTCTCTGAGTTTACACGTCCCGACAGGTTTACTCCTACCGCCAGGATTTTTTTCTTAGTTAGTTTACTCTCTGAAATAAAGTTCTTTACAATAGTACAGAGTCTGTCAAGAGACTGAATAGTGTTGTCAATTGTAAAATGAACGGCGGCTTTGTAAAAAACCATTTGTCCCTTGAAGTTTATAATACCAAGATTAACAGAGTTTTGTATAATGTCAACTCCGACAAAATATCCTGCGTAAGGATTAAGTCCGTAAATGTTCGGGCGTCTGCCGCCACTGCGACCCTGCTTTCCGTAGTCATGTACATAACCTTCAGTAATAAGCTCCCCAATAAGCTTTGTGGTTGTTGGCACAGAGAGATTCATCTCTTTGCTTAAGTCTGTGATGCTAAAATCTCCTGCAGTAATGTAAAGACCTATGATTTGACGCTTCAATAGGGCATTTTTATTGCCCTCTTCCGCTTGACGTAAAAAAGTTTCTGCCATAATTTATTGTTTAACATTATGTTTTGGATGCTGTCTTTATCATTGACAAACTATCATTTATGTCTGCTGTTACAAAGATAAAATTTTTTATTTTTAAAGGGTTAATTTATAAACTTTTTACATAAATTTGCAAAAACCTAAGTGACGTTATTATATCAGGTATGTCAGCGTCATGGTGGATAAGGCTGTGTCATTTTAGATATCATTTAGATATCATATAGATCATTTTCATATCATGAGGAATGGAATATTTTCTTTGTTTGCGGCGGTTTTGTTTTTGTTTTTTACTATGCCGTTGAATGCACAGCGAATCAGACATGTATATATGTGGATGGACTGTGAGGCAAATTATGACCGTCTGTCCTCTGCCGATTCAGTTTGCTACTACATTGATAAACTGAAAAATGCAGGTGTCACTGATGTCGTATTGGATGTGAAGTCCATAATGGGAACCGTTGTGTATAACAGCAATATTGCTCCGTACATGGACAGCCCGGTTAGCGGAATACGCAGAGCTCCAGATTATGACCTGGTTGCATTAGTTATTAAAGAGTGTCACAGAGCCGGAATGGGTGCTTTTGCGTCTATGAACATTTTTGCCGGAGGTCATAATTATTTCCGTAGCGGAATTTTGTTTGCAGGTGAAGAAAATTCAAAAATAGAAAATAGAGATGTAAGCACTTGGCAATCACGGGTTTATTGGAGGGATAAAATCTTTCCTATAAGCGAGATGTATTGGAATTACAACGCAATGCTTAACCCTGCTAATCCGCAAGTGCAAGATTATGAACTCTCTATAATTAAAGAATTTGTAGGCAAGTATAGAACTCTCGACGGTTTAATCTTTGACAGGATGCGCTATGACGATATAACTTCTGACTTTAGTAACCTTTCGCGCATACAGTTTGAGAAGTACATCGGGCACTTAGTCAAAAATTGGCCGCAAGATATTTTCAACTGGAAGGATGCTCCTTTAGCTGACAGCTTAGAAACGATAATGTCACGCGAACGTGCTGACTCCATGTATAATGCTGATAAGCAAAATATTGTGCCCGGACCGCTGTATGGAAAGTGGCTGGAGTGGAGGGCACATGTAATCAAAGAATTCCTGTCGAGAGCCAGAAAAGATGTGAAAAGGATTAATCCAAATCTTCTGGTTGGGGTCTATACCGGAGCTTGGTATGACAGTTATTATAACGTTGGAGTCAATTGGGCATCAGAGAATTATTTCCCCAAATTTCCTTGGGCCACGGTAAAATACGGAAAGCAAGGGTATGCGGAATTACTGGATGTTTACATGAGCGGTTTTTATTATGAAAACATTTCTGACGGAAATATCGCGGCCGTAAAGGATGTGTTGTGCGGTGCAGTGCTGCTGACAGGAAGCATCTGTGTATCAATCTATAGTGGTAATGTAAATGGCTTCATAAATAACATGAAGGTACTGCTGGGCGATTCTCATGGTAATGGGATTAACGAGGTTTCCGGAGTGAACAGCGCGAAGGTTTCCAGCAGTGAACATGTTGGTGGATTCGGTGCGGGTTGTGACGGCGGTGTGATGATTTTTGATTTGAGTCACATTGTGCGTTACGGCTGGTGGAAACCTCTTAAAAAAGTATTGAGTACCAGATAATTATATACACCATGAAAAATATTATGGCAATTTCTTTAATAACACTGGCTGCATTTGTTTTCTCCGGAAATGCTAACGCTCAAGATTTTAAAACGGTGAAGGCCTCTGATCCCCGGATATCTTATTCCGGAAGGGTGTTTTTTCATAATGGCGGTAATTCACAGGATGTTATTAACATACAGTCCGGTGACAGTGCTCGGTTCGGAGGCGGTTTAAATGCAGGCAGAGTTTCATTTGACTGGATAGGGGTTCACGCAATGTTCAAGTTTACAGGTGGTTATTGTGCAGTGAAACTTTCAGATACAGGACGGGATTACTATAATGTTTTCATTGACGGAGTATTAAGCAAAGTCGCAATTGCGCACGGAATTGATACAACTATTGTGCTTGCGGAGAACTTATCTAAGGGCCCGCATACTTTATTGTTGCAAAAACGCACAGAGGGTGAGCAGGGTATGACCACTCTTAATGAATTTCTTTTAGCTCGCGATGGTGAAATTTACTCACATTCAAACATTAAACGTCACATATTATTTATAGGCAATTCGCTGACGTGTGGTTATGGGACAGAATCTCTCTCCGGCAAAGAAGATTTCTTTGCGTCAACAGAAAATTGCAATAAGGCATTTGGCTGCATATTAGCGCGTTACTTTCATGCGGATTATACGTTAATTGCTCATTCGGGAAGGGGTATTGTACGCAACTGGGGTGACCCAAAGAAAATATCTGTCGGGAACATGAGGGATAAAATGTTTAATATTTTTGATGAGCCGGAACATGCAAAAATTGCTGAAAATATGTTTGCAAAAGGGACGAAAAACTCTTTTAGCAAAGGCGATCTTGGGGATGTGTCCGATAATAAATATGATTATGCGGCCGACCCCCACAAGCCTGATGTCGCGGTGATTAACCTGGGTACCAATGATTTTGGTACGGAGCCTTATCCGGATAAAAAAGATTTTATTGATGCTTATCATGAGATAGTTGATGCGGTGCGGAAAATGTACGGAAATATTCCGATTATCTGCATTGCTCCGCGCGTGCAAGGTCCTTGTTTTGACTACATTGCAGAGTTAGTGGAACACAGTTCAAATAACTTGCATCTGGCTGCAATCTTTCAGGACTACTGCAATAATACAACGGATCTTGGAGCCTCTGAACATCCTAATTATGAAGGACAAAAGAAGATGGCTATGCTGATTTGTCCGTACATTTCTACCGTTACCGGTTGGGCAACGGGAGGCGCTTTCAGGTAAATTGATTTTGTTAAAAACAAGAGAATCTCAAAATAGATGTCACCCTATTTTATGAGCGCTTTGTATTTCTTGTTAAAACGGTCAGAGACAACAACCTCTATATTATTATGCCTGTCGCCGCTTTGATTGTTTGATGATAATTCTGCCGGAATTTTTGCACGGAACAGATGCTCCGTCGGCACCGGAGCAATCCAGTCATATTTTATTTTAGTTAGGTCCGAGCAAAGAATCTCAGCATCCGGATCATTACCGGTGTATTGCTCCATACGCCCCATGTATTTTCCGTTCATATACCACTCAACTTTCCACTCCTCATCATAATTCCAGACATTTGCAATTACGACATTGTCATTTATATACGTCTTCGCCTGGTAAGAGTCAGGCAGCCCCGCACCCTTGTATAACCATTTTATATCCTTGCCGTTAACGTCAAAAACTGCATAGCCTTGAGGTGTCCCGTCCAAACAAATTTTTCCGGGATAGGGGTCTCCGCACCACCACGTGCCGCAAACTGCCGCTATGTTATGTTCGTAAATATCAGGTGCTTTGCCTCCTTCTACATAAGGCATCAGTGAATGATCTATGTTTAAATTGTAATGCATGTGACCGGAGATAATATGGGTCTTGCGCCCTACTAAAACATCGTACAGATGCCTGGCGTTAACCAGCTGATCTGCAAGAGAATTGAAATCAAATTTGAATGGCTGTTGCTGTTTGGTTAAAGAGGTTGGCATGTGAATTACCAGAAATACAATTTTATCTTTTGGTACATAATTCAAATCTTGTTCAAGCCAGCGAAATGTAGTTTCATCTATGTATCCTATATAGTCCCCGTCGCGTCCAATATAAAAGTTGTCGTCAAGAAAAATATAGTGCGCCTGACCTTTGTTGAATGAGTAGCGGATAGGGCCAAAAAAATTCTCAAAAGTTGAGTATGAAGTCTCAAAAGACCTGCCGCCGCAGGTCTGGTCATGATTGCCTATTGTCTTGAAAACAGGCATGTTAAGGCGATCCTGAATTTCTACGTATCTTGGAAAAAGTTGTGGTGAATCTCCAACCATGTCTCCGCAGTCCACACCAAAAACATCTATTTTTTTATTCCCGACAGATGTATCTGTATTTAATGCGTTTGAGGCTCCGGCACCGACCGTACTTGAATGTTTTGATTTCTTACTCTTTTTTACTCTTAAATTCTGCGTCTGTATATTGCTTAAACAGGAATGATGTTCATTAATATGTTGTAACATAATCATTTATATCCTTCACAACAGGTTCATACATATCAAGTTCCTTCTCGCTTGTTACTTGCACGTCAGCTTGTACGATGAATATGTGATGCTCATCTTGATTTTTAAAAATTTCAAAATCTATGCGCGACCATCCGCTATCTTCTTCATTTGACCTTATGTGTGTCTTACTTATTTCCCGATAGAATACCGGTCTTGAGCCATTGCGTTTGGTTGTATAGCCTGCTGGTGTTGAGATACTTATAAACCTTGCATCGGAATTTGTCTCCAGCATGTAGTAACCTGCCTTGTTGGTGCAGGTAACATTGTATCCGTCACTTACCGCAACTCGCTCAACTCCGTTTCCGTCGCACTTTACAAATCCGTTTACCATTCTGTCGGAGAAATATTTTAAAATATTCTGCGTGTTGCCGACATTTATTTGTATAAACATCAGGAGCACAGTAAGAAGTACTGTCAAAAGTTCATATGTAATCCTCTTCTTCATGTAATTGGGAATAAAGATTTTATATGCTTTCATGTTATTTTGTATTTGTTACCTTATACTTGTCAAAGCCGGCCTTTAATTCATCCCAGTAACCGTTGCTTTTTACTGAACTCATGTCAAAGCAGAAATAGCCGTTGCCGGAGTTAATGCAGGCATCAACGCTGTTTGTAACCGCAAGACTCAGTGTGGCAGGTGTTTGTCCGGCCGTATACCAATTGCCCACGTCCGGTCCGCCGGCGTATTTTGTAACTCCATTAATTAAGTTGCCAGCCAGTTTGCAGAAACCCTGCATTGTCCACTCAGTGCTTCCGTAAACATCTGATGGTGCGGCGTATGCTCCGATAAGGATAAAATCCAGAAGTCCTGCATATCCGTAGTTTTTATAATCTGCGGAGGCCCAGGAGTAATATTTTGAGACATCATAAGTGGAACTTGCCCAATTTACTCCGCTCTCATAATATATTGAATACCAACCTCCAACGTAAGTTCCGAATTGTATAGAAGGGTTTACCGCCTTTACGGCAGTGCGCGCTTTGGATACAAAATCATAAATTGTTTTAACTCTAAACTCCAGCCATTTCTTCATATACTTTGGTGTGGCGGCGCCTGTAACGGAACTTGGGTCAGTGTTATAAGAGAGACAATCATTTGGCCAATTCCCGACAGTTGTACCTATGTAAGCCTCAAATTTTGTGCGGGTGTAATCAGAAAAATCACCGGTCAAATCATCAAATCTGCAGCGGTCCAAAAATATTCCGTCAATTTTATATACCGACAAATCCTTGAGCATCTGAATGATATAGTTTTGTACATCTTCGCGTACCGGATTTAAAAACTTTGTTCCGTAGGTAGTCGGATCGGAAATATCCATCTCATTTGTGATTCCTCCCGCCATATTTAATGACGTGCACCAATCTTTTCTGGACGGCTCTCTGAAAAGCATGCCTTGTTCTCCGAGTCCGTACAGATATTTGCAACCGCCTGTGAAGACGTTAATTGCAGCGTGAACTTTCAGACCGAGCGCATGCCCTGCATCTATGAATGCTTGCAAATAATCCCACGTTGCGGTGCGGGCATAAAAATGATATGAAGAGCCCTCCCAAACATCAAGTTTTGTAACTTGCTGCTCTGCAGATGTTTTAAACAACACATCTCCTTCCGCCGGACGAACGTCAACAACAATGTCTGTAAATCCGGCGTCATAGGCCAGCTTCAAATCTGCCGCAATATTTTCTTTTGAATTTGCGTAAGAAGTGAAATTGCCTGCGGCGTCAATCCATAAATATCTTGGTTTTAAAATAGTTGTCTTGCTTGTTGTGTCGCCTTTTGGATATACAAAATTATCGTCTCCTCCCTTCGAGCAAGAGAGAAGTATAACCGTCGTGACAGAAAATATAATTAAAAAAATTCCTGCATTATACGCACAATTGCTTGATATTCCCCTCATTTGATTTTGAATGTTTTTTTACTGCATAAAGATAAAAAACTCCCGCCGCAATTTTAGACGGGAGTTTTTCATACATATTTAACACTACTGTTTTATACAGTCAAATTTGTAGCACTCTATGGCGTCATTATTGTGTTCTATGTAAACCATATACATCATGTAACCATCTAATGTTGAATATAGTATAACATCGCCGCAGGCACCTGCGCCGTCTCCTGTCGAGTAATAAGAAGTTATAGCCGGTGTGTATACCAGAGGTGTTGTCGTATCTACGGTTCCTGTAAATGAACTCGGATTGCTTGCATCATACATATAAAGCCTTTGAGTCATTCCCCATTGAGGAAAATGCGAAGTACATAACAATGCTGCGTAAACGGCTTTGTTAAAGGTAACTGTGCCGATTGCATTATTATTGTAACCCCATCCGGCGCCGTCGCTTTCCGGTTCAAGCATAATGCTTCCGGCAAATGAAGTCCCATTTACAAAGTACAGATTATCATATCCACTGTCATAGCAAGAAGCCAGCAAACCGTTGGCAATGTTGCTTGTAAGTGGTGTGATATCTGCGTTATTGCCCGGACCGGCGCCCCAGCCCGGAGTTGCTCCAATATTGGAAGTGGTTGCTCTTACAGGTGCGCCAACAGTTCCGCCGGTTATTACCCAGTAAACAATATCATTACTAACGCTCACCCCATCAATGCCTTCTACTGTTGCAACAATTAAAGCATTACCGTCCAAATCCCCGTGAACATGTACTTTATATCCAAGAGGAAATCCGTCTGGAATAGTATATGAAAGCAATAATGTAGGTGCTGTTTTTACGCTGTTTGTTCTCCAGATCTTAAACTCGCCGGTTGAATAATTGCAGATTATCATATTGCCTGCGTCATCATTCTTCACACAGCCTGATGCGTCTGCAGAGCCAATATTGATATGTCCTTTAGCTGAGCCGTTTGCAAGGTCCAAATAGACCGGCGTGGTGCCGTTGCTGCTGTTAACAACTACATAGCCGTCGCATATTGCCAATGACACATTGTTCAAAACATCATAAGGCGAGCCGATTGCAGAAGCTTGTTTGCTCCACAATAAATTCTCTGAACCTGAACGGAATCCATAAGAGGTTTTCTCCGGCTGTTTAAGAATAATTTTGTATTTTTTCTCATTACCGTTCTGAGCAGTTACTGTTACAAGCGTATCCTTGTATAAATCCATGACTGTAACTCCGTCATAATCAGAGACTGCGTGAGGGTCAAGAGTAATGGAAGGGGTAACTGCGCTTACATCAACCCCTGCGCCGACAGGGAAGGTAACGGTGCCTGCCGTATTGTCTACAATTCCTGTAAGTGAGGGGTTTGTAACGGAAAATGCTTGTATATTATTTCCCGACAGTTTAACAATTTCACCTCTTATGCATATTTTATGCTGTTTTCCGCGGCCGTCCGTGTATGTAAAATAATTGGCTTTACTCAAATCCAAAATACCTAATTTCGGTTCTATGAAGCAGTTGTAATCCATTGTTGCATAGACTTTCATGTTAGTAATGTCAGTGACTTGATTATTGCTCTCTTCCGGGTAATAATAAGGTACTTGAATCACAATATCTTGCGTAAGATCAGAGACCGTAGCGGTAAATGTTGCAGCGGAATTTCCCTTATATGTTCCATAGTTGAACATTGCGGAAACGCTTGTAAGTCCGAGAGATTCAGTTGTTGGAAAAAACTTCTCAAGACTCTGGCAGCTTGCAAAAATTCCTGAAACCGCCAGCATTATCATCATAAAATTTTTCATCTGTTTCATAATAATTACCTCCATGCTTCAAATTGTTGTACGGCGGTATTGTTCTGCAATTCATCTTCCGGCATAGGAATTTGGTATAATTTATCCGGGAAATATCTGTCTTGTCCGTCGCAGTCAACGTATGTGTAATTAAGGACTCCGCCAATTCTGTCAATCTTAAGTCCGTGAACTCTTGTTCCGGTGTAAGCGGCAGCTGAAAGTTTCCAGCGGCGCATATCCCAGTAAAGCTGGCCTTCATAAGCAAGTTCAACTTTTCTCTCGTGCTGGATGGCAGCTAAAAGTGCTGTCCCGGAGTAATTCCTTTGCGGAAGATTAACTCTTGCGCGTACCTGATTCATGTAATTTCTTGCGTCCGCCTCTTTACCGTTGATGTGGTATGCCGCTTCTGAAGCGTTTAGCAAAACTTCTGCGTAACGCAATGCAATCCAAGGAGATGTGGCTCTGTCATTTGATGACATATCGTGGGTCTCATCTACAAGTTTTCTTAAGAAATATCCTGTAGTTGTTCTGCCGCCCGTCTGCGGTTTTTCTTTCCATGCGATATAACCGTCTTTGCTTGAGACCTCTGTCGTGATATTCATAGTACGCCCTTTCCAAGTACAGCCGTTGTAAATAATTGTCTCTGCAAATCTTGGTTCAAGTTCATCATAAGGAGGTGTTGTTGTTGTTGCGGTAGTTGTTGCATTGTGCCACTCGCTCCAGTCAACTTCTGTTCCGTTTGTTTTCTCATACATCTCTACCATTTCCTGAGTAGGGGTGCCCAGAGCTCCCGTTACAACTCCTGCGTCTCCGCCGGGTGAGAAGTTAAGGTCAAAGCTGTGAGTTACTCCGCTAAGATTGTACTGATATTCAATTATTGATTCAGTATTTCCCTGTGCTGCGGTTGTTGACCAAGCCGTCTTGTAATCTGCGGTTAATGAGTATTTGCCGGACTTGATAACAGCGTAAGCCGCATCATAACTATCCTGCCAGCGCTCTGCGTAAAGCATTGCACGTGAAAGCAATCCGTAAGCGGCATACTTTGTTAAACGTCCGGTTGAACTTGTCTCCGGAAGATTTGTTGCAGCAAATTCAAGTTCATCATAAACATATTGCCAGCAATCAGCCTCTGAACTTAGCGGCATGTTATACTGATAGGTTTTGTCCAAATCTTCGGTTCTCAAAATGCACTGTTTGCTGCGTTTAAGAATCTCAAAATACAGCCAGCCTCTGAATAGTCTGCACTCTGCAAGAAGACGGGTTTTTGTTGCCTCATCATAAGCAGCGTACTTGTTTATATTTCTGATGGCTATGTTAATCTGTGATATATAACCATATAGAAGGTCCCAGCTCCCAAGGAAAAATGCTGCCGTTGAAGCGGGAAGACCATCCTCTGCATAAGCAATCTGGTTAGCAAACCACATGTGTGTATTTAATGTGGTGCAACCGTACTTCAAAGTTTCTGTCATTCCTTCTGTTAGTCCGACAGATGATTGGCCAACGTCAAATTGACCCATTGCATCAAAGAAGTGGTAAAAACGATTGACTGCCAATTCTGTATAGCTTGCATCTGCAAATAACATCTTGTCAGATTGTGAATTTGTCGGTGTCAAATCCATATAACTGTTGCAAGAATTCAGCAGCAGAGCTACGCATGCAATCAATGATAATAATGTATATTTTTTCATAATATTCATCCTATTATAGTGTTTATAATGTGATAGTTATGCCGCACATGAATGTACGTTGCTGAGGATAATATCCGTTGTTTACCCCGGGAGATTCCGGGTCAATTCCCTTAGGAAGTTTATCCAATGTGAACAGATTGGATCCTTCTATGTATACTCGCAAGTTCTTTATTTTAGCGTAGTCAAGAATCTTAGAAGGAATTGTGTATCCTATTTGCGCCGTCTTTAGGCGAAGATAAGTACCATTCTTGTACCAGAAAGTGGATGCAAGTCCGTTGTTGTTGGTTGGTGATGAAACGGTTAGACGCGGATATTTTGCGTTAGGATTTTCCTCCGTCCAAGCCCCTGTTACCAGCCACTTTGGAGAGTTGCCTCCCTCTTTGAACGTTTCCGTATAGACAGTATTGTCATCATTTCCATTGTAGTATGTACCTGTCAATGAGACATCAAACCTTGCAGCTGCCGTAAAGAGCAAAGCAACGTCAAAGCCTTTCCATGCACCGTTCAAAGCCAAACCACCCTGAATAGCGGGAGTGTTTGAATGTCCTGTGAATACTTTATCCTGATATTCAACAACACCGTCTCCGTTGATATCTTTATACTTTATATCTCCAACTCTTGGACGCTGTCCAAAAGGCCACGGTGAATTATCAATTTCTTCCTCGCTTCTGTAAAGACCGTCTGCAATCCATCCAAGCATTTCTCCGGTTTGGTGTCCCGTAAGTCTTTGATAATCCGGTTCATTTGGACTATCGGGATACTTAAGCCAGCGTGTATACGCATGTGACAAATTAAGTTCTACGCTGTATTTGAAAGCGTTAGAGCCGCTGCCAAGGACGTTCCTGTGGGAAAGTTTAATCTCAAAACCTTTTGTATCTCTCTTGCTGTAATTCTCAACGTCTTTGTAATATGAACCAACCGAGCCCGGTACATTGCCGCCCATTGATTGAAGAATATCGTAGTTATAGTTGTAGAACACGTCAAATTCAATTCCCAACATCTCCTGGAACATTGTAGCGTCAAATCCAACGTTATAAGCCCTAACGCGTTCCCATGTCAGATACGGGTTTGCAACTGATGAAGCGTATAAAGTAGTGTAGCGGTTTCCGTTAAAATAAAGCGGAGATGTTGAGCTGTAAAGATTCAGGAATTTGTAAGGGGCAACAGAGTCATCACCCGTCTCGCCGAATGATGCTCTAAGTTTCAAATTATCCAGCCATTTAATATCTTTTAACCAGGGCTCCTGTGACATTCTCCATCCAAGAGAAGCGGCAGGGAAAAAGCCCCATCTGGATCCGTTCATTCCATTAAAATTGTATGAAGCATCGTACCTTCCCGATAATTCCACAAAGTATTTCTTTGCGTAATCATAACTGATACGGCCCACGTAACCTGCTGTGCGTGAATGATAACTCATTCCTGAAATAGGATTGTCCGCTTTCTCTGCAAAGTCAAGTTCTGCCAGTTCTACAAACGGAAGATTCTTGCCGTATGCGGCCAGATTGTTGGACCTGTTATCTCTCATTTCACCAACAAGCGTAACATCAAAATAATGATCTCCAAATGTATGATTATAATACAACCCCAAGTTGCCAGTCATGTTGGTGTAACGGGATGTTCCCTCTCCGAGTTCGTTGTACGAAACGTTGCGGACATCCATAGACTTAGAATAGGAAAGTCCCGGTGCAGAGGCACTTGGAAGGGTAGCTAACATTATATAGTAAGGAGTTGAAAGGATTTTGCTATAACCGTATCCATGGTCCCAGGCACCATTAGCCTTGATATCCAGGCCTTTAACCCATGGAACACTGTAAACAAGATTCAAAGTTGTCTGCAAGTCCAGAGAGAAATTCTTGTTATATCCCGACAGGTCAGTAGCGGCAATTGGACTGGAACCTTGCCCGCTCCTATTAGGAGATCCAACAGGAAGACCATCATAAGTTGTTGGAAGGAAAGGAAGTGCGGCAATTGTCTGACGTGCAACTGACATCCATGCGTCGCTTCCGTCACCACCTTCTCCGCCTCCGGCAATGAATGCGGGACGCTCGCGCTTGCCGTATTGTCCGGCAATCCCGAGAGACATTTTCAGGTTCTTTGCAAGTTGCGCATCAATGTTGGAGCGCAAGTTGAAACGTTTATAGGTGAAGTTCTTAATATTGCCGTCTTGTCCTAAGTAACCTAATGAGGCAAAGTATTTTATGTTATCGTTGCCTCCCGTTGCCGTAACGGTGTGTTTCTGGTTGTGCCCTGTTCCGAATACTTTCTTAATCCAGTTTGTATTTGCCCATCCGTCCGTATCATCTCCGTTGGTCATCATTTTAACCATATCGTCAGTGAAGATGGCCTGATATCCATCCATCTCCAATCCCTTGTTATAGTAGTAAGCATACTCGGGTCCGTTAAGGAAAGTAGGAAAGTTTGCATTTCTGGAAATACCGTAGCTGCCGTCATAAGTAATCTGATTTTCACCAACTTTACCGTGTTTGGTAGTAACGATTATAACACCTCCGGCACTTTGCAGTCCGTAAACCGCAGCAGCTGCTGCATCCTTTAATACAGATATGCTCTCAATATTGTTTGGATCTATGTCATTAATGGAACGCGGCATTCCGTCTACAATGTATGTGACACCATATTGTGAACCTCTGATTCTCAGGGATGCCTGATCTTCTCCGGGTTGCCCTGATTCCTGCACTGAAGTAAGTCCTGTTACGCGACCTCCCAGCATACTGGAGATATTGGTAGATGGTGCTTTGATGAGTTCATCTCCTTTAAGAGCTGACACAGCGCCTGTTAGAGTCGTCTTGGTTTTTGTGCCGTATCCGATGACAATAATATCTTCCAACTTATTGGCTTCATATTCCATCTTAACATTGATGACTGCACGTTTTCCCACATTTTCTTCATGCGTCTTCATGCCGATGAATGTAAATACCAGGACATCAGTTGGTTTGGCGTTTAATTTATAACGTCCGTCAAGTCCTGTAGTTGCTCCGTTAGTGGTACCTTTAATCAGAACGTATGTTCCCGGCAGGGGTGCACCGTCTGAATCTAAAACAGTACCGCCAACTTGATGTCTTTGTGCGTAAGCAGTCGCAGAAATTGTTATTACACAAAGGATTGTGAACAACCTGCGCATTACGTTCCAAAGGCTTTTTTTAAAATTAGCTTGTTTCATAGGTAATGATTTTGGTTATTTTTTGTTTCGATTTTTCTTTTTTTATTGACATTTTTCCAGAATATGCCATATCTGATACATGGCTCTTGGCACATGGAAACATCCCTTCCATTTTCCCCCTTTAAGAGGCAATAATACTTCTCCGCGACGGTTCAGATATCCAAACCATTCGGGGTATTCAGTATCCTTAAAATGCTTCCACATATAATAGTGAACTTTCTCAAACCATTTAAGACACTCTTTGTTGCCTGTAAGCTGATAAGCTTTAATCATAGTGATTGCAGCCTCCAGGT
>Ga0116171_10002623_pt1 | contig 16979 bp, 14 predicted proteins | sample AD_JPNHW2_MetaG_FD_89798 | JGI IMG/M metagenome (GOLD analysis project Ga0116171, IMG submission 89798) | Active sludge microbial communities of municipal wastewater-treating anaerobic digesters from Japan - AD_JPNHW2_MetaG | ecosystem: Engineered > Bioreactor > Anaerobic > Digestate | place... | reverse complement strand
GGTGAATTGCAGTGCATCGGCGCTACCACGCTGACTGAATACCGTTTGCACATCGAGAAGGATGGAGCGCTAGAGCGGCGTTTTCAGACCGTGCGCGTGGATGAGCCGACTGTCGAGGAGACGATCGCGATTCTCAAGGGCATTGCGCCACGGTATGAGGCGCACCACAATGTGCTCTACGAGGCGGCAGCGCTGGAGGCGGCGGCGAAACTGACGGCCCGGTATCAGCCTGGACGGCAGTTGCCGGACAAGGCGATTGACGCGATTGACGAGTCAGGGGCAAGGGTGCGGATGCAGGTGGCGGTGCGTCCACCGGACGTGCGTGAATATGAGCAGCGCATCCGTGAACTTGGAAAGAAAAAAGATGTCGCGATCCGCGACCAACATTTCGAAGAGGCTGCGGCTCTGCGCGATGAGGAACGCAAGGCTAAACAGGAACTCGACACAACCGTTTCGACATGGAAAGCCGAATACGCAGAAAAAGCGTTGCCCGTAACGGTAGACGATGTGACTGAGACAGTCGCGCATATCACGGGTGTGCCAATAAAACGTATGAGCCAGACAGAACTGGTTCGGATGCTGAACATCGAACAGGAGTTGCAGCAAGCGGTGATAGGCCAAATACCGGCGATCCAGGCGGTGTCACGCGCGCTGCGGCGTTCGCGGGCCGATCTTAAGGATCCTAAGCGTCCGATTGGGTCGTTCATTTTTCTTGGTCCCACGGGGGTGGGCAAGACGCTCTTAGCCAAGGTGCTCGCGGAAAAGATGTTTGGGGACAACAAGGCGCTGATCCAGATTGACATGTCAGAGTACATGGAAAAATTCACCGTTTCACGCCTGATCGGTTCACCCCCCGGTTATATCGGACATGAAGAGGGTGGGCAACTCACCGAACGCGTGCGGCGGCGCCCCTATAGTGTAGTATTGTTCGATGAGGTTGAGAAGGCGCATCCGGACGTAATGCACATGTTGTTGCAGATTTTGGAGGAGGGGCGACTTACGGACAGTTTGGGGCGACAAGTCGATTTCCGCAATACGGTGGTGATTCTAACCTCCAACCTCGGTTTCGACTATGAGAAGCAGGGGCAGGGGCTTGGTTTTGTGCGTGAAAGCGCCAATGACGATTATGGCCGATTGCGTGACCGGATGATCAGCGCCGCAAAACTGGTGTTCAAACCAGAGTTGCTCAACCGCTTCGATGATATGATAGTCTTCCGGAAACTGGCAAAAGCGGATGTGGTTCAAATCCTTGATATCGAGCTGGCCAAAGTGCGTCAACGTCTGGAGGCCAAGTCGATCCGCTTGGAACTCGAGGATTCAGCGACGGATTTTCTGGTTAACAAAGGATTTGACGCTGCATTGGGCGCGCGGCCATTGCGGCGTGCGGTAGAGCGTTTTTTGGAAGACCCGTTGGCGGAAGAACTGCTGCGCGGAATGTTGACCGAAGGCGTGATTGATGTAAGTTTAGGGGAAGATAAACAAGGGTTAGTCTTCCGGATGCGGGGAGAGCTGCCTTTGCGTACGCCGCATCCAGAGCCGTCCAGCCCCAATACTTTAATGAAGGAGCCTGAGATCAAACAAGCCGCTAGAAAACCTGCAAGAAAGCGAACCAAGCCCAGTTGAACTTTAAGAAGTTGTCGCTTCGTGTGGGTATCATGATACTGCTATGGAAAAAAAACCTGCACGATTCTGTCTTGAAGTTTCGCCTGCGCCCTGTGTGTTGGTTCTTTTTGGCGGTACAGGTGATCTTGCGCGCCGCAAACTCATCCCCTCGCTTTTTCAACTACATACGCGTGAGTTGTTGCATGCCACGTCGCGTATCGTGGGGTGCGGACGAACCGAACACGATGACGCCTCGTTCCGTGATTTGGCCGGAAAAGCATTACCCGCAGCAAACCCTGATGACCGCGACGCGTTTCTTGCGCGTTTCAGCTATATCCGTACGGTTGACACCGAGGCCTCTTCGTTCAGTCGGCTGACCGCGCACCTTGACGCCTTGGACAAACTCGACACCCCAGCGCCCTTTAACCGCCTCTATTACTTCGCTGTTCCTCAGACATCCTACCAGCCCCTCATCGCCCGTCTGGCGGAGGCTGGTCTTCTGAATGAGACGGAAGCTGATGGCGCGTGGTGTCACTTGCTTCTTGAAAAACCTTTCGGTTCGGACACCTCTTCTGCAGCCGTACTTGACACCTTTCTCCATCGCTATGTCCGTGAGGATCAGCTTTTCCGCATCGATCATTATTTGGGCAAGGATACGGTGCAGAATATTCTGATATTGCGTTTTGCAAATATCCTGTTTGAGCCGGTCTGGTGTGCCTCCTGTATCGATCACGTACAGATCACTGTTTCCGAAACCCTCGGTGTGGAACACCGCGCGGGATACTACGAACAGGCCGGCCTTCTGCGTGACATGTTTCAGAATCATCTGCTCGAAATGCTAGCGCTGATCGCCATGGAACCGCCGGTGACGTTTTCAGCAGAGGCCATCCATACCGCGAAACTCGCGTTGATTCGAGCGATCCGCGTTTTTCCAGTTGACGCGCTCGACACCTGTGTGATCCGCGGCCAATACAGAGCCGGTAACGGCCTGCCCGGATACCGGGAAGAGCTTGGTGTCGATCCCGCCTCTACAGTTGAAACTTTCTCCGCCATGAAACTTTGGATCGACACTCCACGCTGGCACGGTGTGCCTTTCTACCTGCGTTCCGGAAAACGCCTTGCCGCCCGTACCAGCGAGATTGCGTTGGTCTTTAAGCCGTCGCCGAACACGCTTTTCGGTGAGGCCGCATCCGATTCACTCGTGTTAAAGGTTCAGCCCGATGAGGGTATGTGTTTAAACCTGCAGGCCAAACGTCCTGGGCCTAAACTGTGTATGGGCGAATTGCCGCTCGCGTTCAACTACGCAGATCTCGGTGACGAATTGGATGCGCCCGACGCATACGCCCGGCTGTTACTGGACGCCATGCTGCATGACCACACGCTCTTTGTCCGCAACGAAACCATCGCTGCCGCGTGGCGTCTGTTCACGCCCGTACTTGACCTTTGGCAAACCAATCCGGAGGCTTGTCCGCTGTATACCTATCCTGCCGGCTCAGGCGGCCCGGAAGCGGCGGACCGCCTAATGGTCCGCGATGGACGCGCCTGGCGTCCCCTGACCTGACTTCTCGCTAGTTGGAAGCCACGGGATTCCGCCCTCTTGATCTCTCAGGTTGTTGGATTGTTCACTCACCGAAAATCCGGTATAGTATCGACCATGGTACGGACAGGAATAGGGTACGATTCTCATCGGTTAACAGAAGGGCGGCGATTGGTATTGGGCGGTATCGATATTCCGCACGAGAGCGGCCTTCTTGGACACTCGGATGCTGACGTGCTGATTCATGCGCTTTGTGATGCTTTGCTGGGTGCAGTTGCGGATGGTGATATTGGGCTGCATTTTCCAGACAGTGATCTTAAGTGGAAAAATGTGGACAGCACGATTTTGCTTGGACGGGTGGTCGCGCGATTGACACAGTCTGGATGGAAAATCCTGAATACGGATGCGACCGTTGTGGCCGAAGCGCCCAGACTTTTGCCATACATTCCCGCCATGCGGTTACGGCTTGCGGAAGTGATGAAAATCGATTGTTCCCGTGTTTCTGTTAAAGCCAAGACTAATGAAGGTATGGATTCGGTCGGTCGCCGTGAAGGCATTAGCGCCATGGCGGTGGCAACGGTCATGCGGCAACAGCCTTCGGAGTAACATTTGGCGGAGAGCTAACGATGCAGATCTATAATAGCCTTACGCGTAGAAAAGAAACACTGATACCCATCGAACCCAGACATGTGAGAATGTACACGTGCGGGCCGACGGTCTATAATTTCGCGCACATTGGTAATTTTCGTGCCTACACGTTCGAGGATATTCTTAGGCGTGTCCTGCTGTTTAACGGTTGCCGTGTCACGCAGGTGATGAATCTGACTGATGTTGACGACAAGACGATCCGTGGCGCAGGGGCTGCTGCCGTACCGCTTAAAACATTCACCGCACCTTTTGTCCAAGCATTTTTCAAAGACCTGAAAACGTTGAATGTCCAGTCTGCCGAGGTCTATCCGGCGGCAACTGACCATATTCCCGAAATGCTGTCGCTGGTCGGTAAACTCTTCGAGCGGGGACTCGCTTACAAGTCGGATGACGGCTCTGTATATTTCAGTGTGGCAAAGTTTCCCGGCTACGGGAAGCTTGCGCATCTTGACCGTGCGAATCTGCGAGCCGGTGCGCGTGTGGCAAAGGACGAGTATGAGAAGGAGAGTTACGGCGATTTCGCATTGTGGAAGGGCTGGGACTCGAATGACGGGGATGTGGCTTGGGATTCGCCATGGGGTAGGGGACGCCCCGGTTGGCATCTCGAATGTTCTGCCATGGCGATGAAGTATTTAGGCGAAACCTTTGATCTTCATACCGGCGGTATCGACAACCTGTTCCCTCATCACGAGAACGAGATTGCACAAGCGGAGGGGGCGACCGGAAAGCCTTTTGTCAACTTTTGGATGCACTGTGCCCATTTGCGTGTGAATGGCGAAAAAATGTCCAAATCACTCGGGAATTTTTTCACGTTGCGTGATCTATTGCAAAAGGGATGGTCGGGTCGGGAGATCCGGTATGTTTTGATAAACGGTCATTATCGCCAACCGCTCAATTTTACTTTTGATGCATTGGACGCGGCCCGCGCATCGCTCGCCCGTGTCGACGAGTGCGTCGACGCCCTAACCGCGTGGGCCGGTTCAGCGACGGCGGGTTTGGTGCCACCGTGGGTAACCCATGTGCGCAACTTTTTTGCGGCATCGGTCAACGACGACCTAAATATGCCTGAAGCGTTCGCAGCACTTTTCTCGCTCGTGCGCGAGAGCAACAGCGCGATGCGTGCGGGCTCATTTAATCCAGAATCAGCGGCGGCTGTGCTGAAGGTGTTCGACGCGCTGGATTCGGTGTTTGGCTTGATCCGTTTCGGACGCACTGCTCGTGAAGAGGCTCTTCCGCCGGAAATTGAGATGCTAGTGCATGCACGTGCCACAGCGCGTGCGGACAAAGACTGGGCCGGCTCTGACCGCATCCGCGACGAACTTGCATCCAAGGGCTGGGAAGTGCGTGACTCAAAAGAGGGGCAGAAGATCAAGAAGTTGTAACATGGCTAACGGAAAGTTCATCACCTTTGAAGGCCCGGAAGGTAGCGGTAAGTCTACACATATCCTTCTGCTGGCCGCCTATCTTCGCGAACACGGCGTTGAGGTGATCGTCACGCGGGAACCGGGGGGTACGCCGACGGGTGAAGCGATCCGTGATCTCTTGCAACACGGTGGATCTGGTGAGGTACCGGTGCCCCGGGCTGAGGTGTTGTTGTTCCTCGCGAGCCGTGCTCAGCATGTTGAGCGATTCATTCGGCCGGCACTCGATAGCGGATCTTGGGTGTTGTGTGACCGGTTTGAGGACTCAACCTTAGCGTATCAGGGCTACGGCCGCGGGTTCGACATTGACAAACTGCGTGCGATGAATCATTTTGCCACGCACGGGCTCAAACCGGATCTGACCCTGTTGTTGGATGTCCTGCCTGAAATAAGTCGGGTAAGATTGCTGGCAAGGCAGGTTCAAACTTCAGCCGCACCGGATCGTATCGAACGCGAGGCGGAGGCATTCCACATTCGTTTGCGGAATGGATTTTTGGAACTTGCCCGGCAGGAGCCGAACCGGTTTGTCGTGTTGGATACCGTCGGTGAACAAGAACAAGTGGCATCCGCAATCCGCACGGCGGTCATTCAGCGTCTGATGGGGGGAGATCCCGATGCACATTGACGATACCTTCCGGATGATGAAGCGAGCGATCGACGCAGGGCGGCCTGCACATGGGTATTTAATTGTCGGGTCCGTGCGCGGCGCGGCAATGGATCTGACGATGCGTATTTTACAGACACTCTTCTGTCAAACCGGTGATAAGCCATGCGGTTCCTGCGACGGGTGCCGACGCGTGACCCAGCGTATCGAACCCGACATTCATTGGATTTTTCCTGAAAAAAAATCGCGTGTCATCAGTGCAGATCAAATCCGCAATAAACTGATTTATGAAGTGACGCAAACCGCGTTTTCAAGCGGCTGGAAGGCTGGCGTATTGGTAGGAGCGGACCGTCTCAATGACGCTTCTGCAAATGCATTCCTCAAAACATTGGAGGAGCCGCCGGAAAAGACCCTTTTCCTGTTACTTTCCGATACGCCGCAACAGATGTTGCCTACCATCGTGTCCCGATGCCAGCGTATTGATTTGACGGACATTCGCGAATTGAGCGAGCCTTGGAAAAGCCGGGTGATTGAGACGTTATCGAGTCCGCTCTGGGGGCGACCAATGGAGAATTTGGCCATGGCAAATGTGCTTTTCTCGGTATTAGTCGATATCAAGGAGAAAGCCGCGCAGATGGTGACCGACGAAGGAAAGAATGAAGACAAGACTGAGGAAGACGATGACGTGTTTGATGCAAAAGTCAATGCGCGATACCGTGAGATGCGCACGGATTTTCTGTTGACGTTGTTGCGGTGGTTCCGAGATCTGTTAATGCTACAGGCCGGTGGTGACGACGCCTTAGTATTCAATACCGACAAACTTGCGGTGTTGAAAGAGCGTACCGGACGGCTCACCTTAGCGAAGACAATCTATAATCTGAGCGTGATCGAAGAGTTGACACGGCAAATGGAGAAGAGCCTGTCGGAAGAAACAATATTAGCGTATGCTATGGATCGTATTAACCACGGTGTGGCGTAGGACTTTATGCTGACAGTCGCACATATAAGGATGCCAGAAAACGGGGTGTTCCTATGTCGGGTTCCCCCTTCCTTTGCTCTCATGCCAGGTGATCCCTGTTTGGTGGAACTTGACTACGGGATGGATACCGGTATTGCTCTCGACATCTTTGGTATGAATGAAAGCGGTGGAATGGAAGAAAGAACACCTGCGTTCCGAGTTGTGCGTAAACAAGTGGCGGACGATGGGAATCGGATAGAGGAGAATGAGGGACTGAGCGAGAAGGCAAAGCAGGCTTTTTTGCTTTCGGTCAGTCATGAAAAAGGGCATGTGAAACTGCTACACACACGGTTCTCGTACGGGAGAGACAGATTTTTTATCCGTTATTCCGCGCAGATCCCGGTTGATCTACGCCGTTTTGTTGGGCAGTTGCAACGCGATTTCAAGACGCATGTGGATTTGTGGCAGGTGGGCGTGCGTGATGAAGCAGCGCTGATTGGGTGTCTCGGATCGTGCGGTCGTCCGGTGTGTTGCTGTACATGGCAGCGTCAGTTTCAGTCTGTAAATGTGCGGATGGCCAAATCGCAAGAGATGTCGCTCAATCCGGTGTCCATTAATGGGAGTTGCGGGCGTTTGAAGTGCTGTTTGCGTTTCGAATATGAACAGTACCGTGTTGCAGGCGAGCATTTACCGGAGAACGGCAGCGTTGTGACGTGTAAGGAGTTCGAAGACGTTGAAGGTCTTGTGGTCGGACGCGATGTGATGCGCGGCCGGCTGACAGTCCGAACGCGGGATGGACGTTTCTTAACGGTGACGTGCGACGGGATAACCGTCGTGCGGGCCGCCATAAGTTTTGATGAACCAGACCGGGAGAATCAAGATGAACATACTGGTGATGAATGGCCCGAACCTTAAATTGCTAGGCACACGTGAACCCGCAATTTACGGGCATGAGACGCTTGCAGACATTGTGCGTCACCTGACTGCATACGCCGCTGAAAGAGGTGTGCGCATTGTGGCGTTTCAAAGCGATGTCGAAGGCGAATTAGTAGACGCAATCGGTGCTGCCTGTGGCGTATATGACGGTATCGTCATCAATCCCGCCGCGTACACGCATACGAGTGTGGCAATTCGCGATGCGATCAAAGCCTGCCGTTTACCCACGGTGGAAGTTCATCTTTCGAATACGCATACGCGTGAGGTGTTCAGGCATATCAGCCTGACTGTTCCCGTGTGCGTGGGGCAGGTGATGGGATTTGGTAGTCATGGGTATTTGTTGGCATTGGATGGACTTTTGCGTCACCTCGAAACAATGAAACAGGAAATTATGAAATGAAACGGATCACACGGACACCCGTAAAAATTTGGATGGTGGGGTCGATCGGGATTGACGATATTAGGACGCGGACGGTGGATCGCAAGAACCTGATGGGGGGGTCGCTTCCGTTCAGTACTGCGGCATCATCTTTTTTTGCTAAAACGGGTGCGGTAGGGGTGGTGGGAAGTGATTTCCCGTCCGCGTTCGACCGTCGCTGGCAAGCGTTCGGAATTGATCTTGCGGGTGTCCAACACATAACTGGCTCTACCTTCCGTTGGGCGTGTGAATATGACAAAAACATGATTGATCGGACGACGCTGAAGACGGAACTAGGGGTTTTCGCCGAGTTTATGCCGGAGTTGCCGGCGTCGTATAAACATGCACCATTCGTTTTGTTGGGTAACATCCAACCCGAGTTACAGTTGCATGTGCTCATGCAAGCCGAAGACGCGAAATTTATCGCGCTTGACACCATGAATCTTTGGATTGAAATTGCTAAGCCCGCATTGCGAAAGGTGATCCGGAGGGTAAATTTGGTGACGCTCAATGACGGCGAGGCGCGTTTGTTGACTGGAAAGTGGAACCTGTGCGATTGTGCAGATGCGCTTTTTAAAATGGGGCCTTCGTTTGTAGTTATCAAGAAGGGCGAGCACGGTGCTTTGTTGTTTTCGAAAAAAAGTATTTTTATTGTGCCGGCATATCCGGTGAGAAAATTATCTGACCCGACAGGTGCCGGGGATTCCTATGCGGGTGCCTTCATGGGCTATTTGGCGCGTGCTGGACATGTGACCGAAGGGCTGTTGCGTGAGGCATTGGTTTACGCAAGTGTGGTCGCGTCGTTTGGTGTTGAAGGATTTAGTCTGGAACGGTTTGAGCGACTGACGATGGCCGAGATTGATAAACGTGTCCGGGAACTTAAGCGCATGATGAAGACGACCGTGTAGACACTCTACTTGTCATAACATATATTATGCGACGTTTCTGCGGCTTAATTTAAAACCTTCTTGGAGACGCTATTGTTATTAAAGCGATACGCGTCGGCCTGTCGCCGCCGAATCGTAAATCGCACGGATCACCGCGATGGGCTTCCGTGCAGATTCGCCATCTATCGGTAAGGGCTTTCCGTTTTTCAGCGATTGGACAAAATCTTTAAAACATTCCGCGTGTAAGGCATGCGTCATCGCAGACGGATTGGCCGCCCCTTGAGCTTTCGTGTTAGACGACCCAATTTCACCCAACTCCAGAGCGGCACGATCCTCCTGGCGGTGATCTCGGAAGTCGAACATAGTGAGATGATCATCAACAAAAATGGCCGTGCCTTCTGTTCCGCTGATTTCCAACCGCTTGGCCTGCCCCGGCCACGAGGAAGTTGATCCATAAATCACCCCTACTGCACCGCCCCTAAACTGAAGCGCAGCGGCAGCCGCATCCTCCGTTTCAATTCCGGGATGCCCTACCGAAGACATGCAGGCTACGACCGACTCTATGGGCGGCATGATGTCGCACAACAAATCAATCATATGGATCGCTTGGTTCATCAGCGCACCGCCCCCATCGAGTTTCTGCGTACCGTGCCAGAGGGATGCAGAGTAGTAGTCATCCGGACGCCACCAAGGCACATACACGCCCGCATAGGTGAGCGTCCCAAAACGCCCTGTGCGAAGCGCATCACGGATCGGCTGCAGTGCTCGGGTGTAACGGATCTGGAAGATTCCACCGAGCTGCGTGCCTGCCTCACGATGCGCTTGAATCATCGCGTCAACACGTTCCAGCGTCACATCCAAAGGCTTCTCACATAACACGTGTTTCCCAGCCCGAGCCGCCGCCACCGCCGCCTCCATATGCGTCCCCGAAGGGGTCGCTATCACGAGAATATCCACGTCAGGATGTGCCAGCACCGCATCAAGTGAATCGAACGCCTGACAGCCGAATTCGGCGGCAATCGTCTCAGCACGCGACCTCTCACGATCACAGACCGCCACCAATCGAGCCCCAGGGATCTCCCCTATCGCCCGAGCATGAAATTTAGATATCATACCCGCCCCAAGAATGGCGAACCCCAGTACGTTTCGTTTCATGGTTGCTTTTCTATTCCTCTTTTAATTTTCACACGATTAGCATACAGTCGCCATAGCTGAAAAACCGGTATTGTTCGCGCACAGCCTCGCGGTATGCATCAAGAATACGGTCGCGTCCAACAAGAGCCGAGATCATCATGATCAGCGTAGATTTTGGCAAGTGAAAATTGGTCAGCATGCAGTCGGTAGCCAGAAAACGGTACGGCGGATAAATAAAGATCGAACTTGAACCCGACGCAGCCACCACCTGACCGCCATGCCCCGCCGCCACGGTCTCCAAGGTGCGTACGCTCGTGCTACCGACCGCCACCACGCGTCCGCCCCGATCTCGGCACGCCGTGATTGCGTCCGCAGTCTTCTGCGGGACGGAATAACGCTCGGGATCCATGCGGTGCTCCTCCACAGTGCCGGTCTTCAAAGGTTTGAACGTTCCTGGCCCCACATGAAGCGTGACGGTCGCACGCTGTACCCCCTTCGCGTCCAGCGCCGCAAAAAGCGCTTCACTAAAATGTAATCCGGCTGTCGGAGCAGCAACCGCACCCGTCTCGCGTGCATAAATAGTCTGATACCGCTCCCGGTCAATCCGCGCTTGATTGACATCGCCTTTACGGTGGATGTAAGGCGGAACGGGCGTTAACCCATAACGGTCAAGCAACGACATCAACGGCTCTTCAGACCGGAAAAGCACTGTCCACGTCCCGTCCATATTACGTGACAGGACTTCGCCTTCAAGCAAACCATCGGCAAAAATAGCTCTTTGACCTGTCCTGATCGGACGTCCAGAACCGGTGATACACGACCAACAAACGACTCCTTTTGTTTTCCCCACTTCTTGCGGTACAGAAAATGGCTCTACCAACAACAGTTCGAGTACTCCGTTCGTGTCGATCCAGACACCTTGGAGACGTGCAGGAAAAACACGCGTGTCATTGAGGATCAGCAGATCCCCCGCCGTCAGGTAGTGAGGCAGATCGGCAACACCGCGGTGCTCTAGCCGCCCGTCGGCGCGGTGTAACACCATCATGCGAGAAGTCCCACGTTGGGCGGGTGGCTCCTGTGCGATCAGTTCGACCGGCAGATCGTAATCGAAATCACTGGTCAGCATAACAGATTTTTTATCCTGCCCCTACGTACTCCGCCCCGGCAACACGGTGTCCCGGGCAATGCGCTTCATCTCGGGATAGTCGAGCGTGTAATGTAGTCCGCGGCTCTCTTTGCGCCGCATCGCGCTGCGCACAATGAGCTCGCCGACCAACGCAAGGTTGCGCAGTTCTAATGTGTCAGGTGTGACGAGATAGTCAAAATAGTATTCCCGGATCTCTCGCCGGAGATTCTGGATGCGACGCCGCGCACGCTCAAGGCGCTTGTCTGTACGCACAATACCCACATAGTCCCACATGCAGGTACGGACTTCCATCCAGTTGTGTGCCACCATAACCGCCTCGTCGCTCGCCACGGCCGTTCCATACTGCCAGTCGGGAATACGCAAAGCATCGTCCATAATACGTTTTGTGGCATTCACAATGCGCCCGGCAACTTCGTAGGCGCACACCAGCGCTTCGAGCAGTGAGTTGCTGGCAAGCCGGTTTGCTCCATGAAGTCCCGTACAAGCAGTTTCGCCCACAGCGTAAAGTCCCGACAGGGAAGTCACCCCGCTCACGGTAGCCTTGATTCCACCGCAACAGTAGTGCGCTGAAGGTACGATTGGAATCAGATCTTTCGCCATGTCGATGCCAAACTTGTAACAGGTCTCAAAGATGTTCGGGAAGCGCTCTTTCAGAAACGTTTCTGACTTATGACGGATATCGAGGCAACAATAGGGCGCACCGGTACGCTTCATCTCAGAATCGATCGCGCGGGCCACCACGTCGCGGGGCGCGAGCGCACCGCGCGGATCATATTTTTTCATGAAGGGGCGCCCCTCGGCGTCAACCAACTCCGCACCCTCACCGCGCACCGCCTCGCTGATAAGAAACCGTTTGGCTTGAGGGTGGTAGAGACAAGTGGGATGAAACTGGATGAACTCCATGTTGGCGATTTCCGCGCCAGCACGCCATGCCAACGCCATGCCGTCGCCCGTCGCAATATCGGGATTGCATGTGTAGAGGTATACCTTTCCACATCCGCCGGTAGCCAGAACCGTGTGTGGCGAGCGTACAGCAAAAATTTCTCCAGAGGTATGGTCATGTACATACGCGCCGACACAACAATTCTCGCCTGACCGGTTCAACCAACGCGTAGTGATCAGGTCAATCACCATGCTGTTTTCGAGAACCTGGATATTGGAATGCTTGCGAATCTGCTCGACTAAAACAGACTCGACGCGTTGCCCAGTAATGTCACCAGCATGCAATACGCGGCGCTGTGAATGCCCGCCTTCGCGACCCAAGTCATATCCCGGTCCACCGTCCGAACGTGGGTTGAACCGCACTCCAAGAACCTCTAAATCCGCAATCCGCGCGGGGCCGTCCGTGACAATCTTACGGACCACCTGTTCGTCGCAGAGTCCGGCACCCGCAATCAGTGTATCAGACACATGCTGTTCGAAACTGTCGCATGCCTCCATCACGCAAGCGATTCCACCCTGAGCGCGGTTTGTATTACAGTCATCAATCTTTTTTTTGGTAACCAGCAGGACATGACCGTGCGGTGCAAGATATAGGGCACTCATCAGCCCGGCGATACCGCTGCCCACCACTAAAAAATCACACGCCTCTATGCGCATCGCATCACCCTCTCGTTTCCTCTCCGAACCCAAGCCACAACATTCCACAAAATTGTCTAAATGATAACACCCTTTGTAATTTCATCAAAGACACCTTTTGAACCAACAGCATTTTTTTAGTATAGTGAGAAAAGATTTTCACTTGAAAGGCTTTCTATGATTCGAGTCAAAGTGGTGGGCGCCACGGGTTATGGTGGCATCGGTATCACCGAACTTGTGTTGCAGCATCCGGAAACGAAGCTTGTTTCCCTTGTTGCACGTGAAGACGTGGGAGTTCCCATTTCCAGAGTTTACCCCCATCTTGAGGGTTTTTGCGATTTGCCCGTGCTGGCAGTCGATGACCCTCGCGCGACGGAACCTGCTGACGTTGTTTTTTTTGCTACGCCGGACAAAGTGGGTATGTCTGCAGCGCGTGCTGAATTAGCGAAGGGCGCAAAGGTCATCGACTATAGCGGCGATTTCCGGTTCACCACCGTAGAGGCCTACGCCGAGTATGCCACGCGCATTGGAAAGGATCCCACGCACGCGTCGCCCGACCTTTTGGGACGCAACGTTTACGGTCTGGCTGAGTTACACCGAGACGCAATCCGCATGTCCGATATTGTGGGTAACCCCGGTTGCTTCGCGTGCAGTTGTATTCTCGGCATGGCACCCGCCGTTAAACAGCGTCTTGTCGAACCCTACAGCATTATCTGCGATTGTAAAACTGGGGTCTCCGGTGCTGGAAAAAAAGTAAACGCTGCTTATCACTATCCCGCCCGTTATGAACAAATGAACGCCTATAAGCTCGCAGGACACCAACATGTCTGCGAGGTCGAGCGTGAACTTAGCCTTCAGGCTGGTTCAGACATCAAAGTCACCTTTACTGCCCAAGTCATGCCTCTCTGCCGCGGTATCCTTTCTACACTGTACGGCAACCTGACGCGGTCGGTAACGGAGGACGAACTTCTCGTGCTCTACCGCCACTTTTTCAAGGATAGCCCGTTTGTGCGCGTCTACAATAGTGCCGCTTCCATCGGTACGCTTAACGTACGCGGCACCAACTACTGCAACCTTGTGGTCAGTGTCGACACACGAGTCAACCGCCTACGTGTTGTTGCCCATATTGATAACCTCGTGAAAGGGCAGGCTGGTTCAGCTCTTCAGAACATGAACCTGATGTTTGGCTTTCCGGAAACCACAGGACTCGACAGACCGGGGATCTATCCATGAACAACACACGAAAGAACGTGCATAAAAAAACGGCGAAAACCGAAGTGAAACTGCAATCCACACCGTCCGCCGCTCACAAGCATCCGAAACCCGGTCTCGGCCGTGGACTTGGTGCACTCATCAGTCATCATCATTCCCCCCCCCAAGCGGGTGTTACCGTGCCAGCGCAACACCATCCGGTTTTCATGCCGTCTGCCACTCATCCCCTCGTCTCTTCGCAGTTGGACGCATCTGCTCCTTCGGAAGGAACTCCATTATCACCCGATAACCGGCATACGGTCTTCGATTTACCGGTCGCAGAAATCGCCCGGTCTCCGTGGCAACCGCGCCAGACCTTTGACGAAGACGCATTACACGAACTCTCTGAATCCATCAAAGCTAACGGAGTGATCCAACCCCTCATTTGCCGAAAGAATGCGGAGGGGCGTTACGAACTCATCGCAGGCGAACGTCGCCTGCGTGCCGCAATCGACGCTAAACTTTCCAAAGTGCCCGTAATCCTTGTAGATGCCGAAGACCGACGTGCGGCTGAGATGGCAATTATTGAAAACATCCAACGCCAAGATCTGAATGTGATTGAAGAAGCCGAAGGTTACCGCACGCTTGCTGAGACCTTCAATCTTACCCAGCAGGATGTCGCGGATCGCGTCGGTAAAGCCCGTGCCAGCGTGGCGAATACCGTCCGTCTCCTTGAATTGCCCGACGAGGTCAAGCAACTCATCGGTAGCGGGCTACTTTCTACTGGGCACGCTAAGGTATTGCTCGGACTGAGTAGTGCGACCGAGCAAACGATACTCGGGCGAAAGTGTGTTACCGAAGATTTGACCGTACGCACACTGGAAAAAATCATACAGCGTCGCAAGACCGAAATCACCGCCGGCGCGGATACGCGTCGCCTGGGTAAACCTGACCTGCCTGAAAGTTATGTACGTGACCTTATAGATCGCCTGCACAAACATTTTGGCACCGCTGTGCGCCTTACACCGGGTATAACACATGCCAATGGGAAACACACCAAAGGCGTGCTCGAAATCGATTTTTACGATAATGACGATCTTGATCGGGTATTAAGCGTGCTAGGCATTAAGTTGGATTAGCCCGTACCCGGAGGCGTTTTTTGTAAAATGTCTCTCCCCTACCAGATCGCTTTACCATTATTTTGATATTTCTTTGAACTGTCAGTCAGCGCGTGAATCTATGAAAAGTCTAGTCTTCATTGCCTGCTCGAGCATCCTCGCCGGTTGTTCAGAAAAACCTGCGACAAACGTGCGAAACATGTATGCCCCTCTCGTTTTTTCTCCTGCACAGGCTTCGAATGCATTGTCAAATGTTACAGCGTTTGTGACCGAATGTACGCCGCGCAATAGTGGCACAACGGGTAGCGAAGTTGCCGCCGTTTGGCTTCACACGCGCTTGACCGAACAGGGAATTGATACGATCCTTGACCGGTTTACTGCCCCCACGCCACGCGGGCTGAAACCGTTTGTTAATGTGTTGGCGTCAATTCCCGGGAAAAGTGACAAATGGCTCCTCCTGCTCTCGCACTTTGACACCATGAGTGGCATTTCCGAATCTTTCCAAGGCGCGAACGACAGTGGTTCATCGACCGGAATTCTACTCGAACTTGCGGTGGCGCTCCATGCCTTTTCGCCCTGCAAATACAACATTCTCTGTGCATTTCTCGATGGAGAGGAATGTATGTTGGCCTACAGCGACCGAGATGGATTTCATGGAAGCAAACGCCTCGCCAACACGATGAGACAGCAGGGGAAAGAAATCAAAGCCGTGATCCTTATGGACATGGTTGGTGATAGTGACTTGAAGATCACGATCCCTCGTAACAGTACGGCAGATCTGCGTGTGCTTGCGTTGGAAGCCGCCGAAGCGACGGGTGACCGAGACAAGATTGGCCTTTTTGACGGTACAATCTATGACGACCACCAAGCATTTCTCGATCTCGGATATCCGGCCGTTAATCTCATCGACTTCCAGTACGGAAGCCGCCCCGGGAAAAATGACTACTGGCATACGACCAAAGACTCACTCGACAAACTCTCTGCCGACAGCCTCCTCACCACGGGGCGGATTGTCATGGAAATGCTGAACAGACTTTAAGCGCTTTAGTACTGTACCAAAGCCAGCGGTTGGCCTTTGGCCACTACTGCGCCATGCGAGACAAGAAACTTTACCACCTTCAAAGGCTTGTCTGCCTTGATCTGATTGAAAAGTTTCATGGCTTCAACGATACAAAGCGGATCACCCTCTTTAAGGCTATCTCCTTCATTCGCCAATTCTGGCTTCCCAGGCCCTGGCGAACGATAGAACGTACCGTTCAGCGGAGCGTTCACGGTCGGCCCCTGCACAGGCTCATCGTTCTTTTTTTCGGATGCCTTTGCAGGAGAAGTACAACCTGTGTCCGCAACAGGCGCGGCCAGGAAGATATCATTAGGTGCCAAAGTCGCCACGCCTGCGGCAAACCCCAAACGTCCCGCTAGGCCAGTCACCAGTTTACCAATTTCCGCGTACTTCATCATTTCGTCTGCAACCGTCGGCACGGCCTTCGGCTCATCGGTGGTTGACGTGGGTTCCGTCTTCTTCTGCGCACCAGCACCTTCCACATCAGCCGGAATCGGATCGCGCTGATCTGCCGGTGTAGAGCGCCATTTGAAATAACTCAATGCGACTTCTGGGAAAAGGCAATAAGAAAGGACATCTTCTTCCTTTTCGATCAGTTTTGGATCCATCTGCGCAGCGGCATCGGCTAAACCGGGCTTTAGCAGATCCGCCGGACGACACGTCACAGGCTTTTCGCCGTTCAGGATACTTTTGGCCAATTTAGGATTGATTGGTGCAGGCGAACGGCCATATAAACCCTT
>Ga0116171_10002620_pt1 | contig 16985 bp, 14 predicted proteins | sample AD_JPNHW2_MetaG_FD_89798 | JGI IMG/M metagenome (GOLD analysis project Ga0116171, IMG submission 89798) | Active sludge microbial communities of municipal wastewater-treating anaerobic digesters from Japan - AD_JPNHW2_MetaG | ecosystem: Engineered > Bioreactor > Anaerobic > Digestate | place... | reverse complement strand
CAGAACCCTGCTCATCGAATTCACACGATAAAAAATAGCTATATCACGAAGCTGACAGCCCTTGGCAACAAGCTGATTAATTTTCTCCGCAACGCCCATCGCCTCAGCCGTCTCATCTTCATAAGCATCGACATGAACCTCATCACCAGCGTTCCTTGTCGGAATCAACCGCTTCTCTTTTCTTTTGCTGTTATGGACAATAAGCTTATCCGCTATTTTCAAAATGTTAGGAGTACTGCGAAAATTCTCCTGCAGTTTTATTACTTTCGCATTAGGCCAGTCTTTTTCAAAAAGAAGAATATTTCTGATATCGGCACCTCGCCAGCGATATATGGACTGATCTGGATCACCTGTAACACAAATATTGCCATGCGACATCGCTATATACTTGGCAATCTCATATTGGGCACTATTGGTATCCTGATACTCATCTACGAGCAGATATTTGAAACGATCGCTAAGCTGGGCACGCACATCTGCATCGTTGCGAAGCATCAAAGCAGTACTCATCAGCAGATCATCAAAATCCAGAGCATTATTTTCTTTAAGTATTGTCTGATACTGTCGATAAATTTTAGCCAGCGCCTTCGGAAAAAAACCGATAGCCTCCGTTTCATAAGTATCGACATCTTCCATATTATTTTTCAATGTCGAAATTGCTGAATGCATTCTCGCCGGTGCAAAATTCGATGTATCCAGATCACAATCACTTATCGCCTGTCTGACACAGCGTGCCTGCTCCTTGGAATCATAAATACTGAAATTACTTCCCAATTGAGCATTGTCGCTGTATTGACGCAGAATTCTCACACACAATGAATGAAAAGTACTGATTTGCACCGAAGAAGATGCCCCCTGTGCCAATGCTCGCTGACGCATCTCGTCTGCTGCCTTATTGGTAAATGTAATCGCACAAATGTTCCACGGGCGAACACCAACCCTTATAAGCTCTGCGATCCTGTATGTTATAACCCTTGTCTTACCGCTTCCAGGACCTGCAAGAATAAGCAAAGGCCCTTCAACATGACAAACCGCCTGTCGTTGTGAATCTGTTAATTGTTTTAAAAAAGAATCCATCCTTGGATTTGTTTCGCACTTATCCATCATTTTTGTTCTTTGGATTTTTCATCTTGCAGCATATACTGCCTTTGAATTTCCATCATCTCCTTTGCAAGTTCAGGCTTTTCAATGCGTATTCGTTCAATAAGATTTTCTCTCATTTCTGAAGGATATTGCCTGTCATTGAAAAAATCAAACATCGCTGCAAATTTTAATACTTTAAAGTCAGGCAGCTCGACCCTGGTCTCATCTGAAAACTGCCTGCCGTAATAATCATATATCTCTTTTGCAAGATTTTCCCTGTTCGCCGCCTCATTATCATCGTACATTGCCAGTCTGAAATAACCTTCCCTGAGCATCATATTAATGATCTCCCCGGCACTGATTATATCTATTACTTTAAGCTCCTCCTGGAATCGTTTTTTCGCATAAACTTCCAATGGAACCCTGAATTCCTCCAAAGGATAAAGTATCCTCATTTCATTATAAAACTTCCTCGCATAAGCAACATGACCAGCCTGATAAAAAGAAAAAATAGCATTCTTCATCATATTACGATGCCCTATCTCAAGGGATTGAAACGACCCGTGCTTCATACCTTCTTTTTCTCTGTACTTGGCAATGGTGCCCATTACTGCTTTGTTATAACTTTCAAACATCCGCAAATCTGGTCTGAGAAAAACATTATTCGCCTGCACTAATGCAGAATTCTCGTTCGGATCTGACTTGCCAATAGTTTTTTTAGGTTCATAAATATATAATGAGCCGTTCCTGAATAAACTCTGAAGCGCATGAGAAACAAGTCTGTCCGTATTGGTTTCCTCGACAGTAACATTCTCCTGACCTGCAACTTTAAGACCCAAAACAGCCCAGTATATCGCATGAACATCCGCAAGCCTCCAGTCAAGAGGCAGTCTGTTATTAGGATCAGCAAGGTCTATGGGACCATACGTCTGATTAAGCTCAACCATTAACGAAGGTTCAAGCTTCCATACTTTCCTTAACTGATACGCATTCGCAAATATATTAAATTTATCGTAAGACCTTGTGTCTTTGGCAAAATCCAAAAACATCACTGCATTCGGATCATATTTTTCCGGATTAGATCTCAACGAAATATAGTTACTTACAAATTTATCATCGTCCTCGAAAACAGGGTCGGCTGCTTTTAAGCCTTCTATAAATGAAGAATAATTAGGATCAGACAAAACCTCATTTATTGTCTTTGGTGCCTTAGCAAGCTCATTGTAGTATTCGTTGCTCCCATCACCGAGCAGGTCGCGAATAGAAAGAGCAAGCTGAAGCTTATAATACTTATGCGCATCGTCAGTGATGCCGCCTATTTTATGCATAAATATTCTGCCGAGTTCCTGGTAAAGCAATATCTTCTTAGGATTCAGAGGAATACCCTTGTCCCTCAATATCTCATAACCGTTCTTGACCCAATGCCATCTCTGGTCAGGATTCGTCGCCGGTATTGCCACCGAAATATTATATGCCATGTTCCAGGCTTGAAATTCCCATACCTTCGCAAATCGAGGCTGCAAAACCGTTATCCACTCGGCAAGCTGCTTAGCATCAAAAAACTGTCCCTCACTCTTGAGCCTGTCAGCACGCATCCACAACGCATCGACCACAAGACCTCTGAAAGCTCCCATCGCAACTGTCGCAAATGCCAGCGACGGAGGTGCATTCTCAAGTGGAGCATTAACTATAAGCTTCATCTCCTGACGCTTTGTATTAATAAAATCAAGCTGCATGCCCGCGGTAACAATAAGCGATATCGCAAGTATCACGCAAATAAAACATATTGTGTTATCTGATAAACGCATAATAAATCAAAAAAATACACTCCGAATATAACCTCGGCTTATGTTAAAATTTATACAATTATCCTCGCAAGCTCTCGGCTGCCAAATACTAACAACGCTATAAACAAAAGCACAAGAGACTTTATAAAAATCATGATCGACACTACTTTAAAAAAAACACCCCAACTCAATATCTTCGCAGGTACGATAAAAGCTGCAGGCTCTATCTTATCGAACTGTGGCATAAACTGAATCAGTGGTTTCAAAACATACTTATAAAAACCAGCAACACCCTCATTAAGATAATCAAATGAATCTATAATAAACATGCTTATGCTGCCAGTGAAAAACACAACTAGACAAAGAAGTATTGCTACCGGCATCGATAAAAAACTAGCCGCAAGAAGACCCGTCACCGCCAAAAATATTATCTTAACTTCTATAAGCAATGCAACCCTTACAAAATTGGCGAAAAAACTGTCCGCCTTATACAATATCTCCATCCCGTCTATAGGCGAAAACATCACTACCGTATTATTCAATGGCACATTAAAAAACGCAACTGCAAGATAGCCGTCTTTCGCAACAGCATTCGCAGGCACCTTAATCTCATGGGCTATACCAACTGAGTCCTTCCTGCTTAAATCATAAACCCCTGTATCAATTTCTTTAACTGGTTTGCGATTATCACCGATCAGCCATCCGCCGAATATCTGGTTGTCCGCAGGAGTTACTGAAACATCATATTTAAACTTTATAAATATACCTTCACTGCCCGCAGCAGGTTTTATATTATGAAATTCCCATAATACCTGACTGCCAACCGAAGCCGAACTTTTTTCAAGTTTTTTCTGCTTCCGAAGCTGCTCCATTATCTGCTGCTTGGAATCTTTTTTAAATACCTCTTCCAGCATGCCGCTTTTCGCAAGCTTATCATATTCCAGCTCAACATCTTTCGTAACATCCTGCTGCATCGGACTTACCGATGCTCTTGCCGTATAAAATTCGTCTTTGGTTTGAGCTATCTCCTGTTCACTGGAATTCAAAAACCTCGGCATAGAAACAGCTATCGCATATATCAAAGACGAAAAAATAAGTAGCATTACACTGCCCAAAAGGACAACCCCAAAAAGCTTGCCAGCGATTAGCTGATATCTTTTTATAGGTTTGGTAATAACCGTGTATATCTGTTTATTTTTTATGTCACTGGTAAGTGTGTAAATAGATGCAATTATCGTCAAAAGACACAAAAGCAGACTTGTCAGCGAAAGACCGTAACTGACAAAACTCTGGAGCCTGCCCTTCAATGTACCGTCGCCTGTCATCCCGAACCCCATAACAGGAAGCAGCACAAACAGCATGACAACAAAAGCGGTTGCTATTTTCAGCCGCAATATCTGCCTTATCGTATTTACCGCAACTGCCCAGATCCTACTCATTGGCTCCATCCCCCGAAACATCCGCCTTCTTCGTAATTTCTGTCTCGACAGGACGCTTCTTTCCCACTAGCTCATCAAGTATATCTTCCTCAACCGCATCAGGTACGTTTGTTGGTTCAACCGTCTCTGTTTTTACCACAGCCTTCGACTTGATAGGCTCAGAAGTTTGGGTCAAATCACTAAGTAACGCCTGATCTGTCTCGACCGGTTTAATCGATTCCGCCTTGCTGGTCTCAACAGGTTTGTCTTCTGCAGCAGTCTCCGATACCAGCTTCTCAAGAACTTCTTTACCAGCATCAGCTGTAAGAAAACTTCCTATTTCCGTCGTACTGACTGCGCCGCTGGTAAACTTCAAATGCTTCTGAGCATCTGCCACTGTCCTGATAAAAAACGATTCTAGCTTATCCATCGGTGAAGAAATCTCACAGGCTTGTCCCTCTGCCTCAATAATCCCCCTGATCTTCGCCAACGCTTCTTCACTTATTAAATTGCTTGTAATAATCTGCTTTTTATCTGTATGCTTAAGCAGCTCACCAACTTTACCCATAGCCTGTATCTTGCAGCCGTAAAGAATCGATATCCGGTCACAGACATCTTCAACATCAGCAAGAAGGTGACTGCACAAAATTATCGTTTTACCTCTCTTAGCAAGCTGAATTATCAGGTCCTTTATCTGTCTGGTACCTATCGGATCAAGTCCGGTTGTAGGCTCATCGAGAATCAGCAGATCAGGATCATTAATCAACGCCTGAGCAAGGCCTATTCTTCTTGCCATACCCTTCGAAAACATCCCGACTGGTCTGTTAGCAACAGCCTTCAAACCAACCATATCAAGCAACGATTCAATCCTGTCTTTTCGGGTCTTTGCAGGAAGCTTAAACAGTTTTGCATAAAAATTAAGCGTCTCACGCGCATTAAGATACTGATACAAATACGACTCTTCAGGCAAAAATCCGATACGTGTATTAATCTTCGGATCTGTGCTTTTACCGCCTAATACTATCGAATGGCCCTTTGTAGGATTAAGCAAACCAAGTATCATCTTGATAGTAGTTGTCTTACCTGAACCATTGGGACCAAGCAAACCAAATACCTCGTTGGTCTTTATCTTTAAATTCAAATTATCAACTGCATTTACTTTTCTACGCCCCCACCAGTCAGAAAAAACCTTGGTAAGCGAAATTGTCTCGACAGCATATTTCATACGAAAACCTGTTTAAAAAAAATCAATTTTGTTTATGGTCGATGTCTTCACCAAAACGAACCAGTCTGGCACTATTGAATACGACTATTATAGAACTTGCAAAATGCAGCATAGCCGCGACCTCAGGCCTCAAATATTTTGCCGCCGAGATACCAATCAAAATAAACGTTATACCGAACGCCAGGTTCTGGTTAATAACCCTGCTGGTCTTTTTTGAAAGCTTTATTAAAAATGGAAGCCTCCTCAAATCATTATTCATCAACGCAATAGATGCTGAATTAATAGCAACATCACTGCCCGCTGCCCCCATCGCAATACCAAGATCACCAGCCGCCAAAGCAGGCGCGTCATTAATACCATCACCGACAACCACAACCGTATGGCCGTCATTTTTTATCTGCTCTACTATCGAAAGTTTATCGTGCGGCAAACATTGCGCCTTAAAATCGGTACAGCCAAGCTCAGCCGCAACACGATTGGCAACCTGCTCCCTGTCACCGGTAAGCATAGTAATCCTCTTGATACCAAGACCAAGAAGCTCATCAACTGCCTGTTTTGCCTCCGGACGGGTCTTATCCTGCATACCTATCCACCCGATACACTTGGAATCTTTCGCCACAAACAAGGTACTGAAACCCTGCTCTTCATGCAATTGAGGACCATCGATACCATTCATGTTAATATGATTTTCCTGAAGAAATGTATCTCTGCCTATCATAACTTTCACAGAATCAACAACCGCCGTCACTCCCTTGCCAGGCACCTCCCTGAACTCTGCAACATTCAGTAAACTCAGTTTTGCCTGTTTGGAAACCTCCTGCAATGCCCTCGCCGCCGGATGCTTACTCATCATTTCTGCCGAAGCCGCATATGTCAGCAGCTGTGCCGGTTCAACACCTTCCGCAGGCGTCAGCTTCGTGACATACAATCTTCCGGTAGTCAACGTACCGGTCTTATCAAATACCATCGCCGTTATCCTGCCCGCAATCTCCAGATCTGCTACATTTTTAATCAGAACACCAAGCCTTGCCGATGCTGAAATTGCCGCAACCATCGCTGTCGGAGTAGCTAGTATCAATGCACATGGACATGAAATAATAAGAACCGTTATCGCATCCTCGACATTCTTGGTAAAGAACCAGTAAATCGCCGCAATCATCAAAATTGTCGGTGTATACCATTTCACATACCTGTCAATTATACGCATAATAGGAATCTTGGTGTTTTCAGCCTCCATAATAAGCGTCTGAACCTTACCAAGTGTCGTATCCTTGCCTGCCTTGGTTACCTTAATATCCAGCACACCGGTCAGGTTCGTCGTACCTGCAAATCCCTGCATACCGGGAACCTTATCAACTGGTAAGGACTCTCCGGTAATTGTCGCCTCATTAATCGAACTGAGCCCGCTAACGATTTCTCCATCCGCTGGAATATTGTCACCAGGTCGAACACGAACAATATCTCCAGGCTTTAAATCGCTTACCTGAACCTCTTTTTCACTCCCGTTTGCCAAAAGAAGCTCCGCTTTCACAGGGGTTAATTTTATCAGTGACTCAATGGATGCCCTTGCTCCCAAAGCTGTTCTTGTCTCCATCAGCTCACTCAAAAGCATGAAGAATGCTATAATACCAGCAGGAACATATTTGCCCGTAGCAAACGCTGCAAATATCGCCAACGCTACAAGCTCATCCATATGGGATTCTTTTTTTATGGAACTTTTTATCGCATGAATAACTATCGGGGCGCCCAACAATAACGCACTTACCATCGTAAGTATTTCAGCATTAAAGCTCGTCTCACCATAAATCCACTTTGCAACACCGCTGCTTATCAGCAAAACTCCGCCCAGCAATGTCCCTAACATGGCCATACTCACACGTATTTGCTTAGCACGCGAATATTCAGCAACCATATCATGTTTGAAATGTAAATGTTCGTGACCCATGTTTATTTCGTTTCCTCAGATTTCGATTTTGTCTTTTTAATGTTAGGATCTCTGTTCAGCAATACTCGAACCTCCTTACTCTTGGCATTGGAGGCAGGCTGAATGATTATTTTCTCATCAACATTTGCAAATACTTCCTCGATTGCATCAAGATAAACTTTCTGCATAAAAAGTTTGGGACGCTTTTTGTATTCAGGAAGAATATTATTAAGATATATAGCATCTGCCTTTGCAGACTCTACAATGCGTGTCCTGTATGCCCTCGCCTGACCAAGTCGCTCACGACACTGTCCAACAACCTGGCTCCAGAGATATTCGAGTTCCTCATCTGTTACTTGCTTTCTGCCTTCGATAACCGACAAAAGATCCTCTGCTACAGTACCAGCGGTTTCATTAAGGGTATTCGTTGCATATGTCTCTGCCTCGGTAATCATTTTTGGTTTTGTCTGACTTGCGTTAAACGATTCCAGAAACGCATCATCAACCTGTCTTGGCCACTTAATTGTGACAAGCTTCATAAATACAACTCTTACTCCGCTGTCAATATCGTCAAGCTTCTGCTGAAGGAGCCTCTGAACATGATCCGTTATGGTAGCCTGGCTTTTGATCGCCTGGTCTATCGTATAGTTAACCATTGCTGTAACCGCTGAATTCTCAATCAGACTCTGCAAAAGCACCGAAAAACTGCCCTCTATTACATCTGCATATGTTTGCCCTGGCATCAGATCATCAGTAACTGTGACATTCTTGAAAAAACGCTCCGGATCATCTATCTGATAAGTCACCTTCCACTTACTATGCACGATATTGTAATCTGTCTCTGAAGCTGCCGCACCAACCCTGCTTTCACTTCGACACAAACAGTAGCCGTCTACTTCCGGGTCAAGTGACTTCGGTACATTGATTCTATTCTTATCTGTTTGAAGCAATTCACTCTTGGACTGATAGTACCATAGTGAATTAACCGAAAAATCTATCTTCTTCTTCACCGGAACAATAATCATTTCATGAATCGGATATGGTAATATCCAATGCAGCCCAGGTCCCAAAATTCGGCTCTCACCTATGCCGCGAATCTTACCAAATTTCAATACGATCGCCTGCTCATCGGGTGCAACTGTTCGCATTCCTGAAACAAAAAACAAAATAACCAGAACAACCATAATGATCTTCAGAATTAAAAAACTTATCCGCAACGCTTCAGAAAGTGATTCGCTTGCAGAATCAAGCTCACCTGAAAACCGATCCTTCACAGGCCGATTCTGTAAATCTTTTTTATTTTCCATATTATTCTCTGACATAGCATCAAATTCCATTGGATAAATTTACTTTACAGCTTCTTCTTTTATTTCCGGCATCCTCTTTAAAAGCTCAAAAGGCTGTGAATCTGCGCTCAAAACTATCGTAGACTTGCTTGCAAGTATTGTCTTAAGTGCATCGATGTCACGCAAAAACATCGCCAGCTCAGGATCAGCATCTAACATCTTATAATACTTCGCTGCCTCAGCATCTCCCTGACCTCTTATCTGTTTGGCCCTGGCCTCTGTCGCTGCAAGCAACACCTTTTTCTTTGCATCAGCATCACTCACGATCTTGGTCTTTTCTGCCTGTCCCTCGGAAAGTGTATTCTGCGTTCTCTGCTGTCTCTCAGCTTTCATACGCTCAAAAACATTCTCAGTCACATCCTTATTAACTTTAAGCTGTTTTATACCTAAAGTTTTTATATTGATACCGAACTGATCTTTTACCGCTGCACGAAGGTCCGCAAGCATTTCCTGTTGAATCTCATCAAACTTTAACTGAGCAGGGTCGCTGTTGACAAACTCAGAAAAATTATGCTGTCCGATTATCTTGTTCTGAGTATTGCTGATCTGGCTCAAAAGCTTACTCTCTGCTTCCTTAACAGAACCAACTGCATTAAAAAACGCTAAAGGTTCGGAAATGTTCCACACCACATAGGTATTAACAATTATAGGCACTGCCCCTTTGGTCGTCGTTTCACCAAGGTCTGCCTCAAAAACTCTCATACGAGAATCATACTTGTATATCCTGTCAATAGGTGCAGGCCATCGACTGTAAATACCGGGCTCCTTGATCTCACTGTTCTCGTCCGCCTTACCAAGTCTGACTCGCAATGCTATCTCTGTCTCTCTCACCTGGAAAAACGTGAAAGAAAAACCAAGTACAACAATTACAACGATAATTAAAATACCAACTGCTAAATTTTTCATTTATTTAGGCTCCTCAAATCCACCAACATCATACAGATCCGTGGTTAACTTTTCCTGCATATCAACAATAAATACCTGCTGATCTTCACTGTCAGCAACAACAATATATTTCCTTACACCATACAATGCTTCCTCAAAGACATTAAGCCTCTGCCATTTTCTATAAATATCCTTAGAGGCATTATAAGCTTGCAACTGACCGGCAAATCTCTCACCAGTAGCCTTCGCTATGGCTGTCCTCTCAAAGGCATAACTCTGAGACTCTCTCAATGCTGCGAATATTTCACCCTTGGCCTGCGTAAACTGCGCATCTATCTGCTTGCCAAGCGTTTCAACTTCTGCTGGATCACTGCCCGACGACTCCACTTTCTGATATTTCTCCGCTAATCTGGAAAGCTCATCCGCTTCCTTTACTGAACCAACAAGATTAATCAAGGTCTCGGTACGTTCTTTCTCTGCCGTCAGTATAATTGCTTCTTTCAACTGAACCGCCCCGACCACTTTCTGGTAATCACTTGCAACTTCAACTGGTGGATGAACACCCTGCAAACCGACAAATAACACATCAATACCAAGGTCTTCATTATCACATGCTTTTTGAATTCTTTCGGTCAGAATATCTTTCGCATCTGCCCTGCCTGCTCCAAGAAGACTCCGTGTCATTTCATTTTCATCATCAACTTCGATAGTAGCACTGGCCGCAAACTTTGCCAGCTCACTGTAACAGATTGACTCCAAAACCTTCTCAGGTTCATTATGGTTATACAAATAAGCGTAAATATCCTTAACTTTATACTGAAGCGGAATATTGGCTTTCACCAGGCTAACCGGAACCGCTGCTCCGGCATCAGACGTCGCTGCCTGTTTGCTCGCAACCAGCAAACTATATTCTTCCTCATAATGTTGCTTGCCCCAAAGCAACGCTCCACGCTGAAGATCACCTGTCTTAGGATCTATCTTGGGAACATATCCAACAGGAAGCTCCATTATCTTTTTAACAGGATGCTTATACGCAATATCTATAGGCCAAGGCCACTTAAACAAAACTCCAGGACCGACAATTCTTTTCCCGCCATCTGCTGTCAGCGGATTCCCAAAATGCTCCACAACCGCCTGCTCATCCGGATTAATTACAACAATACAACTCAGCAGATAAAGAACCAAAGCTCCTGTCAAAAACAAGGGAATAACCGCCTTGGCAAGCAGTTTATAAAACCACGTCTGAGAAACCTTGAAACCAAACTGATAATCAAGCGCACCTGCCGCTGTATGAAAAACATTACCTGGTTCATTGATTATTCCCAAAAGCCGGCTGTCAAAACCGCTTCTCGAATACTGATCTGCAATTCTAGGTCTGTAAATATCCATTACTATATTCAGGCCATTCTCAGCACCTAATATAACCAGTACAATCGGAAGTACCCAGTTCATCACCATCACTGGATATAAAATTTTAAACTGAAGCAGCGTAAATGATATCGCCAAAATAAAACACAAAATCGCAATACCCAATATGAAACTGCCGCCGCCTCGCAATGGTTTCCATTTTTTCTCTGCAGACATTCCTGTTGCATAACGGGATATAAGGAAAGATACAAAAGCAATAACCGTCATCGCCAAGGCACATCTCAGGGGATCTTTTACTTCAACTCCCTCAATCGATGCTTTGACTGATTTAAATAAGTATATACCAGCAAGAATCTGATATATAGCCGCCAGACTTGAAAAGATTGGTAAAAACCATTTCTCAAATAGCGATAACCTTTTCTGTGCAACTGCAAATAAAGTGGATTGCTCCGTCTTGGCCTGAAAAATCGTCGAGCTGTCATCGGTCTTGGCTAGCTGGTCCATATCGAGCTTTTCCTGCTCCGCAAGCGACCGCTGATGGAACTGTATTATCAGTATCAGCCAGATAAAAACCGATGATAGAAGCAGCCAGCTAAGCGAATAAATCGCAAATGAACCGCTCCATTTACCGACCAGATAAGCCCCTACCGAAAATATCACACTTAAAACAAACGCCAGAAAACTAAGCCGTTCAGCTCGTTTAGATGATATCGTCATTTTTCAAATCCCTGAATTTTATTGTCATGAACAAATTATTCGATAATACTGTATTTATACAATATGTAATTTCTTTACATTTTCAAAGCTTTGTACTATAACATTATTTGCTTTTATCGTATAGATATTACTGTTGATTTTCTAGTAAATTTTTAAATCTTGTAAGAGTACCTATTTTAATGAAAAGATTATTCACAATAGCACTAAACACCTTTACTGAAACCATAAGGCAACCTATATACGCTATTATTATCTGTTCTGCTTTGATCATGCTGACACTAAGTCCCTATCTCACAATGTACTCTATGAGCGACGACAGTAAACTGCTGCGAGAGATAGGCTTATCTACGCTCTTTCTGACAAGCTTGTTCATCGCTATTTTCGCCGCATCTGGTGCACTTGCCGAAGAAATCGAAAACAAAACTATTATTACAGTTTTAAGCAAACCTGTAAACAGACCAACATTTGTAATTGCAAAATTTCTTGGTGTTACCACTGCGGTAGCTCTGGCACATTACATCTGCTCAATTGCTCTTTTAATTACAATCCGTGACGGGGTACTGGAAAGTGCTTCAGACACACACGACTGGGTAGCTCTTGGATGCGGAATAGCAATTATAGTTATCGCTTTGATCTTAAGCACTTTTTTTAATTTCAGCTATGACTGGAAATTCTCATCAAGTGCAATTGTACTTTCTGGTATTCTGGGTACTTTAGGTATTATAGTACTCGCCTTTATAGATGAAAACTGCAAGTTCAACCCTGCTGCAAATGGAATAAACAGTTTTGATATCCTGGGTTCATTATTGCTCTTCCTGGCAGCACTGATTATCGTCGCACTGGCAATAGCTTTTTCAACAAGGTTCAACATCGCAGTTACATTGGCACTATGCATCGGTATTTTCTTATTGGGGCTTATCAGCGACCATGTTTTCGGAAAAATCGCCGAATCCGATATATGGATACAGTCAATACTCGCGCAAGGCTGCAGGTTCATAATACCAAATCTTCAGGTATTCTGGATAAGCGACGCAATTTACGAAGAAAGTGTGATTCCTCTAAGGTATATCGGCATAAGTGCTTTCTACGCACTTAGTTACACTTCAGGAGTACTCCTGTTCGCAATCGCTCTGTTCCAGAAGCGACAGGTAGGATAAAAATCAGATCACCTTCAGCATCGCAGTTTCATCGCAATGAGCCTGCTTGGAGCATTTTGCGCAATCGCTCCAGACTTTCATGGGCAAATTTGACTTGTCAATAACATCAAAACCCGTTTTAAGGAAAAATTCAGGTTCAAGTGTAAGTGCAAAAACCCTCTGCAATCCAAGTTCCCTTGCCTGCAAAATTGTATAATTAACAAGCTCTCTGCCAATCCCCTTGTTTTTATGCTCTGCCGAAACTGCCAAAGACTTGATCTCCCCCAGATCTGACCATATCACCTGTAATGCTGCACAGCCGATTATCTCACCTTCATCCTCCGCAACATTAAAAATCTGCAAATTTTCATAGATATCCGGAATCGACCGGAACAGCATCCGGTCAAGCTCAGCATAATAATTAATAAGTTCATAAATTGACTGAACATCTGCAACTTTGGCTTTTCGTATTTTCATGCGGACAATTTAGTGAATTATATCCTCCCAGGCAACAATAATATTGCTGTTTTAAACATTTTGACCGTCATAATAACGTTTTTTTACAATGCTTTTGCAAAAAAACTAAAAAAGGCTGGAAAAATAGCGCAATGTCATTACAATGGCCCAGATTATGAAATTTATACTGATAGACAAAGTAATAAGCTTAGATGCTGGTAAGGAAATTAAAACCCTAAAAAATGTTTCTCTTGCTGAGGAATATCTCGGGGATCATTTCCCAATTTTCCCCGTTCTGCCGGGTGTTATGCTCCTTGAAGGGATGGTCGAATCTGCAAGTTGGCTTGTCAGGGATGCCCAGAATTTTAGAAACAGTATGGTTTTGCTTCATAAAGCCGTAAATGTAAAATATAAAAGTTTTCTTGCGCCAGGCAATTCTATCGAGTATACTGTTACTGCAAAAAAGATTGATGAAAACAGCAGTACCTTTATCGCTCAGGGAACTTCTGGTGATTTGCCGATAGTTGAAGCAAGGCTGACATTGAGGCATTTTAACCTCGCTGATCAAAAACCTGAATTGGCAAAGACTGATGAATTAATTATTGAAAAGTTGAAACAGCGGTGGAATCTGCTGAATATTTTGTAATATAAAACTACGGAAAGAATTATTGTTAAGGTAAAGGATACCGGAGGTTAAAAACTATGGCTATGAGTCGTGACGAAATTTTTCAGGAAGTGAAAGAAGTTTTAATTGATGCTTTGGGTGTCGATGATGACGAAGTAACTTCTGATGCAACTTTAATGGGCGATCTGGGTGCAGAGAGTATTGATTTTCTTGACATCGTCTTCCGTCTGGAGAAGGCTTTTGAAGTAAAAATTGCAAGAGAAGAACTTTTCCCTATCGAAAATATTATGAGCAATCAGGATTTTGTAAAAGATGGTAAGCTCACTAAAGCTGGATTAGCTGAAATGAAAGAAAAAATGCCGCATACCGATTTTGCTTCGTTTGAAAAAGATCCTGATATCAATAAGCTTGGTGATCTCTTCACTGTAGACTCAATCGTTAATTACGTCGAGACAAAGCTTAATTAACAAATTTTAATTTCAACAGAATGTTAGCGGCACAGTGTTTAAATCGAACCGGCCGCTAACTTTAATTTACAGGCTCAGTATGCGTTGGATATGGATAGATAAATTTATTGAATTCGAAAGCGGCAAAAGAGCTGTTGCTTTGAAAAACGTCACCATGGCTGAAGATCATGTTCATGATCATTTCCCGCATTTCCCTATGATGCCGGAAGCCTTGATGGTTGAAGCAATGGCACAAACCGCCGGAATTCTTGTCGGGCAGGCTAATGGTTTCAAAGAAAAAGTTATCCTGGCAAAAATCAGAAACGCAATTTTCAACCACTATGTCGTACCTGGTGACACAATACTCATTGAAGCTGAAATTGAATCGATTGCTAATGAAGCGGCAAGCACAACAGGAAAAATAACCTGTGGAGAAAAACTTATCGCAGAAATTAGTCTGATGTTCAGCCATATAGACCAGAACATTGCAGGGAAAAAGTTCCCCGAAGAAAATTTCGTAATGACTGATCTTTTCGAAATAGTCCTGCGTGACCTCGCTATGTCAGGGAGAGCAAAATGACAGAGCGTCGAGTAGTTATAACAGGTTTCGGTGCTGTAACACCGATGGGGATCACAACAGATGACCTCTGGAAAGGACTCTCAAAAGGCATTTCCGCAATCGATACCATCAAGGCTTTCGATCCAGTTGATTTCACTTGCAAAATTGCCGGCGAAATACCTCCTTTTGAAATAAAAGACTTCATTCCAAAGTCTTTCCGAAAATCAACTAAGCTTATGAGCAGGGACATTGAAATTGCAATCATCGCTGCAAAACAAGCCGTCGAATCCAGCGGATTAATTACAAAAGGCATCGACCCTGAACATGTCGATATTGATCCTGCAAGGTTCGCTATAAATATAGGTGCCGGACTGATCAGCTGCGACCTGGTAGAGCTTGCTCCAGCCGTAGCACAAAGTCTGACCGATGCCGAGTTTGACATAAAAAAATGGGGTAAAGATGGTATAAATCTTGTCACACCGCTTTGGCTTTTAAAATATCTGCCTAACATGATCCCATGCCACATCGGTTTGATACACGATATTCAAGGCCCAAGCAATACGATAACATGCGCCGAAGCTGGTGCCCATCTCGCAATATCAGAAGCTGCTCAAATCATCGCTCGAAACGATGCTGACATCGCATTAGCTGGTGGCGTAGAAGCAAAAGTTAATCCTATCGTTATGATTCGTCAGTGCCTGATAAAAAGAGCAACGGATCAAAACAATGACAATCCCAAAGCGGCTTGCAGACCTTTCGATGCTGATGCTAAAGGCTCCGTATTCGGCGAAGCTGGAGCACTGCTCGTCCTCGAAGAATTAAATCATGCAAAAAATCGCAATGCAAAAATATACGCTGAAATTGTAGGAACCGGTTCAAGTAATAACATAAACCCAACCTATGAGCATCTCGAAAAAGATGCAAAAGGTACTCGTATTGCAATTCAGCAGGCTTTAAAAGAAGCAAATATCTCAGCCGATCAGCTTGACCTGGTTATACCTCACGGCACAGGTATTCCACAAGACGACAAAGCCGAAGCCGCCGCCATCGAAAACATATTAGGCAGCGCTGTTGCAAAAGTGCCAGTCTGGCCGACAAAAAGTATGGTAAGCAATACAGGCGCAGCAGCAGGTGCTGTTGACCTCGTCGCCGCAATCTGTGCAATGGAAAATAAAACTATACCTTCTGCAATAAACTGCGAAAATAAAGCTAGCTGGTGCAATCTGAAAATCCCAGCATCTGCTAAGCAGAACGCGGACATTAAATACATATTAAGCTGCAGTTATACTTATGGCGGACAAACTGCTGCGGTAGTACTTAAAAAATTTGACAGTTAAACGGTAAAAAAATGCCAAGTAACAATAAAAAACATAGAGTAGTAATTACAGGCCTTGGTCTTGTCAACCCGATGGGACACGATGTCGAGACTATCTGGCAAGGCATGATGACTGGAAAATCAGGAATCGCCAAAACAACTATCTTCGACGCCTCGACGTTCCCTTCAACTTTCTGTGCCGAAGTAAAAGATTACGACCTCAAAAAACATACTAAAAATTATCCCGTACACAAAGATAGCAATCGTGGAAGCGCTTTTGTTATAAAAGCTGCCATTGATGCCTGCTCACAAGCTGGCATTGATGTCGAAACAGACACCCCCACCGATGGCATCGACCGTACAAGAATGGGAATTTATCTCGGTGCAGGTGAAGGCTCGGTAGACAATGACGTATTCTTCCGTGCAATTGCAAAAGCTTGGAACAATGAAAATAAAAAAATGGATTGGGGAAAATGGGCACAGATCGCCTTTGCCCAGATGAAACCAATGTACGAACTTGAGCAGGAGCCGAACATGCCCGCCGCTCATATCGCCATGCTCACTGGTGCAAGGGGACCGACAAGAAGCTGTCTCACCGCCTGCGCCGCAAGCACACAAGCATCTGGTGAAGCCATGATGATGATTCGTCACGGCTACGCAGATATAGTCATCGCCGGTGGTGCTCATTCCATGAT